>Ga0315545_1000066_pt1 | contig 100761 bp, 88 predicted proteins | sample SalMarSW160210MG_FD_203096 | JGI IMG/M metagenome (GOLD analysis project Ga0315545, IMG submission 203096) | Salt marsh sediment microbial communities from the Plum Island Ecosystem LTER, Massachusetts, United States - Salt Marsh Sediment SW1602-10 ... | reverse complement strand
CCTTGCCTTTTGAAATAGGAGACAACCGGCGCATAGCTGTTAAGATTGTGGATGATCGTGGTATAGAGAGTTTGAAGATTAAGGAGATAGAATAATGGCTAAAATACCTTATGAGATGCCCAAAGATAAAATTAAAGCGTTCTGTAAGCGAAATAAAATTCGGAAACTCTCGGTTTTCGGCTCTATTCTACGCCAAGATTTCGGACCGGGAAGTGATATTGATTTACTTGTTGAATTTGATCCGGGCAATATACCCGGTCTTATCCGACTGGCTGGAATGGAGAATGAGTTGGCTGAAATCCTGGGACGAAAAGTGGATATAAGAACAGCGCAAGATCTAAGCCGCTACTTTAGGCAAGATGTGATTAAATCTTCAGAGGTGCAGTATGCAGAGGGATGATTCCATACGTCTTCGCCATATGCTTGATGCCGCAATGGAAGCTGAGTTTTTTGTTCAGAATAAAACTAAAAACTCCCTCGATACGGACCGAAAACTTGTTCTTGCTCTTGTCAAATCCATTGAAATCGTGGGGGAGGCTGCCACAAAAGTAACAGAAAAATGCCGAAAAGACACTCCTCAGATACCATGGAAAAATATTATAGGAATGAGAAATCGTCTTATTCATGCGTATTTTGACATTAACCTTGACATCCTATGGAAAACAGTTGTCGAAGATCTCCCACCCCTGATCGCCGAGCTTAAAAAAATCATTGAGATTTGCTGATGGCCAAATCTACCATAGACCAGCTTATAATCAATTCACCTTACGAAGAACGCAAACACTACTGGAGCTATGACAGGGAAACCCGGTTTATGCAGCATTATTTGCGGGTGTTTCTCCAAATAGAATTTCAATAAAGGCTCTCTTGTATGATATCAGGGTCTTGTCCTTTCTCATAACGACTGCGATATAATCCGGTTTAAACAAATGATCCATTGACAAAAACGCCAACTTTCTCTTTTTCAATTCCGGTAAGTCCGCCACGATGGTAGCAAAAGATATCCCGAGTCCCATCTCAACATAAAGAGAACTTAACTCAACATTAGAAGATTCCATGATGACGTGGTAGTCAATACCCAGTTTTTGAAACTTCTCTTCCAGGTTGCTACGGTATTTTAGATTTAAGGGGGGTAAAATCAGGGGATATTTTCCAATTTGTTTCAATGTGATTTTTTTAGCTCTGGCCAGGGCATGGTTTAGGGGTGTCATCAAAACGGTTCTTACCTTCTTCCAGCGGAGCGATGTGAGATCTTTTGGGACATTGGATTCCAGTACCAGACCCAAATCGACATCCCCATTTTTTATCAGATCGAGAATATTGTGCTGTGACCGATCGAGTATGGTCAGCTCAACATTTGGAAATTGTGTGACATAAGTTTTCAGCGCAAACGGAACCAAGTGGTAGAGCGTTGTGAAAGGCGCTGCCATTCTCAACAGACCCTTTTGCAACCCTTTTAACTCGTTAAGTTCTTCAGTAAGGGATTCGTATCGTTCCAGACTTGTCTCTGAAAATTTAAAAAATCTTTGACCGGCCGAGGTTAAACGCAATTTACGCCTGCCGATCCTTTCCAAGAGCCGGCATCCCAATTCTTGTTCAAGGTTCTTAATCTGTTGAGTCAGGGCTGACTGGGTTCGAAACGTAGCACCGGCAGCTTTCGTAAAACTGCCAAGCTTCGCCACATGGTAAAATCCTATGATTTGTTGCCACTCCATTTAAAATAAGCAGTCCTAATTAAATATATTAATATTATTAATTTGACTTATTTTCATCTAACAGAAATACTTTACAACAACAACAAAAAATATTTACCCAAGTGCGAAATAAGATAAAACTTCAAGAATATTTGGAACAGTTTTAAATCTTTTCAAGATAAAGAAAGGAGGAAAACATGAACATTCAAACATGTGCCGACAAGATCTCTCAGATGATACGCCCCCAGTCTTTTCCCCTTGGAGTTAAAATTATTAAAGAGGAAAATGAACTTCCCGAAGGATTTATGAGACCATCGAAATATGGAATCCAAATTTCCCTATGTCAATGGACGACTCTTGCAAGACGGTGGGGGAGATTCGCAGGCGTATTGGCAGAAGACATTAACTGCTCCCCATGTCTTGCGGCGTTAGGATTGAAAAAACTTGAAGATCGTAATGATTTGGCAACATACTTTTTAGATATGGGCTACTTCGATACTATCGAACTCGCTCAAAGAGTAACAGAGCAGCTGGATCCGATTCCGGCAGGAAAAATTAAAGGAATTGCCATGTTCCCCCTGGATAAAACGCCTGTTGATCCTGATTTGGTTGTGATCTATGGAACACCCGCCCAGATGGCCCGTTTGACATCCGGTTTCCTTTATCATTCAGGTGAATTGATCGAGTCATCGACCACAGGCTTTGGCATTTCCTGCCTTTCCTCGATAAAACCCTACTTGTCAGGAAAACCTGCCTTGGTTCATCCTGGACGAGGTGAACGGATCCTTGCAGGAACTGACGAGTGCGAGATGTTTTTTACGTTTCCGGCAAAAGATCTTGAGTTGCTTGTGGATGGTCTGGAAAAAACGCATAAGAAAGGGACTCGGTATCCCATTCAGAGTTACATGATCTACCAGCCTCCGGTAATTCCGCCGGTGAAAACTCTTGATGAGAAACTTCAGGTTATAAACTAAGGGCTTACTTAAAAATAATATCACATTTTTGATGCAGATGCATCCCATCTGGCTGTGTTGCGAAAACATAAGTTTTCAATAAGTTCTGGTGTATGAAATCATCATATTGACCCGAATCCATAATTTATTGAGAAGTAACGGCGAAAACTCGAAATATGCTTGAAATTCCTTAGTTAGTGCCCATTCATAAATCTATATTTGGCACAAATTCAGTTTCCAATGCAGAAATTAGCAATTTTTCGCAAGGTCAAGGACAATTCTGCAGGATAGCGGAATTGGACGGCTAAATAGCCGCCCGTAAGGGCGAGGGGCATGGACGCCCCGAGTCAAATCAAGGAATTACGCGTCCCGCCCCGAGGCGGGAACAAGTAATTCCGCAGATTGACCCCAGAGAAATAGGCTCCGCATTTCACAGGGCAGGCGCAGAGATTGCGGAAAAGGGCAATTTCTGGACGGGGACTAGTTATCTATCCTTGTTTTTTCCAGAAAGTATGGAATTCTTTTCATATTTTTTTGTAATTTATTCCACAATTTCAATTAGTGTTCAATCAATTAGAATCGTATCCCCCGCCCAGTGACACCCATAACCATTTGAAATCATAACAATTTTACAATATATTGCTGTAACTTTCTGATTTTGCATGTTATTTGCATATATAAAGAAGAACACAGACGTGGTCTTTATAGTGGATTATACAAAAATTATTTTTACCTAAAAAATTAAGGTGGTGAGCAATCATGTTAAAAATATTCCTGATGATTGTAGCAATAGCGGCCATTTTCTGTCTGTGTGTTGTTATCCTTTTCTTATTTGCCGCGTTTTCCGAGAACGAATTACCGGATATCGAGGATGTTGAGGTTGGCTAAATAATTACATTGTAACTATAAAAAAGCAGAATAATACCATTATTATATTCAAGGTGAAGACAAGCCGGTTCCAGGGTTCATGACATGAGTAACAACTACCTAAGAGAATTAAGAGAATCTCTCATGATAAGCAAGGCCGAGCTTGCTCGAAAAGCCAATATATCAACCGTGACTATTACACGGATAGAGCAAGGCCGGGCATGCAGAATAGAAACAAAACGAAAGATTGTTTTGGCTTTAGGGTATAAAATATCAGATAAGAACAAAGTATTTGATGAAGATTTGGGATTATCTATCAGTTAGTGTCCATCCATAAATGGTCTTTTTGCCCTATCTCTGCGTTATGCTCAAAAAATAATCCTCGGAATATTAAACATATGCCTGCGGTTATTTTTTTCGCATGCCTTGATCTTAAACAAAAATCCTCATTTATGGATGGACACCAGTTAAAATGGAGACAGACGGTATGGTCTTGATAGACATCGAAGGAATCAGGAGGAAGAAATAAGCGGGTTTATTTGTCAGGAAAAAAGCAATATAAGAAATGGCCTTGCTTTTTTGTTTGCCCGGCATGGCGGGTAAACAAAAAAGCCCCGCCAACAGGCTTGGCGGGGCAGTTAATTTCCAATTTAAAAATATTTTTTATTTGAGCAAGATCATTTGAAATCGGATCGTTCAATATCGTAAAGACCCTATAGATGCTGCGTTAACAATGGTTTAATGTTTGAAACTTCTCTGCCCGGTATAGACCATTGTCGCGCCGACCTCGTTGCAGGCCTCGATGGACTGGTAGTCATTTCCTGATCCGCCCGGGTGAATCACAGATGTTATCCCTTCTTTTAGACCCACATCAACACCGTCTCTAAAGGGAAAAAAGGCATCACTGACCATGGCAGCGCCAATCAGCCCGCCTTTTTCATTTGAAACCCTATCATCAATTTCCGCTTTTTTATCTTCGTCTTTCAGATCGTTATAGGCACTTCCATGCATTTCAAAGCAGTAACGGTCTGCCAGCTTTCGATAGGCCTTGTCTCTTGCAATTTCTGCGACGCCTACTCGGTCTTGCTCACCGGTTCCAATGCCCACGGTTACTTGATCTTTAACGTAAATGACTGAATTTGATGTTACACCTGATTCCACAAGCCAGCCAAAGAGCATGTTTTCGGATTCCTGTTCGGTGGGTTTCCGGTTGATCCGGTAGTGCTTGCCCTTATATTCGCATTCGGCAAGTTTTAGATCCGCCATAGTGCGAGCGGCTGGAACAAAAGACCACTGGGCGATAATACCCCCGTCTATCAAGCTTTTGAATTCCACACATCTTTTACCCACAAATGTCTGCAACCGATCAATATTTCCAATACGGATAACCCTGAGATTTTTTTTCTTGGCAAAGATATCCATGATCCCTTCTTCAAAATCAGGAGCAACGACAACTTCGGCGTATTGTTCGGTAATGGCTTGAGCCGTTTCCCTGTCAACAGCTCTGTTGACTGCAATGCATCCCCCAAATGCCGCCACCCTGTCTGCAATGTTTGCCTTTTGATAGGCGTCTACCAATGTATCAGATCTGGCAACACCGCATGGATTGTTGTGTTTGACGATGACCACCGTGGGTTTATCCACAAAATATCTCAGGATGTTCAAGGAATTGTCCGCATCGGTCAGATTGGTTTTGCCGGGATGCTTTCCGGATTGCAAAAGCTCGATGTCTGAAGCCAGATATTGGCCCGGCTGAATGGTTTCGGTTTCCCCCAGAATCAGGTTTCCGTTTGCCAACTTGTAAAGCGCTGCTTCCTGACCGGGATTTTCACCGTATCTTAACCCTTTTTGGATGTTATCGATGGTCCAGGCAACTTTTTCATAAAACAGGGTTTGCCTTTTATCCTGATCCACAAAACTGATTTCCATATTGGGAGGAAAGTGGTCATCCATTATCGTTCGATACATTTTTTTCAGATCTTGTGTCATTGTTTTCTCCTTTTAATTGTAAAAAATTCCTTTCCTTCAACTTCGTTCAGGACAAGCTTACCCATCGTTTTTACCCAGCCTGCCCGCTCGTGCCCCAGGCCGCCTCGCCTTGCTCAGCTGGCGGGCGAGCTTGCAATGGCAGGCGGGGCGAAGCCCTTAAGTTCGTTTTCTAATATGTGTAACATCCCGTTACATCCTCAATGGCTCTGGAACCCAAAAAGTCGCCGATAGTGCGGTCGTAGACGGCTGTATATTCAAACGCCTTTTGTGCCAGCCGGTAACGAAGTTCCAAAGATATGGACCCGTCACTTGCTTTCATCTCGGATATAATCGATTCATAGTCGGAAGGGTCAACAACAGATGCCACCCGTAAATAATTTTTGGCCGAGGCCCTTATCATACATGGCCCTCCGATATCGATATTCCCACGGGCCTGTTCAACGGTTACATCTGGTTTTGAAATCGTATCCTTAAAAGGATAGAGATTACCGATAACCATATCTATATGAACGGAACCAGTTCGTTTTATATCATCATTATGGGCGTCATTATACGTTTCGGTTAGCAGCCCGAGATATATCTTAAAATCGAGTGTCTTTACAAGACCGCCCTGGGTTTCCGGCTGGCCTGTGTAATCCGAAACCTGGGTGAGACAGGATTCAGCCTTTTCTCCGAGGATCTCTTTTATTTTCTTGTAAGTACCTCCTGTTGAAAAAATCTTTATCTCAGGATTTATCCTGAGCAGTTCAGGTATGAACGCTTGAAGACCGGTTTTGTCAAAAACGCTGGCAAGCACATGTTTTACCTTTACAAGATCATCAATCTTTGCAACCACATTAATACTCATAGCACCACCCTCTTTTCCCAAATTATTTGTTAAATCGTTTAAAAAATTGCATACAGGCTTTATCCGATTTTATGGGTTCATAGTCAATATCAAATTCAAAACAGACTGAATTGTTCTTTTTTAGCATGTCGAGTTTTTTGCCTTGCCCGGCGGAATGAAAATAGAGTGTATGATTTTTTATACGTTTAATCCCATATGCTTATGACGTCTGTTTTTGAATGGGCCGACATGATACAACAAATCTTGTTTTGACACGAAGTGCATCACCATATATAGACAGTAATATTATGAGACCTTTGCAAAATGCTCCCTTTTGCCCAATTCCGGCGTCAGGCTCAAGTTTTAACCCGCCACCGAACTTTGGTGGGTTAATCCTCAAAATACTCAATGTATTCGTGCCTGCCCCGTGAAATGCGAAGCCTATTTCTCTGGGGTGGTTAAAACTTTCACGTTGACTCGGGGCGTCCATGCCCCTCGCCCTTACGGGCAGCTTGACAGCTGTCCAATTCTGCTATCCTGCAGAATTGTCCTTGGCCTTGAACAAAATTGAACCTTTTTCAAAGGTCTCATTCTATTTGTCAGATATGTGAATTGAAGATGTTACTTACTGTTATTTAATCATAAATTCAAGAGGACCCCATATAAAACATGTTTAATTTTTTGATCGTGAGTATAATTTTCATATTCGGCATGTGCATCGGAAGTTTTTTAAATGTTTGTATTTACAGGCTGCCAACCTCAAAATCTATTGCAGATCCTCCCCGTTCAATCTGTCCAAACTGCAACAGCCCCATTCGATTTTATGACAATATTCCTGTTTTAAGTTATATCTGGCTAAAAGGCAGATGCCGCAATTGTGATGCACCCATATCTTTTCGTTATCCCATGGTTGAACTGATGAACGGAATTGTTGCGATGGGCCTGTTTTTTAAGTTTGGTCTGTCCCTGGAAAGTTTGGTATACTTTGTTTTTATTTCATCTCTGCTCGTAATAACCTTTATTGATCTTGATCATCAAATCATACCGGATATCATCACTCTCCCCGGAATCCCCATGGGCCTGGTTGCTTCTTTTGCATTGCCGACAATTACTTTTAAAGCTTCGGTACTCGGCTTGCTTATCGGAGGGGGTAGTCTCTGGTTTGTTGCATGGGCATATAACCTGATCGCCCGCAGAGATGGAATGGGGGGCGGTGATATCAAACTTCTGGCAATGATTGGAACCATTATCGGCTGGCAAGGGGTAATTTTTACTATTTTTGCTTCATCGGTTGTGGGTTCATGTATCGGTATAACAATGATGCTGATCAAAGACAAGAATATGAAGTATGCCATCCCCTTCGGCCCTTTTCTGTCTATCGGCGCAATTGCTTATGTTTTTTTTGGATCGCAAGTTATAGCCTGGTACTTCAGTTAGTGTCCATCCATAAACGGCATCTTTCGGCCCCCAGCGGCGTTCTCGCTCGTTTTCAATCCTCGAAATAGCGCGCTATGCCTGCGGTTGAAAACTCGCTCGGGCCTTGCCGGAAACCAAAATCTACCATTTATGGATGGACACTAGCTAACCCATTGAAACTATATAAGAACTTAGGGGTTTCGCCCCAATTGGGATAATGGAATAATGGAATGATGGCAAGCTTGTCCTGAACGAAGTTGAAGGAAAGGAGTTTTTTACAATTAAAATGGTTTATTTCCGCCCTTATCCCCAATATTCCAGCATTCCAGCATTCCATTCTTCCATTCGGATGGCACAAACAGGTTTTCATTAAAAGATATTATTTTCAAGAGGTTATAGAATTCCTGAGACGTTCAATTAGGCAATGGCCACTTTAAGATACAAATCCCCCCGTTGACCGTCGGGTGTTATTTTGCCCAAACCTTTCAGCCGAAGCTTGCTCCCTGCTTGCACGCCGGCAGGGACGGTTACTCTTACCAGCCGTTTTTGAAAACCCCAGGGGATATTGACCAGCTTAAGCGTTCCGGTAAGCGCTTCAAATGATGTGATGCTTATTACCCCATAGAGGTGAGGATCTTTTCCGGGACCCACGGGCCGGATAACCTGTAGGCGGTGCGTTTTTCTTTTTACGGTCACCTTGCGCATCGGGACGCTGACACCGGTCCCGGGCAAGGCAAGCAGAATCTTTAAAAAAATCATACCGAAAATAAAACCGCCGATATGAGCCCACCAGGCAATACCCCCAATACCCCCGTGGCTTCCGGCAGCACTGATAAACTGGATAACAAACCAGAGACCTAAAAAGAAAAACGCCGGAATTTCAACAAACCAGGGGATAAAGATAATGGGAATCAGTGTTAATATCTTTGCATTGGGATGAAGAATCAAATAAGCGCCCATGACGCCGGCGATAGCCCCGCTGGCTCCGATGGTGGGGATATTGGAATGAAGGTTGAAAATAAGATGGGTAAAGCCGGATATCATTCCGCAAAGCAGGTAAAAAACCAGATAACGAAACGGCCCGAGGCGATCTTCGATGTTATCGCCAAAGATGTAAAGCGACCACATATTGCCCAGAAGATGCCAGAATCCGCCGTGGAGAAACATGAAAGAGAGCAAAGAGAAAAGCTGCTGGCTCGTAGTAAAATAAGATGTAATTTGGGGGATCGAATAACGGGCGGGGACAAGACCATAAATATAGGTAAAACGATTTAAATCCGGAACCAGCGATATCTGTACCAGATAGACAACCACGTTGATACCAATGATCGTATTATTGACAACCGGATAATTTTTAGAAGGTATTGTATCACGTATGGGTATCATACGACCTAATCTGCTGTCTGAATTCGCATACTAATATCCACGCATCTTGCAGAATGGGTCAGGGCTCCTACGGATATGATATCTACTCCGGTATCCGCCAGGGATTTAAGAACGTTTTTTGTTACATTTCCCGACACTTCAACAATTGCCCTTCCACCAATAAAGGCTGCGGCCTCTTTTATCTGTTCTCTGCTCATATTGTCGAGCATGATAACATCTGCACCGGCGTTCAGAGCTTCCTTGACCTGGTCCGGAGTGGACACCTCTACCTCTATTTTGACAAGATGGGGTACCTTGGTCCGGATACTTTCAACAGCCTTTTTTATACCCCCACAGACAGCATGGTGATTATCCTTGATCAAAACACCGTCATATAGCCCCATCCTGTGGTTATAGGCTCCGCCCACTCTAACGGCATATTTTTCTAATACACGCCAGCCGGGTGTGGTTTTGCGGGTATCGACAAGACGCACCCTTTTATTTTTTAGTTCATCCACATATGAACGCACACAGGTAGCGATGCCCGAAAGTCGCTGAAGAAAATTCAAGGCGGTTCTCTCACCCGAAAGCAGCGCGCGAAGTTTACCCTCAACGGTTGCTATGGTTTCACCTTCTTTTACATGATTGCCATCAATATGCACGGGTACAACGATAACTTTGGAGTCAAGGTGCTTAAAAACCTGACAGGCCACATCAAGGCCTGCAAGGACAAAAGGTTCTTTGGCGATGATTACCCCTTTGCCTTCAAGATCGGGATCCACGAGGTTATCAGTTGTAATATCTCCCGAACCGATGTCTTCTTTCAGTGCTATTTTTATGAGATGTTGTATTGAATGCATGATACCTAAAATCTGCATTAACTTTTTTCGAAAGAGATAAATTTGCTATCAATACAATGCGGTATCGAGACATTTTTGTCAATATCCACACACCGATAACAGGCAATATAAAAGGATAAAATCCAGATTAAATTTCGAAAAAAGTTAACCCTTCGGGAGCCTCGTCTCGACCGGATCTACTGCGTTATCAATCGATTGCAGTATTACAATACGGCTGCACGATTGATGCCTTGTATATCCGGCCGATACGAGGCTTGCAGAATTTATGTGACAAATTCGGGTTAGGTTTCAAGCTTTTTAATTTTATCCAGATTCGCCAGCAGTTTTTCCTGTTTTTCAACAAGAAGATCGTTCTTTATTTTTACTTTTTCCACCACCGGTGCTGGCGCCTTGCTGAGAAAATCTTCATTATTCAGTTTCTTTGAAACCATGGCCAATTCATTTGTCAGTTTATTGATTTCCTTTTCAAGCCGTTCAATCTCCTTTGCAAAATCGACAATTCCTTCTAATGAAACAAAAATCGTAGCATCATTTACAACAGCCGTTGCCGCAGATTTTGGTCTTTCAACCGCATTTCCCACAGATAAAGATTTTAGTCTGGCAAGGTTAATGATCATGTTCCGGTACTGTTGTATGGTTTTGTTTGTTGATTCGTCCTGGGACTGGGCCGAAACGGCCAGGGATAATGACGGTGAAATGTTCATCTCACCCCGTATATTTCTGATGCCTGTTATTATCCCTGAGATAAGGCCCATATTTGATTCTGCTTCCTCATCCCGTTGTATGCCATCATCATTGTCGGAATATAAAGGAAATGCTGCTTTCATGATGGAGCCTTGTGTGCCCGGAAGTTTATGCCAGATTTCCTCTGTAATAAAAGGTACAAAAGGATGAAGCAGAACAAGTGTATCATGCAGAACACGCCACAGCACGCTCAGGGTTGCTTGTTGCCGGCTCTGTCCCTCTTTTCCGTACAAAGTCGGTTTAATCGCTTCAAGATACCAGTCACAGAACTCATGCCACACAAACTTGTAAAGCGCTCCGGCCGCATCATTAAACCGGTAACTTTCAAGCCCTTCGGAAACTTTGCCGCTCACTCGATAGAGTCTGGACAGAATCCACCTGTCCACCAGGGAAAGCGGTTCGGTTGTTGTGTTTTTATACGATTTGGTTATGTATATCAGGGAAAAACGGGCGGCGTTCCAGATTTTGTTGATAAAATTTCGATAGCCTTCAACACGCTTTTCAGACATCTTCACGTCTCTGCCCTGGGCTGCAAAAGCGGCCAGGGTAAATCGGAATGCATCGGTTCCATAGCGGTCAATAACGCTCAAGGGATCGATTACATTTCCGGTCGACTTACTCATCTTTTTGCCTTCTTCATCACGCACCAGGGCATGCACATAAACATCTTTAAAGGGCACATCCTTCATGAAATGGATACCCATCATCATCATTCTCGCGACCCAGAAAAAGAGAATATCAAAACCGGTAACGAGAACAGATGTGGGATAAAACAATTTTAAAAGCGGTGTCTGATCCGGCCATCCCATGGTTGAAAAAGGCCACAGGGCGGAACTGAACCAGGTATCCAGAACGTCTGTATCCTGTAAAAGATCTGTTCCTCCGCACGCCGGACACGTTGCTGGCGTATCCATGGCAACAATTATTTCTTTACAGTTATTGCAAGTCCATGCCGGGATCTGGTGTCCCCACCATATCTGCCGAGAAATACACCAGTCCTTAATGTTGTTCATCCATTCAAAATAAGTCTTGGTCCATATTTCAGGAATGATCTTTGTATCACCGTTCTTAACGGCATGGATAGCTTTTTTTGCAAGGGGCTTTGTTCTGACAAACCACTGTTTTGACAAATTAGGTTCAATTATAGTCTTACACCGGTAACAGTGACCGATGCTGTGTTGATACGGCTCGATCTTTTCAAGAAGCCCCTCTTCTTTAAGTGCTTTAACCACGACTTCCCTGCATTCGAATCGATCAAGCCCTTGGAACCTGCCTGCTTTTGATGTCATCAGGCCGTCATTACCGATAACTTTTATACGTTCCAGGTTGTGGTGGTTTCCGATCTCAAAGTCGTTGGGGTCATGCGCGGGTGTAATCTTTAATGCCCCGGTTCCAAAGGACATGTCCACATATTTGTCTTTAATGATTGGAATCGTTCTGTTCATAAGGGGAAGAATCACCTGAAGGGACTCCATACCCTGGTATCGCTCATCGTTTGGATTTACTGCTACGGCCGTATCACCTAACATGGTTTCAGGCCGGGTCGTTGCAACAACCACACCCCCTGTTCCGTCTGTAAAAGGATACCGTACATGATACAGATGACCATCATGCGCTTCATGTTCGACCTCAAGATCGGCAAGCGCCGTATGGCAGCGGTGGCACCAGTTAATAATGTAATTGCCCCGGTAAATTAGACCTTCCTGGTACAGGTTTACAAAAACCTTGCGTACGGCTCTTGAAAGCCCCTCATCCATGGTAAAACGTTCACGCTCCCAGTCACATGAAGCGCCAAGGCGTTTGAGTTGATTGATGATGGCGCTGCCATATTCACTGCGCCATTCCCAAACCGCCTCTATGAACTTTTTTCTGCCCACCTGATGGCGATCCATACCCTCATCGGCGAGTTTTTTTTCCACAACATTCTGTGTGGCGATTCCTGCATGATCGGTACCGGGCATCCACAGCACATTATCGCCACACAATCTCCGGTAGCGGCAGAGAATATCCTGCAATGTATTATTCAGCGCGTGACCCATGTGAAGAACGCCGGTGACATTCGGCGGAGGGATTACAATGGAATAGCATTTTTGATCGTTTTTTTTCTCGTTTGCCGCAAACAGCAATTCTTTTTCCCAGAAATCGTACCAACGTTTTTCCACGTCATGGGGTTCATAACCTTTGTTAAGAAGATTGGAACTCATATCATATTACTCCATTATTCCCTCAGGGCCGGAGGCCGATTGGGCATGACCACTCGTGCCCCAGGCCGCCTCGCCTTGCCCGTCCGCCATCGGCTGCGCCTCAGGCGAATGCCGGGCGGGCTCAGCTGGCGGGCGAGCTTGCAATGGCAGGCGGGGCGAAGCCCCTAATTTCTAGCCCGGATATTTCACGCAATATCCGGATGCAGGTAAAAAATTGAAAAGGGGATTATTGAATAATCCCCGATTGTTTTACCATTCGATTTATTTGCTATGATCGGATTAATCAGGCAAAATGTAATTATTGTGAAAAGAAGCGATCATTTTTCATTTCCCGCCGCATCTTCGAGCAGGATATTTTTTAATCTTTCTAACTCCCGTGTGACCGTTTTTTCGATTACCTCAACAAGAATACCATCGATCTTTTCGTAAAACATCTTTTTTATAACACGCTCCAAAGCTGCTTCCATCTGTGCATCCGACACCTTTTCAGTATCAAGCAAATCCTCCGAAACATCTTCTTTAGCGTCGAGTTCCATGCCCAGGGAATCGACAAAATCATCACTCAGGTCCTTATCAAAGGCGACGTCCTTGCCGAATTCATCATCTAATTCACTGGGTTCTTCTAAAAGATCATCTTTTAAATCAGTAAGATCCTCTGCTTCCCGAGATGTGTCGGCAGTCATATGGATAGGTTCGCCGATTTCTTCTATTTCTTGGGGAAGATCGCTCATTGTCTCGGTTACTGTTACGATCTCTTCTGCGGATTTTGCCTCTTCGGTGGAGACGCTTTCTTTTATATCTTCTACTTCAGGTTCATCGACAGCCTCCAGAAGGTCGATAATTTCCTCATCCTCTTGAGATGCAACGAATGTTTCTTCTTGGAGTTCTATGATCTCTTGATCTTGTGTTGAATCTGCTCCTTCAATTTTCTTGTCCGGATCATTTTTGTCTGTCATATCAACCCCCTATTTACCATGAAGTGCCGTACCTCATAAACAAACACCCTATAATCAAAAAAAAATTACCACAGGGCCTACAGTGTGTCAAGATATTTACTTTTTTGTAAAATTTGGCTTTGATTTGGCTGAACATGCATGGACAATCGGTTTCGCAAAAAAATGATTTACAATATACCTGGCTGAATTATAAAGGAGAGTATGCGGTATTTTTTTATTGAACCATCGGAAATTTCAGGCTCAACATCTATTATTACCGGTTCTGATGCCAGGCACATAAAAACCGTATTGCGTCTTAAACCGGGTGATACGATAGGCCTTTTTGACGGCAGAGGGATTGAATACCGGGCTGAAATCATCGCTTTTTCTCCAGAAAGCATAAACGTATCCATAATAGACAGCTTTCCTTCAACAGCCGAGTCACCGGTCCAAATTATTATTGCCCAGGCGTTTTTAAAAGAAAAGAAAATGGACGGTCTTGTCCGGCAGCTTACCGAACTCGGAGTAACAAAGTGGATACCTTTTTTTGCCGAACGATCTGTTTCCAGACCCGATAAAAAACAAATCTCAGCGCGTACGGAACGGTGGAAAAAAATAGCAAAAGAATCTCTCAAGCAATGCAAACGCGGCCGTATTATAGAAATCGGTGAAACCGTATCCTTTGGAGAGGTGCTGACTCTTGGAGAGTCTTGCGACTTAAAAATCGTTTTCTGGGAAAATGAATTTAAATTAGTCAATACGGAATTGCCCAAACCCAACCGGCAAATTAATACAATTTTTGCCGTGCTGGGGCCGGAGGGAGGGTTGACCTCCCGGGAGATTGAAAGCGCTAAGAACCGGGGATTTGTTACCGCCGCACTTGGACCCCGTATATTGAGAGCTGAAACGGCAACCATTGCAGCGTGTGTTTTACTGCAATATCTTTTTGGTGATATGAACCAAAAAAATCTTGACAAAAAGCGGTGCTTCAAATACCAAAAGTAGGTTAATTTTAATAAGCCGAGGTAGCTCAGTCGGTAGAGCAGGGGACTGAAAATCCCCGTGTCGGCAGTTCGATTCTGTCCCTCGGCACCAAAAAAGGTAAGTGTATTGAAGGGGTTAGCCAACATTGAGGTTAGCCTCTTTTTTATGGTGAAATCGTGGATTGTGCCCAAAACTGCGCCCATTCGGGATTATAGATAAACTTCTTGCCTCTGAGCGGCCAGTTTCAAAAAATGTTTGGCATGGACTTCTTTTTTACCGTTATGGAGGCCGCTATGAATCTCCCTTTGAATAATGTCAATCCCTAACCGTTCACGGGTTCAGAGGTTTAAAGGGGTATGGGAACGGACCATGGCTTTGACCTTCTTTCTGCATTATGATAATTAAATACTTTCCAAGGATTGAAAACATGCGGCACAAAACACAATTCGATTCCGAAATCGCATCAATTATTATGGCGGCCGGTCGAGGCAGTAGAATGACAGGCTACGAGGGCAATAAAACACTGTTGCCGCTGTTGCCCGGCAGTTCAATTTTTGAAGGCAGCCATCCAATTTTGCTCTATCTCTTGGAGAATTTGCCGGTCGGCCAAAAAGCGCTCATTGTCAATCATTGCAAAGAAGATGTGATTGCGGCAACCCGCAATTTGGATATTACCTACTGCGAGCAGCCGGTTCTTAACGGCACCGGCGGTGCTATTTTAGCTGCTCGATCATTTATTGAGTCCCTGCCGTGTTCTAAGTTTATTATTACCATGGGAGATGTTCCCTTTGTTCAAAAGGCAACCTATATGCAGCTCGTTCTCCATCTCGAAACGTTCGACCTTGTCATCCTGGGATTTTGTCCGGATGACAAAAAGCAATACGGCGTTTTGGAAACCCAGGGGGACCTTGTGAGAAAAATAACCGAATGGAAATATTGGAAGGACTATCCTGAGGAAAAACAGGCGGCTTTAGCGATCTGCAACTCAGGAATTTACGCTGTAAAAAAGAAAGCCTTAGAAAAATATCTGCCGGTCATGGCCTCACGGCCTCAGATTGTTCACAAAGAGATAAACGGCAAAACCACTCCCATAGAGGAGTTTTTTATAACCGACCTTATTGAGTATATGGTCGAAGACGGACAATCCGTTGGATATCTTTTGGCCCAAGATGAGAGTGAAACCATGGGCATCGACGATCATACTGCGCTTCAAAAGGCCCAGGTAATATTTAAGGCACGGAACACCGTGTGACTCAAACCCCGCCCCCGGATTTCTGATAGGTCCTATGATCTATGCATTGTCAAACAAAAAGGCAGAGCTAATGGGCACTGCCTTTTTTAACTTTTTTAACTATCTTCGTTATTTTGATATTCTTGGTTTTAACCTTCTATCGTTCCCGGTTCTTCGTTCTTTGCCGGATCTACGCTCCGGTATATACGAAGTGTAAGAAAATTCACGCCGGTCAGTTCCTAAGCGCCGGCCTCCATTATCGGGTAGTGTGTTGGTCATGGAAATGATAGTATGCTATTTAAAGAACTTTTTTCGCCAATATACGGCCAAGCCGATTAAGCCGGATCCTAAAAGAAGCATGCTTGCCGGTTCGGGGACAGATGCAACGTCCGGGTTAGCCAACAATAAACCGCCTCCGTCGGCAAATAATAAAAATACGGCGAGGATTATAATAGATAATATTCTCATATTTCAGCTCTTATGGTGAAGAACCGTTTCTTAAAAATATATTAAATTGATTGTTAGACTGATAAAGATTGAAATTCCACGCATCAAAAAAGCCGAAGCACCTTACTTCCAAGGTAACCCGGCTATCTTAATATAGATCCGTGGCTTTCCGTCCCGGCCCGATGACCGATTTGGCTTTTTCTTGGTATGTTCTGATTAAATTTGTTCAGATTTATCTATGCAAAAACCATGCAGAGCCAGACAATTTTTTTGCTCCTTTAAATTTCAATTAGTTATCGTAAATGGAAAGGCGCTTAATATAATATTGTGAAATTAATACCATATATTTTATTGAATTTTTTACATATTGGGTAGTTCAGGTAACATTTAAACTCTGCATCCATAATTTAATATTTTCTTCTTCCTTTATATTTTTCTAGTTCGTATCGAACGGTTATCCAAAATATATCATCGGAGGGTATTTCGGCGCCGAATTCCCGGATAGCTCTTTTTGCAAGCATAGAAAATGCTCTCTGGAATGCAGGGCCATGGTGGCCTTCGCGCAGTAATGTTTTTTTAATAAAAAGCGTTTTGGAGTCAATGTTCCATGGGTTTTTGAAAAGGGCTTTTTTCAGGTTCTCCCTGGTTTTAAGAGCGTTATACCTGTAAACCGCAACATGTGCCAGTTCGTGAATCAGCGTTCCCTTCCAGTCTCCAAGGTAAGGCCACAATTTAATTGTAATTTTGGCTACTTTACCCTTGCGTTCTGTCCGCTTTGGTTTCAGATCTTTAAAAACCATACGTCCCGACACCATACCAAGGGCAGGTTTGACCTGATTTTTTAAAAAAACGTCACCATTTCTGTTTACAAAATATTTGATACCATCCTTGCTTTCATACGGATAGCATTTATTCCCGAAATAATCTGTGAAAACCTCGTTTTCCGGTTTCTGAATACTGATAAGGATATTTAAAACGCCCGGCTCGTTGATTTCATCCTCCGGCCTCAGAACCACGTTCCAGCTTTTCGGTGTGATCCGGTCGGCAAACCGTCGTATTTCTTCTTTTTGTACGGGTGACAACATATTCTTTTTTTAAAATCTATTCGGAAATTTTTTTTTGGACACAGATGGACACAGATTGTCAAGATTTAAACGCCTCGAAAATTCTACAACTTATTGAAATTATATATTTTTGATAACAAACTATTTAGTGCCCGAACGAAAACCAGGATTTTTCGTTCAGGCACTATTTATGCTTCTTGAGTTCCACCAGGGTAGCGCCCCAGCCTCCGGCTTCCAGGGGTGCATCTTGGAAGGATTCTACCAAGGAATTTTTTTTCAAAAGCCCCTGAACCCGCGTTTTCAGAATCCCCCGGCCCTTTCCATGAACAATTCTTACAGAGTAAATGTCTGCGTCAATGCAAGCTTCAAAGTAATCGACAAGAAGATCCGGTATATCTTTAGGTTTAAAAGTATGAAGATCTAAAATATCTTCTATGGGCATTTTTACGGGTTGCACGTAAAAAGGCTATCCTTTCCAGTTGTTACGAACTAATTCAACATCTCGGAAATTCTACAACTTGTCGAAATAACATGTCTTTTAATAGTAACCTGTTTATTCCATTATTCCAATTGGGCCTGCCCGCTCGTGCCTTGCATGGCAGGCGGGGCGAAGCCCCTAAGTTCTCTTGATATCGCTGTATATGGTGCTATAGTACAATCAATATTTTTATGATAAATAAATCTTGAATCTTGAACCCTGAACCCAGTATCTTGTATCATGTATCCGGAATATTTTCATCAAAATAACAACATGGAATTGTATAAATGATTAAGTTATTAGTGCTACCTGTTTTCGCCTATTTGCTCGGCTCCATCCCCTGGGGTATTGTTTTGACCCGGCTGTTTACTTCCGTAGATATCCGGCGTGAGGGAAGCGGAAACATCGGTGCGACCAATGTCGTACGTATCGCAGGGCCGACTCTTGGAGTTCTGACACTTGTTGGTGATATGTTAAAGGGAGGTATTCCGGTATGGATTGCGGGTGTGCTGACAACTCCAAACAGCTTTTGGGGTGAAATTTACATTTCACTTGTGGTGCTTGCTGCTTTTTCAGGTCACCTTTATCCTGTTTACATGAGGTTTAAAAAAGGAGGCAAAGGGGTTGCAACTGCTGCAGGGTGTTTTGCGGTAATTTCACCCGTGGCATTTATGGTTGCGATTCTGGTTTTTATCATGTTTGTTTGCTGGCTCAACATTGTTTCGGTTGCATCACTTGCCGCCGCCGCCGTTCTTCCTGTTGCGGTTTGGAAGGCAACCGGATCCGGTGTCCTGACAGGATGTGCTGTTGTAACAGCGATATTAATCTATTTTCGCCATACAGATAATATCAAAAGACTTCTTAAAGGTGTGGAACCTGTAATTTGGAAATAGCCAGATTGACGCAACTTCTCAATAAGTTCTGGTGTATGAAATAATCATATTGACCCGAATCCATAATTTATTGAGATGTTACAGATTGACAAGTTAATACCTGATTTAACATCAAATGCAGTTTTGGCAAAACAGAGACCAGATAAGCGTAATAACACCTGCCGTAATGAAGTTAGTTTCAACCAGAAACTCCAGCCTTGTGCCGGGTAGCATATAGCCCAGTTCATGGGCTGAAATGACAACAAAAATAAAAACCGGACAGATTGCAAGTGCGAATCCAAGGATTGAAATAAAATGAAATGTACTGGATACAAGCAAGATGCCGATATTTATTATGAGTATGGTTTTTAAAAGGCGCAGGGCTCGCTTTTCTCCCATCAGTATAGGGAGTGTCTCTTTTCCCACAATACGGTCTCCCTGCATGTCAAGAATATCAAAAAATGCAGTTCTTACAAAAACCAGGCTTATGGACCAAAAAAATACCAATACGGTACTCAGGCCAATATGTTCCGATACAGACAGGGAGGGCAATACCGCGGTAACAATTCCCCATGCCATTGCAATCAGAATTGTTTTCGATCCCGGGACATCCCTTATTCTCCGGTACTCGCCGTGAAAAAAACGTTCCGGCAGAAGTCTCAAATTGTAAGACAGGCCCATTATGCTCATAACTAAAAGAACCAAAAAAGGGACAGGTCCCATTAAATAGGCGGTCATCAATCCGGCTCCGCCTGCGGTGAAAGCAAGAAGCACAAGCAGGACCTTCTTTCTGTTATAAAAAGAGGATCTGTCAGGATCATTGTATTGGTCTTCCTTTGTGCCGATAAGATTGTTGAGAATGTGCATGGACTGGACATAAAACATAGCCATAAGGACATTGGGCAAATAGTTGGTAATCTCCTGGAGTTTTGTGCATGTATAGCACAAGCATCCGGCTCCCACAGCCACATAGATATTTGTGAGAAGAAGTGAGCGCTGGATGGCAAAAATGATACTGCGCCAGCTTTTTTCCTTTTTAAAAGGAATGGCTTCCAGCGTTCTATAGATCCTTTTTATTATCCAGTTCGGGGTGGACGCGCCGGCCGTTATTCCTATGTGTCGGATTGAAGAAAGTGCGTCTAAATCGAGCTCCGATTCTGTTTCAATATGATAGGTGGGCTTACCGGTTTGCCTTGAAATTTCGGCAAGCCGCTGGGTGTTCCCGCTGTTATGGCCTCCCACGACAATGACGGCATCTACTGAATTCGCCAGGCGATGGACCTCAGCCTGGCGCCTGGCTGTTGAATCACAGATAGTATCAAAGATCTTATAATGGGGGAATTTTTGGATAGCCCAGTTTTTTACTTTTTCAAAAAAAAGCGTGTTCTGGGTGGTCTGTGCAACAATAATAGCCCTGTCAAAGGGTGGTAGGGAATCAAGGTCCTTAAGATTGTCGACAGCATACCCTTTTTCCCCTGCGTAACCGAGCAAGCCGATGACCTCCGGATGATCCTTGTCACCGATAATGATGGATGCATAATCTTGTTTTGCGTGTTTCCGAATGATGGTCTGGACTTTGATAACCCGAAGGCATGTGGAATCAATAATTTTAAACCCTGTCTTTTTAAGATTTTTCTTGGTTTCGGGAGGAACGCCGTGGGCCCTGATCAGGACTGTACCGGATCCGTGGTCAGGGATATTGTTTAAGACAGATATCCCTTTTTCTTCCAAAAGGTTCAGAACCTGGGGATTGTGTATAAGAGGTCCATAAGTGCAGATAGGATTTTCGTATTTGCTCGGTGCATCTAGAGCCATTTCAACGGCTCTGCGAACCCCCATGCAGAAACCGGCGGTCTTGGCTAAAAGTATTTTCATCTACACCATATTTCTTGTCCAAAATTTCTTTATACTCCTGTCATGCGCATACCCGTGCATGTCCGCACGCAGACAGGTGCAATGCACAGGCAGCATCACTCCATTACTCCAGTATTCCAATTGCTGAATGCAGCAAAACTAATTTGAGACACCTATTTTATTCTTTAAGAAAGATGTTGTGGTCCACAAGAGCCAGTGAATGAATGTGGGCCTTAAGAAATTTCTGATCTCCAAATATACTTACGAGTCTAATGCCGTCACCTTCAGGTTCAACCGTATCAACAGCCTCCATAACCAGCTTTTTCTCATCTTTTTGGATCAGATATGCATTTGCTTCACACATGGTATTCTTTCCTTCTTTGTATTCACTTGATTTCGTGATAAATTTAAAATTTTGAAGATATTCCTGCTCGTTTGAAATCGACTTGTTTCAAAGAACTAAACCATTACTATTTTTTAATTCCGCTTTATCCGTCTTAGGGCGGCTCAAAAAAGTTTTTTAAATTTTCCTGAATAAGAGCCTCAATAAGATGGGGAAGCGGAATTGGAGATATTCCTACAATTTCAACATGTTCCTGGGTGAGCGGTATAAGCAGTTTTTTTGCCCGACTGTTTGCCACCGCCTCCGCCATTTTCGGTGTCACTTCTCCCATCATGGAGTGCGCCATTATAATAGCTACCGGACCAATGATAATATCGACCTTCCCGGCGGTCTGAACAATAGCATTTTCTCCAGAGGCGCCACGATTGGCTTTGGCTTTAAGCATCTGAGACGTTGCAATGGCATTGGTGCCTAAGGCGATAATTTCAACGGTTTCTCCAAACTGATCTTTCAGTTTTTTTATTACTGCGCTTCCGATACCCCCGCCCTGTCCGTCTATTACGCAGATTCGCTGCAGGTCTGATTTGTTGTTTGTTTTGTTCATGTGGTAAACCATGAGGGCTATATGTTACCTGAGTCTTGCATAGACAATCTTGAAAGATTCAGGTGTTAAAATATTCAGATTCGTTGAGTGAGTACCAGATAATGATACCGTCGTCAATGAAAACGACAGGGCGTCTATTCCGAAACTAAAGTTTTTTAATTTTAACCCGGTTCCGTCGTTTTCTTTTTGAAAGTCGTCTGCTGGGGCCTTTCTTTTTTGTGGTGGGGACCCAGCCCCCCTGGTTTTGGTCCGCCTCTCCCTTTGTATCCATATAAACAGCCATTGTGATCTTTTCTTCAAACTCAGGAGAGCTTATTGTGGCCGCTCCCATGGAAGCCGCGAAATTGACAATATCCAGGTCCGAGCTAACGACCAAGGCTTTTTCCCTTTCTCTTGCCGCCATCCTTTTAACTACGGTATCGGCAGTTTCTCCACTGCGGGAAAATTTAATCTTGATCCCTTTGACTCGATCTTTGTTCTGTGAAAAAGGAGGTGCATGGGTTCCATCAAAAACTACCGTAATCATGTGGTGTTTTATTCTTTTGTATGATGAAAGGGTATCGAGAAGGGCTTCTCTGCCGAGTTGAATATCCTGTTGATCAAGTGTGCTCAGCGAACTGGAACGGCGGATCAGATTGTAACCGTCGATTATAATATGAATAGACATGAATTTAATTGTATAGGAATTTCCTTTTTTTAAGCGGCGTAGCCGCGTTGCATAAAATCGCGAAGCGATTTTATAACTTGTTATATCTGCTTCAGAAGTCTTAGCACCCGATCAAGGTCCTCATTGTTGAAAAAAGTGATTTCAACCTTCCCCTTTTTCCCGTGTCTTTTGATCTGAACCTTGGTTCCAAAGCGACGGGAAAGATCATCCGCCAGACTTAAAAGGTATCTTTGCTCCGAACCGGTGGAAGAGTTTTTCGGTTTTTTCTTTTTTGCTTTTAAACGGTTAATCAAACGTTCCGTTTCCCTGACAGATAGTCCTTTGGAAACAACGGCCCGCCATGCCGCATTTTGCTGGGCTGAATTCGAGGCGCCCAGCAATGCCCGTGCATGCCCCATACTCAGAGTGCCGTCCACTATGGCGGTCTTAATTTGTTCGGGCAGCTGCCGGAGCCTTAAAAAATTGGCCACGGCAGACCTGCTTTTTCCTACGCGTGCCGCGGCCTGATCCTGGGTGAGGTTGAATTTGGCAATAAGCTGATAGTAAGCCTCAGCCTCTTCCATGGGATTTAAATCTTCCCGTTGTATATTTTCAACAATGGACATTTCCAGAAGATCTGTGTCCGCAATGGTTCTGACAATGACCGGCACCTGGCTGAGTCCGGCCTTTTTTGCGGCACGCAGTCGTCTTTCACCGGTGACAAGCTCAAAACCGTTATCGTCTTTTCTAACCAAAAGGGGCTGTATGATTCCCTTTTCTTTAATAGAGCGGGCCATTCCTTCAAGTTCATCTTCAGAAAATCTCATGCGGGGCTGGTAACGATTCGGGCGAATTCGTTCGATATCACACTGAAAGTATTCCTTTGATACACTTTCAATATGTTCGATATCGGGTAGCAGGGAATCAAGGCCTCTTCCCAGGGCAATTTTTTTTGTTTTTTTTAATTGTAACCCGGCTTCTTCTTTTTTCTTCTTTACGTTTTTCATATTGATTTAGCGAATGAATTTAGTTGGTTATTTTTGACAAATATAATTTCTCAATAAGTTCCGGTGTATGAAATAATCATATGGACCCGAATCCAGAACTTATTGAGAACTTACTGACACATAACCTTTGTTCGGTCAAATTGGGCTGTGAATTTCATTGGCCATTATCTCTTTTGCCAGATTAAAATAGCTTTGTGCCCCCGGGGAAGCGGCATCATACAGCAAAATCGGTTTCCCGAAACTCGGAGCTTCACCCAACCGCACATTCCTTGGAACCATGGTCTTGAATACCAGATTTTTGAAATATCTTTCAGCATCTTTAGCAACCTGGTGAGACAGATTTGTCCTTGTATCAAACATGGTAAGAAGAATACCGACAATTTTCAGTTTCGGATTCAGATTATATTTGATACGCTTCATGGTCTGTAAAAGCTGCCCCAGGCCTTCCAGTGCATAAAATTCGCACTGAAGGGGAATAAGCATAAAATCGGCCGCAGTCAAAGCGTTTACCGTAAGAAGACTCAATGAGGGAGGGCAGTCAATTATAATGTATTCAAATGAATCCGCAAGTTGGGCCAAAAGTTTCTTTAACACGGTTTCACGTTTGGGTTTTGATATCATTTCCACTTCAAAACCGATAAGCTCCACCCGTGAAGGGATGATTTTCAAGGTGTCTATTTCGCTGTTCAAAACCAAGTTTCTAGCAGCAACTTTACCAATCATACCGTGGTATAATGTATGATAAATACTGTTTTTGTCAAGGCCAAGACCGGTGGTGGCGTTTCCCTGGGGATCACAATCTACAAGGAGTGTTCTTTTTTCAGAAACCGCAAGCGCTGCGGACAGATTTACCGCTGTAGTGGTTTTACCAACGCCACCTTTCTGGTTGGCAATACATATAATATGTGTCATATTTAGAAACTCTACCATAAAACATTTGGTTTGAAAAGTATGAAAGGATATGTATTGTCTATTGACGGTCGAAAAAAAAGGAATATATTTTTGTTTGAATATGAACTTAGGGGCTTCGCCCCCAATGGGAATAATGGAATAAACAGGTTACTATTAAAAGACATGTTATTTCGACAAGTTGTAGAATTTCCGAGACGTTAAATTATGAGGTAGTTATGCAAGTTATCAGGAAAGCATTTTTGCTTTGCTTTGTTTCGATTTTCATTGTCAACATTCTTGTTCCAAAAGGGGCGTTGTGTATTACCATACAAGAGGAAGAGGAAATGTCCCGTGAAGTGATGAAAGTCATTATAAGATATTATAAGTTTATTAATGATCCTCTGATTGTCAATTATATTAATCAAACGGGTCAGAAAATCGTTTCGGCCCTTCCGCCACAGCCGTTTAATTATCATTTTTATGCAATAAAAAATGATGAATATAATGCTTTTGCAACCCCTGCGGGTCATGTTTTTGTAAACAGCGGCCTGCTGGAAGCTATGGAGAATGAAGAAGAGTTGGCCGGGATACTTTCCCATGAAATAGCTCATGTTGTGTGCCGCCATATTTCCCAAAAGATAGAAAGAGCACAAAAGATAGGAATCGCAACCCTTGCCGGAGTTGCAGCCGGTATATTACTCGGGGTCGGAGGATCCATGGCCGCAGCAAATGCGCTAACTATTGGGTCTACGGCTGCCAGTCAATCCCTGGAGCTGTCATACAGTCGTGAGGACGAGTTCCAGGCGGACCAGATCGGTCTCATCTGTCTGACCAAAGCAGGATATAATGGAGAAGGGTTGCTTTCGATGCTGAAAAAACTCTGGAGCAGACGATGGTTCGGTCCGGCTCAAATCCCTACGTATCTTAGCACACATCCTGCCACAGAGGAACGAATGGCCAATATTGACACCTGGCTCGAACAAAACAAAAAGACGGAAGCACACATTGACGCTTATAATTTTTCAAGGGCTCATGCCAGGCTTGTTGCTGTTTATGGGGACAAGAGCGTTGCGTTAAGAAAGTTTGAGGCAGAGGTTAAAAACCACCCTAAAGATCCTTTGGCACAATATGGATACGGGCTGATCCTGGCCCGAACAGGCGATCGGAAAGATGCCATCGGTCACCTTAAAACAGCACTGGAGAAAAAGGCTTTCGATCCGTATATCTTGAAAGATCTCGGCCGGATTTATTTTCTCGACGGTCAGTACCCGGAATCATTAAGTATACTGGAAAGTGCTGCAAGCGTTTCCTCTAACGATCCTGAAGTATTTTTTTATCTTGGGCGCACACAGATGGAGCTTGGACGTTTACATGAGGCAGTAGTTACATTTGAAGAACTCATCGCAAAAAAATTTAATTATTCCCAGGTGTTTTATTCTTTAGGTGAAACCTATGGCAAGCTGGGCAGGCTGGATGAGGCTCATTATTGCCTGGGTATTTTTTACAAGAAAAAAAATGATTTTAAAAATGCGGCATTCCACTTGAAAAGGGCTCTGGAGAATATGAGTGATCCGGATAAAAGGGAAAAAATCGAGAAGATGCTGAAAGAGATCCAAGGAAAAAAGAGATCGTCATAAAAAAGGCCCTTATACGGTGCTTTCAGCTACGATCAAAATGGGAAAATTGCATGGTAAAAGTCCCTCGGCCCTGGGTTGCTGATCGTAATGAAGTTGAGTAACCGAACATGCGTGCCAGAGGAACAATCGCTTTTATCACCAGTGCTTCCATTTTGTGCTCTATGGATTCAATTTTCCCGTTGCGGGAATTAAGGTCTCCGATGACATCTCCCATAAAAGCTTCAGGAACAAAAATCTCAACATTCATAATCGGATCAAGGAGAAACGGTTCACCGTTGGCAAGGGCCGTTTTGCATGCCATGGATGCACTGACCGTGTAAGCCAATTCCGTGCCCAGGGATTCTTTGAATCGCCCTCCTATAAGGGTAGCTTTAACATCGACCACCGGATAGCCCATCAAGGCCCCGCTTTCCAAAGATTCCATGATACCTTTTTCAATGGCAGGAATAAAAATATCCGGTATGGTTTCCTCGTCAATTTCAGATATGAACCTGTTTTGACTGCCGCGTTCCAGAGGTGTCAGTTTTAGCATAACTTTGGCAAAGTGACGCTGTCCCGCAATTTCCTTGTCAAATACGGCTGATCCCTCACCCTCTTTCTCAATGGTTTCCCTGTAGACAACCTGGGGTTTTCCCACATTTACGTTGGTTTTGAATTCACGCTGCATGCGACTGATGATGACTTCAAGGTGAAGCTCACCCATGCCGGACAAAATGGATTGCCCGGTGTCTTCATCCTTTTTAAGCGTAAGAGTCGGGTCTTCGGCCATAAATTTTTCCAATACCTCATCCAGCTTTTCCTGATCGGCATGTGTTTTAGGCTCTATTGCAATGGAAATGACAGGCTCGTAAAACTCTATTTTTTCCAGTAAAACCGGGTGATCAATGGAGCATAGTGTTTCGCCGGTAGAGGATTCTTTCAATCCGACAACCCCCACAATACTCCCGGCATCGGCAGAGTCGATGCGTTCTCTCTTGTTGGCATGCATCCTTAAGATACGGGAAAGTTTTTCATTTATTTTACGGGAAGGGTTATAGGTGTTTTCTTTGGTATGCATCTTTCCGCTGTAGATTCTGACATAGGAAAGTTTGCGCCCTTCGATCATGGCTACTTTAAATATGAGTGCCGCAAGGGGGTCTGTATCTTTGGCTTTGCATTCAACAATTTCACCGGTTTCAGGGTGCACCCCTTTAATGGGCGGGATATCGACAGGACTGGGAAGGAAATCCACAATTGAGTTAAGGAGAGGTTGTATGCCTTTATTTCTCAGTGCGCTGCCGCACAGTACCGGTACCAGCTTCAGATCTATGGTTGCTCTTCGTATGGCGGTAAGCAGGCTTTCCGTTGAAATCGGGGCTTCCGATAAATAATTCTCCATAATATCATCATCAACTTCAGCGATTGTTTCAATAAGTTTGTCGCGATATTTTTCGGCGGATTCAAGAAAATCAAGGGGTATTTCTTCGGTTATGTATGTTTCTCCCAGGGCGTCATCTTCCCAGAGAATCTGTTTCATATGGATCAGATCGATAACACCGGCAAAGTCATCTTCCGATCCCACCGGCAGTTGTAATATAAGAGGGTTGGCATGCAGTCTGTCTTTCATCATTTCAATGGTTTTAAAAAAACTTGCACCGACTCGGTCCAGTTTATTGATAAATGCAATCTTCGGGACAAGGTATTTGTCTGCCTGTCGCCATACCGTTTCCGACTGGGTTTCCACACCGCCAACCGCACAAAAGACTCCAATAGCGCCGTCAAGCACCCTCAATGAACGTTCTACTTCGATTGTAAAATCCACATGTCCCGGCGTATCTATTATCTGGATCTCGTTTTCCTTCCAGTGGCAGGTGGTAACCGCAGAGGTAATTGTAATGCCGCGTTCCTGCTCATCAGGCATCCAGTCCATTATCGCTTCGCCGTCATGAACCTCGCCGATTTTGTGGGAACGGCCCGTATAGTAAAGTATCCGCTCGGTTACCGTTGTCTTGCCGGCGTCAATATGAGCTATAATCCCGATATTCCGTATATTTTTGATGTGAGTCTTTTTTTTCATCGTATCAAAAGCATATTCGCTTTAAAGGGAAAACCAAGATCAATATGACCGGCCAGGGTCATAGATTCTCGTCCTCCGATCAATATTTTTACGGCATCGATTTCAGGAATATTCAATATTAATGAATTAACGATTGAGTATATCGTAAAAAGTTCTGATTTTATTCCACCGGGGTGAGAGTCTGTTATTGTATTTGATATATCGACATAAGCTGTTCCATCCCGGGTAACATAGAGCGCCCTGATCGTTGTACCTTCGGGAATTGTCCTCATAAACTCTTTCCGTGGACCGTCTATCAATGCTTCGATAATAATTTTAGCAAATTCGGCGGGATTGTCAGAATGATAAAGAGTCCTTTCTTCTGCTGTCAAAAACGAATTGCTTTTATCAGAAAAATAGAGATGGACAACTAACTTGTCCGAATATTGTGTGCCCGTTTTTTGGACGTTTTGGTTAAATTTATCACCGGTCGACGATTTTAAGGGCATATTCAATAGCGCCATGCAGACAGCGCTAAGCGCAATAACAGCTAAAACAGCATATAATATATGGCGCTTTGTAATCATGATGTAACATCTAATAATTTTATAGCGTTCAAATGTTCGGCATCAACGTATGTTTGATCAGATCATATTTGATTGTTTATAAAAATGACATGGTTTTTTAAGCCAATACACTTGCGATGTCAAGGATAGAAGAGAAACCGTGATATACAAATAAAAAAAGGCCGGTCCCATAGACCAACCCTTTTTAAATGTTTGGTGGAGCTGAACGGGATCGAACCGTCGACCTCATGACTGCCAGTCATGCGCTCTCCCAGCTGAGCTACAGCCCCGAATTAAAAAAACTAACAAAAGGCGATAAATGTGTCAATGAATATTTTCAGCAGTCGGGTCGTTTCTCTCATAAAGCTTGGTAAATAGCGTAATGAATGATCAGCAGCGAAATCATACACTGTTTGAATATATTAACTCGGATATTTCACGAGTGCGAGGCGTTCATTTGCAAGGCATTCAAGGGCACAGCCGTAGTAGACTACTGCAAGCCCTTGATAACGCGGCAAATGGGCGCCTCGCACTCGCCCGTAGGGTGAAAATTTTTGAGAAATTGAACAAGAAAATTTTCGGTACAAACTGTTACCTTACAACTAGATGCAAAATTGTAAATAACAAACTGTTATCATTACTAATAAAAAGGCCTCTCGAAAATTTTCATGAAATATTCGGGTTAGGGATCGTTAAGGTATAACAGCGATATTTTGTGTTCGTAATTAAAATACTTAAACCGGGTAGTCATATACCCTATTTATTTAGAGCCAAATTTTCTGTTCTATCTTTACGAGCCCTTATGTATGAGTTTGTATGATGTAGTCGCTGATTATTCATGGAGCTATTCAATTGAAAAAACTTCCTGGCCCCTCAAATATTTTATGAGATTTTGTGATCGGAAGATGTTGACAAAATTAAAGACAATAAATATTATTAGTTTATTAAAATTTACAACATATTGTATATATAAGATTTTTTAATATAGATGATTTGAGTTGATTTAAAACGGATGGTTTTGTAAAAAATCAAAAAATGCTCAATATCGCCTAAAAAATATTTTTTACGAGTTTATCAAGAACAGGAATCCATATTAGATAAGGTAAGGCATGGCTCCAAATAATTTAACAAGATTTAGTAAACTATCGGTAGCAAATACTCCTCCGAATACCAAAAAAGCCGGAATGTTTAAGGAATTTGATGCTATAGAGCTCTATTGTCCTAAATGCAAACGTCCGGTTCCGGTTCGAAAGCGACTTCTGCTTGTCCTGCCTGAAGGTGATAAGTATGAATATTTGTGTGCGTTTTGCTTAGAGACTGTGGGGACAAAGATCGATCGACATGTGAAGCCCGTTTCGGTAATAATTTAACGTCTCGGAACTTCTACAATTTATTGAAAGTACTGGTTATTTAATGGCAACCAGTTTTTGCCATCAGAATGGAAGTCCTTGAGAAGTTACAAGGAACAATATTGATAAGTATAAATAGAGAGGAAATATATGCTCAGGTTTATGCGGCAACAAGCGGGTAATTGGTTAATCAAAGTACTTTTAGGCGCCATTGTTATTGTATTTATATTCTGGGGCGTAGGAAGTTTCAGGGCACAACGAGGCGGTAGGGTCGCGCTTGTCAATGGAGATCAGATTACACTGGATGAATATAGAGAGGCATATAATAATCTTATTGAACAGCTACGTGAAAGATTCGGGAACAACTTGAATGAAGATATGATAAAGATGCTTCAGGTGAAAAAACAGGCTTTGAATCGACTTATCGACAACAAACTCTTGGTTCAGGAAGCCAGGAGGTTTAAGTTTCGTGTTTCAGACAAGGAGCTTGCCGATGCAATCATACAAATTGGGGCATTTCAGAGAGACGGGGTATTCGATAACCGCCTTTATCAAAATGTCCTGGGTCGTCTCAGAATGACCCCCGAAGAATTCGAAATTGCCCAAAGAGATGCCATGCTTATTGAGAGATTAAAAGTGCTCATCACAAGCAGCGCTAAGGTTTCAGACCAAGAGGTCAGGGAATGGTTTAACTGGACCCATGCATTGGTAAATATCGATTTCGTACGGTTTGATCCCGACAAATATGAAGAAATCAAAACGTCCAGCGAAGAAATAAAAGCATTCTTTGAAAAGCATAAAGAAAATTATAAAACAGATGCTATGATGAAAGTTCGATATCTTCATTTTGACCCTGATAAATACCGGTCAAAGGTTTCAATTTCTGATGAAGAACTACAGGATTATTTTGATGAAAACCAGGAAGAGTTTAACACACCGAAAACGGTTGAAGCCCGTCATATTTTGCTAAAGGTCGATCAGAACGCCGGTCCTGAGGATGTTGAAAAGGTGAGAAAAAGAGCTTTAAATATACTGAAGATGGCTAGAGAAGGAAAAGACTTTGCTGAACTGGCCAAAAAATATTCAGAAGGACCCACCCGAGACAGGGGAGGATACCTGGGTACATTCAAAAGGAAGGCTATGGTAAAACCTTTTGCCGACAAGGCCTTTTCAATGAAAGCCGGGGAAATCAGTGAACCCGTTCGCACGCGGTTCGGATGGCATATTATCAAAGTCGAAAAGGTAAATGAAGCATCCGTTTTATCTTTTGATGAAGCCAAAAAGAAAATACAAAAGAAACTGACCCAAGATAAAGCAAAAAATCTTGCGTACGACGAAGCAGAGGCGGTTTCTGATGTTTCTTTTGAAGGGGATGATCTGTTAAAATCAGCAAAAGAACAAAACCTGAAAATTTTGACTACAGATTTTTTTACAAAAAAAGGTCCGGAAAAAGGTATTAAAAACCGAGCAAAGTTTGCATCGGCCGCCTTTAATCTTGCGGTTATGGAAATAAGCGATATACAGAAATTTGAAGACGGATATTATATCCTTCAGGTAATCGAAAAGATACCCGAAAAGATTCCGGAACTTAAGAAAGTCAAGGAAAAAGTCCGGGTTGATTTAATACAGGAAAAACAGGAAGCAAAAGCGAAAAAGGATGCAAATACATATCTGTCCGCTTTAAAAAGCGGCAAATCCATGACCACGGAAAGCAAACATTTTAATGTAACTCCAACAACTACAGATTTTTTTAAACGCAGTGATTCGATTCCTAAAATTGGATATGACCGCGAGGTTTCCGAGGCTGCTTTTCAACTGACACCTGAAAAAAAATTGCCGGAAGAAATCATAAAAGGCACAAAAGGGTATTATGTTATTCAGTTCAAGAATAGAAAAACGCCGGAATTTGAAGAATTTAATTCGGAAAAAGCATCGATAAAGCAAAGATTGCTCCAGCAAAAGAAAGCCAGAACCTTTGATGCGTTGCTGGCGCAAATAAGAAGCAACAGCGAAATTACCATTAAAGAAGGGTTTTTGGAATAGCCTGCCTGGCTCCTAAATTACTGTTCAACTTCAATGAGTTAAGTCTTTTGACCGTAATTTCTCAATAAGTTCTGATGTAAAACTTAGGGGCTTCGCCCCAATTGTGAGCACTTCGTTTCTCAGCATAAACTCAGCGAACTAACTTGTTGAGATGTTACTTGCGGCCGAGAGAAACCGGGCTTTTAAAGAAATGAGGACTATTCCCCGATTATTTTGACCAAAACCCGCTTACGTCGTCTTCCGTCAAACTCTCCGTAGAATATTTGCTCCCAGGTTCCAAAGTCGAGCCGGCCTTGTGTAACTGCCACAACCACCTCGCGTCCCATGATTTGTCTTTTCATATGCGCATCTGCGTTGTCTTCTCCCACGTTGTGCCGGTACTGCGAAACCGGTTCGTGAGGCGCCAGCTTTTCAAGCCAGACGTCATAATCATGATGAAGACCCGATTCATCGTCATTGATGAATACAGACGCTGTGATGTGCATGGCGTTACAAAGTACCAGACCCTCCTTGATTCCGCTTTCTTTAAGGCAGGCTTCAACCTGAGGGGTAATATTAATTAGCGCACGCCGCGTCGGCACTTCGAACCACAATTCTTTTCGATAACTTTTCATTGGACCATCCTCCGTTAAAATTCGAGACCTTTGAAATAATATTATATTGTCGGTTTCGTTTCAATGGTTATATACTGTGCACGTCCTTAGATAGGAATTGTTTAGATGTACATTCCCGCTTGTGTTTGGTAATGAAAACTTAAAAAATGGGTGAGCAGAACTTATGAGTATAACAAAGAAAAGGCAGTGCAATCGGCTTCAAAATAGAAAGAATTTTGTAACCGCCGTTGTCGCAAATAATGCCGGAGAGATTTTTGACCTTAACGGATATGCTGCCGTGGGTATGGCCGGTCCTTCCCTGGTCCCTCTGACGCTCGATGAAACGATCAATATGCCTTTTGGCGGGGAACTTATGTATATGCCGGATAGAAAGCCGATTTTATACGATATGGAAAACAGCAGGCTCGAGATTGTGGGGGAAAATCCATATGAACCCGGTGAAATGATATTCCCGGTTGCCGCGTTTAACTCGCCCGGCTATGTTATTTCTTATATAAGCGCTTATAGGGAAAAAAACGGCGCCGGATATCTACCCCTTTTTTCATACGGTGCTGTAGGATGGCACAGGGGGAGGTTCAGATCTGCCGTGATACGGGTGGACAAAGAAAGGCGGCAGGATTTGAGACTGATGAAACCCGAAGGTGTCATTGACGGAATACGACGGATGAAAAAGAAGATGCCGGATAACAGGCTAAGGAAGCATCTGGAAAAATGTGCTTTGGAATACGGTTGTCCGGCGGCCAAAAATTTCTTTCTCGGAAGATACGAAGCACCGCTGCCCACATCCGAAAACTGTAACGCCAGATGCCTGGGTTGCTTGTCGTTACAGCACCATGGCGAGATTCCGCACAGCCAGGACAGAATTTCTTTTAAACCGTCACCTGAAGAGATTGCAGAAGTGTCTCTTGAACATATGGGTCGGGTGAGGAGAAGTGTTGTCAGTTTCGGCCAAGGGTGTGAGGGAGAGCCCTTGCTGGCAGCCGACGTCATTGTGCCGGCCATTGAAAAGATACGTTCGGTTACCGGTCGCGGCACAATTAACATGAATACCAATGGAAGCAGACCCGATATTCTGAAAAAACTCTTTGATGCGGGTCTTGACGCCATCCGTATCAGTATCAACAGTTTTAGAAAAGAATGCTATGATGCATATTTTCGACCCAGGGGGTATGGTTTTTCTGATGTGTTAAAAAGCATAGACATTGCAATTGGCCGGGGCAGATTTGTATCTGCAAACTATCTCAACTGCCCCGGATTTACCGATACCCCGGAAGAAGTGCAAGCACTGACCCGTTTGTTAAATCAGTATCCTATAAACATGATCCAGTGGCGGAATTTAAATTTTGACCCTGTAAGATATTGGAATGTCATGTCGAATGCTGCAACGCATGGAAGTCCTTTGGGAATGCAAAATGTTCTCCGACAAATTAAAGAATCATTTCCGAATATAACATACGGTTATTTTAATCCGCCAAAGGAAAAATTTACCCTAATGGATTCAAAATAGATAAAAGAAGTTATGAAATGGATAGAGGCAAAGGTGGTTTTTGATTTCCATGATAAGCAATTGGCCATAGATCTTATTGCCGATATTTTTTATGAATTGGGGATAACGGGTCTGGTTGTAGAAGAGCCGGATATTGATCATCCGGAAGATTGGGGGAAAGATGCAATGCAGCCTGAACATTATGCTGTGACAGGCTATTTTCCCCGTAATGAAAAAACCCAAACAAGACGACAGGTTCTTGAAAAAAACCTGGCAAGGCTCGAAAAGAAAAACGGTATTATATGTAAAATTGTTTATTCTGATATGGAGGAATCAGACTGGGCACACCTATGGAAAGCCCATTTCCGGCCTGAGAAAATAACCGCCAATATCGTTGTAAAACCCACATGGAGGGAATATCTCCGGAATCAGGATGAAATTATCCTTGAGATCGATCCGGGCATGGCATTTGGAACCGGAACCCACCCCACAACCTGCATGTGCATTACAATGATTGAAAAATATCTGAACAAGGGTGATTCTTTTCTGGATGTGGGAACCGGTTCAGGCATCCTTATGGTTGCAGCAGCGAAGCTTGGCGCAGGCAGAGTATGGGGGACGGACAATGATGACATTGCTGTGGATGTTGCCTGTAAAAATTTAATGCAAAACAGAATAGCAAAAGCAACTTACAATGTCATCACCGGTAATTTTATGGAAAAGGTTTCCGTACGGTTTGATGTTATTGCTGCCAATATTACGTCAAAGAGTATTTTAATTCTACTTGAGGATATCAAAAAAGTTCTGGTCAAAAAAGGAACATTTATCTGCTCGGGTATTATTGAAGAGGATAAGAATAACGTTATAGAGAAGATGGATAATTTGGGTTTTGAAGTAATCGAGATACTTACAAAAGAAAACTGGGTTTCGATTGCCTGTAGGTTAGGACCTCGGAAAAAATAAATCCCCCATCTGACTTGTCTTTTGGCTCGAATTCTTTGTTACACCCAACCGTGAAACCGCAACGTATTCACCCGTTGGTACGCCTCGAATTCGAACCAAAATCCGGCGTAATCTTGGAGAGATTTATTTTGCACCAAATACACGCTTTAGTAAATCAGTGGTTCGCTTAGCGGGATTCTGACGGATAGCCGCTTCCTCCTTGGCCATATAATAAAAAATTCCGTCCATTCCTTTCTCAGCCACATAATCTGTCAAGTCGGCTTTCACGTCCGGCACGAAAGGTAAGGATTGATATTCTTTCATAACATTATCATAAGCCTGAACCGCTCCCACTTCTGAAAGGCTGTTTTTAATAACGGGTTGCATCTCTTTTGCCAGAGCCGGAGACATTTTACCACGAAAATATTGGGTAGCAGCGTCTTCCGGGCCTTTATATATCGTCTTTACATCATCAAAACTCATTTCAGTGATCGCCTCCCAGAAAAGCTTCTTTGCCTTTGGGGTCGCAACTTCCGCAGCCCGGTTGAGTTTCAGCTCAAGATCTTCAAGTAGACGGGACATGCCGACTTTATCCAACATAGACTTTACGGTGTTTAATTGTTTGGGTAACGATATGTGAACCGCTGAATCGGTATTGAAGCCGTCCATGCGGCCTAACCGGGCAACCACATTCTCCGAGCCAACACGAAGCGCGTCTTTAAGCCCGGCCCCGATTTCCTCAACGGTAATACCGGATTGCTTGTTGCTTTCCCCGACAGACTTAAGGAGTTTTGTGCCTTTCTCCCACCAGTTGTCTCCGGCTTTTGCCGAGCCGGTTAATAAGGAAGTCGTGATAAAAAACATGCCTATAATAATTATAAATTGATGCTTTGAAAGCTTCAGGAAAGTTGTATACATGATGTCCACTTCCACTATACGATAATTTCTTTAACACCGGGCCTCTCGATTTCCGCAGCAGGCGGGAAGTTCTGTCTTTCAGGTCGTATTAATCTTTAACGGTTAGGCCATGATGATACTATGCATTTTGAGGCACGGCCGAAGAATGATGGTCGATGATATACCACTCACCATCCCCGTCCTTGCGATAAACAAACGTATAACGAGCGGGTATGCCCATCATTTTATCATCTTTATTATAAAAAAATGTGTAATAACCAGAGTTTACAGCGATGTCGCCGTACACTCTTACCATGGGCTTGTAGTAGATGGCATTTAAATTTCTCAACCCCATGAAACCTTTAAAATAATTCTTTGTTCCTTGAGGAGTTGTCCGCATAAAAGGGGAAACCGTGCCCCAGAAAACGGCATCTTTAGCATACAATTTTGCCACCGTCTCAGGATCAGTGGTGGTGACGGCCTCAATCCATTTATCCATTGCCTTCAGCACGGACTGTTGTTCTTCGGTGAATGGTTGGCAAACGCCCTTTTGATCGATTAAAACGTCAGTTTTTTCCATGTAAACTTCTCCTTTTTATTTCATTTAATTAAAAAATTGTCAAAATATATTCATAAATTCTCTACCCGCCCCATAACACAACAAACCATTTGATTCAACTTGAACCTTCCGTAGACCCAGGGCAAACGAATTTGAATCCCAATACAGGGAAAACGCTCCGCGACGGCGTGTGTCTCTTTCCAACCGACTGAAACTTGTGCTTAAGCACCCGTAAGCCCGAGCCGCGCCAGAGTTATTAAGAACAAATCGTCGATAAATTATCCCATTGATTTTTTAGGTCATAATTTCATTCGGCTCGGGCTAACGCGTGCTAAAGCCCTTCAAACAGCCAGTCGGTTTCCAAGAGAAACATGCCGACGCTTCGCTGCACCGAAATCAAATGCGTTGTCCCTGTCCGTAGCCTCTTGAATATATTGCTTCTGTTTCTATGCCATAAAATTTTCATCCAATCGAATTTGTTAAATATTCTTTCATGCTTAGCATCCTTATAAACTCTTTTTAAAAAATTCGGGCTAATAACCTTCGGCTAAAAGATGTACATTCCCTATATGGACATTTCGCAGGCCGGCCTTTTCGGCAGCATCACGGCAACGGAGTGCATGAGACCTGGACGTGGTGGGAAGATCGTTGAGATAAAATTGCGGGTAAAATGCCAGCAGACTGTAGGGAATTTCCGGATGGAGGCTTGAAATAAACCCTGCAATTTCAGAAACTTCGGGTTCATCCACGTATCCAGGAACCAGTAGCGTGCTGGCGATAAGCAACGGCGGTTGCGGTCTTTTTTTGGTCCATCCGGCCAGGGTTTGGAAATTTTCAATGGTTTTCGTATTCGTTACCCCGCAAAGGGCATGGTGAATGCCCGGGTCCCAAGCCTTTAGGTCGAACTTGATGCACCCGCCGGATTTTAAAGACAGATCCGCCATCATTGTCAAAAATGGCTCTTGCATGGCTCCGTTCGTTTCCCAGCATATTCGCAGGATTCGGCCATCCGCATCTTTAATGGCTATTTTGGAAGTTTTTATGGCATGGAGGATCTGAGGTGTGGGATCACCACCAAAATAGCAGATGCAATTGGTTTTTTTGTCTACGGCCCCGGCAAGGTTTTTTGCGGTGATCTTTTTAGTAGAAAATGTGTGTTTCTTAAAATGGTAGTTTTGACAGTATAGGCAATTAAATGCACAGGCATGGTAGAATACGGCCAGATTCCTGTAGCCGTGCTCAGGTCCTTTTGAAACCGCATATCTGGGATATCCACAGCCGGTGCCGGCGGGGCAGACAAAATCGCCGACGCAGTTTGTGGGAAGGGGATCGTAATAATAATACAGATTCCCCTCGTGAGGCCTTCCGCCATGGATCTTCCCGTTTTGCACTCGCCGTAAACCGCAAAAGCCGGTTCCATTTTCAGGAATCCGGCAGTTATGGACGCACAGTCCACAGGGAATGCCGTGATCTGATCGGGGAGGATCTTCCGGGAGGTCGTAAGCCCTTCGGCTGTGCCGGTGAACATTTTTTATTTGCGGCCAGACAATATCAAAGTGGGCTCTGATACAGTCGGCACAAAAGCCGATGGTGTTTGAAATAGTTCTCGCGCTTTTTTTACAGTAATTGCATGTCCCCATAAAAATAAATTATAATTGATATATGATTGGTTTTCAATTAACTTCTCTCTAAAGCCTGCATCAATTGTTATCGAAGATGGCTATATATTTTATTTATGTGTTATGAAATGGTTTATTGTCTCAATGGTTTTATTCCTGGTGGGGTATGCCATTTGCCTCGGAAGTACGGCAGAGGAGGAGGTATTCATGATTGACATCGAAAAAACATCTGAACGAATACGGGGCCACCTCAGGATGTTGACGCAGACCATTGGTGAACGTAGTGTCTTATTGCCTAAAAATCTTAAAAAGACTCAAGAATACATCGAAAAATTCTATCAAGACATCGACATACCGGTACATTGCGAACCCTATCCATACCGGAATTATACGGTTGCAAATGTGGTGGCGGAAATCTCTTTTTGTGACACGCCCACAAAACGTTTTCTTTTAGGAGCACATTATGATTCGGTGGCAGGGACGGTGGGAGCCGACGACAATGCCAGTGCCATCGCCGTTCAACTGGAGACCGCCCGGCAATTAAACGCACTGAAAGGTCATCAAGAACTGGACCTGGCGGTGAAATTCGTTTCTTTTACTCTGGAAGAACCGCCGGCTTTTGGCACACGGCATATGGGAAGCCGGGTATATGCAATGAAGGCCTGGAAAGAAAAAGAACAGATAGACGGTATGATTTGCCTGGAGATGGTGGGTTACACTTGCCATGATCCGGGCTGCCAGAACTATCCGTTTCCGTTGATGTTTTTAGGCTATCCCAAGCAGGGAGATTTTATCGGCATTGTGGGAAATTTGAGCTCTAAAGGTTTTACAGAGGCATTATACCGGGCATTTTGCAGAAACCCGGATCTTCCCGTGGTTAAGCTGACGGTTCCATTGGGAGGGTACCTGCTTCCTTCCGTGAGACTCAGCGACCATTCTTCATTCTGGGATCGGGGGTATAAGGCGGTTATGATAACAGATACGGCCTTTTTCCGAAATCCCCATTATCACCGGGCATCAGATACCATGGACAGGCTGGACTACGGTTTTATGGCCGAGCTGGTGAAGAGTCTTCTATATTTTTTCCGTTCTCATCATCCATGAAAAATTAAAAGACACCGTTGCCAACACAAGATATCAAATAGTCTTGATCCATTTTAGTGGGCGCAAAGACCCCCACATTTCCCAGACGTATATTCTCAAGTCCGGTTGCTTTTACCCGTTGATATGCTTCAATCATTTGCCACACGGCCGGTCTTGAAAATTCCTTCATGTGGTATTCGGGAAAGAAAGCCAAGATGGTAAATGGGATTGAACGATCCACTTGTTTAAGGCTCCGGGCGATACTTTCGAGTTGGTCGGTTTCAACAAGACCGGGAATATAGAGGGATAAAACTTCCAGTACAAAATTTCGCTCGAGGATTTTTTCCGGCAGTCTCAAAATAGCCTCATTGGAACATCCGGTAAGCCATTTGTGCGTATCGGGGTTATACGCTTTAATGTCAAGCCAAAAGGCATCTACACCACAATCGCGTAAATAATCGAGATTTTGCGAGGTGAGCCCGTAACCATTGGTTTCGATCAATACCCAGAGCTTTGTATGCTTATGGATTAACCGTGCACATTCTCCATAGAATTCGGGACAGCAGGTCAGATCACCACCGGTAAAAGCGACGATATTACGCACAGGGCCGAACCCCTGTGGACCCAGTACAATCGATTCGGGGCTAAGCATACCCGGACACGAACTCGACCGTCTCCCGTAAAGTACGCAGCTCCCGCAGCACCGGCAGGTATTATGGGCATGCCAGGCTGTTGCTTTGGACCTGGGCTCCATCAGGGTTACCGACTTTTCATAGACAATCGCCTCTTTAAGGATTTCCCCGGGTGTGTACCAGGTGCCGTTTTTTATCTTGCTGAAAGACCAGGAATGACATTTCCGGCAGGAAAAGTTACATCCTGACTGATAAATGGAAAGGTAGTTTTCCGGGCGTGACAGATGAATAGAGGTAATCAGCCGATATGTTTCGTTGTTTTCATATTTTAGTGTGGCTTTACAGGCCAGTTCACGTTTCCCTTGGACTTGGACCAGGCAGCTTCCAGGAGAATACCCCTGTTCTTTTAACCTGCAAATAGAGGATTGCACTTTATCATTTGTCTTGTTTGCCTGCATGTTAAAAATTAAATATCTTTCGAAAAAAGTTAATGCGGGATTTGGGTTACAAATTTTCTGCATATTCATGAAGCATCGGGTGGATACACACTTCATAATATTTTTGATCTGTCTGCCGGATAACACGGAGTTCATCAGGGACAACTTCAGGAATACGAGCCTCCCGTATGACTAAACGCTGATACTCTCCGGTTACGGTAGGAAATTTTCCTGTATGAATTTTAATTTTCTCCTTTTGCAGGTCCGGGATGTGGCATTCTATTGGCTTTAAGTTGATCTCTTTTGACAGTTTCTCAAAACCCTCTGGGTTCAATTCAATCCCATTTATATTATAACGGAATAACATATCATCTGTTGAAGCAATAGAATCTTTTTCTGATGCGGATTTATAGACGTAGAGATTAAAAGGTTTTTTATTATTGTGGGCCGGTTTGTGAAATGGCTTTGCGCATTTAGACATCCGGTCAGCTGCATTGATGGCCGGTGAGATCATAATTCGACGGTCTTCATCAAAAAGAAACGTAGGAGAACTGTCATTATAACAAATGCCGATTCCCAGTTCGAGTACCGGGAGGTTGTGTTGCTTGCTATTCTCATTATATCGCTGCACGATAAGAAGCATTTTCATTGCAAGTCCGCAGGCACGAGCAACGCAGTACCATCCTTCCGGGGTATCTTGGTGTTCGTTTATGGACAGGATAATCGCATCACCTTCAATAAATAGCTTTTCGGCATCGTATTTAAATAAGATTCCGGTTATGGGAACAAAAAAATTGAGACTAAAAAATGATGCTGGATTTAATCCTCTTTTTTTCATTTGACAGGTGATATTTGTGGAGTCACGTACATCTGCCTTGATGATCACATGATTGATGATCGGCTTTGCTTCGAGTATTTGTTCATTCGGCGCTAAAAACTCATATAGTAGACGATTTTCGCGAGATAGATTGATAATCCTTTTTTCCGAAACCAGGTTCATAGAGTCCATGCTTTGCTTAAGCATCGTAAAATTTTGAAAATCTCTGTGATAACGGGCAAAGTCGTTGAGAAATCGTATTAAATACTTTTTTTTGTCCTTTCTGGTAATTTTTTTCAGATGCATTCGTTTTTTCTTTAGCGGCGCCAGGGAAAACGACTTACCATAAAATCCTTTTAATCGATTAAATTGACTTACAATCCTACTCCTTTGTCCTGGTGTGGTCAGAAATTGTAACACCTGGTGGGGAAACAGAGGGGGGCAGTAGTCAAGATAAACCGACTGCATTTCATAAGCTGCTGTGATTCTTTTGATAAGACCGGCCGTTTTAAATTTTCTGTAAATAAAGTTTAAACATTTTTCTTGTTGTGGGATCTGCTTCTTTAGCTTTATAAGCTGCTTTTCATCCTCATTTTGTCTCTTCAGGATTTTATAGCGCTCCTTTGACTGAAAACTATTGAACAGAATGTCAATGTTTTCAATTCGCTTTAACCAGACATCTATTTCCTGATAGCGGGTATTGGGATCATCTTTTGCTGTTTTTGCAATTTTTTGGTTGAAGATTTTGGTGCCCTGTTTTGATCCTTTCGAAGCTGACAAATTTTTCAAAAAGATTTTCAGGAGAATATTTCTTAAAAAACCTCTAATTAAAAATAATAGCCTATTGTAATTATCCGGATCTTCAAAACGATGGCCCAGCAATATATATTCATCAATCATAAAGAAATCGTCAGAGGGATTTTCTGTATGGAGTATGGGGTTGGAAAAGACATCATCCGGAAGATTTATCTCGATCCCGAAAATTGCCTCACGCATTTCTTTTAAGTCTTTACGCTGAACATCAATCAGATACCCGAAAAGCTCTTGGCCCACATTAAGCAAAATCGATTTCTTCTGCTGCTGAATATCAGACAGTTTATCTTTAATTTTTATGTACTCACTTAAACTCAGATTTTTTGATGCTTCATATTTTTGGGCAACGGTGTTTAGTTTTCGAGCATAATTGTTAATATAATCTATCAATGCTTTAAACTGACGCTGAATTTCTTCTGTTAACATCTTAACAATTGCAATTTGAGCCATCAGGTCGATTTGGATCTCGGAGTCTAACTTTGCTTTATTGATGGCTTCTTGCAACACATCACTGCAAAGACGTCTGAAGTCATCTCTTTCCTTGGCCGGGCTTGATTCCTTATCTATTTCCAAAATTTTTTCCACACCGGCATGTTTGCCAAGAAGCTGGCGTATTACTTGATTAGCTGATTTGCAAAGCGCGGGACTCAGGTGAACATCGTAGTGAATATTATCCACCCCCGGAACCAGTTTGTCCAAGGCAAATAATACCGAATAAGTTTCAAGCGGTAAGTCTTTCAGGCCGGATGACTTTGAGAAGAAGTTAAACATTTTTTTTAACGGATAAATTTAAAATCATGATTCATTTCAAATATAATTAATATATCATTATATGCTCAATATGTCCAACAAATTAAATCTTTTGTATGCGTTTGATACAGTTCATTTTTGCTTCATCACACACGGTAATTGTACATCAAATCCCAATTCATATTTTACAAGAAATAAAGAATTATGGTAATAGTATTAAGATATATGATACACGTTTACTAAGGGCTCGCTCAAAAACAAATTCACATGTTGATGCGCCGATCCATCCCGCCTGGCTGGGTTACCCATCGGTTAAATAGCTTGCTATTCGAGCTCCTCGCGCCTTGCCATGCGGACGCCTCGACTTCTGAAAATGTAAAGTCATTTTTTTTGCGAACCCTAACCCGAAATTTGGCAAAAAGGGATGTTTTTCAAAGGTCTCAGCAGTTCATTTAAAAGGAGGACCCTATGACACTGAAGATTACCTGGTACGGGCATGCTTGTTTTTTGATTGAAACCGACACAGCAAAATTGCTGGTGGATCCCTTTCTTAGCGGCAATCCCCTTTCTCCTGTTCAAGCAGACGAGGTGGAAACAGATTATATCCTTGTTTCACACGGGCACGGGGATCATCTGGGGGATACCATAGAAATTGCAAAACGAACCGGTGCAACCGTGATTTCAAATTTTGAAATTCAAAACTGGATAATTAACCAGGGAATCAAAAACGTTCATCCCCAGCACATCGGTGGAGGGTTTGATTACCCCTGGGGCCGTGTAAAATTAACGATTGCCCATCATGGATCCGCCCTTCCGGATGGAACTTACGGGGGTAATCCATGTGGTTTTTTGTTTTACATACAGGGGAAAAAGATATATCACGCATGTGACACAGGCCTTTTCTTTGATATGAAACTTATCGGTGAAGAAGGGATCGACCTGGCCATTTTGCCCATCGGTGACAACTTTACGATGGGACCTGACGACGCCTTGCGGGCAGTCAGGCTTATAGAACCCAAGCAGGTGGTTCCTGTTCACTATGATACGTTTGATATAATTAAACAGGATCCGTATGACTGGGCCGCCAGGGTGGAAAAAGAGGCCTCGGCAAAGGTCACGGTAATGAAACCCGGCGACTTTCTGGAACTTTAATCCTGTATTTATAACTAACGAGTTTCAAACACAATGACACAAAGAGATTATTATCAGATTTTAGGTGTGGATAAAAACGCCGCCTCAAAGCAGATTAAAGGGGCTTACCGGAACCTGGCCTTTACATATCATCCGGATCGAAACAAAGGGAATCCGGAAGCTGCTGAAAAAATGAAGATTGTTAATGAAGCCTACGCTGTTCTCTCGTCCCCGGAGAAAAGACGCGAATATGATGTATTGCGGCAGCGGTTCGGATCTTCTGCCTACAGCCGGTTTAGAAACAATTATTCTGAACAGGATATTTTCAGCGGTTCGGATATCAATCATGTTTTTGAGGAAATGGCCAAAGCATTTGGATTCAGAAATTTTGACGATATTTTCACGGAATTTTATGGTAAAGAATACCGAAGATTTGAATTTAAGAGACCCGGCTTTTTTGCCGGAGGATTTGTCTTTACCGGTCCTCTGAGAAGAGGAAAATACGATCAACCCCAGTTTCCACTGACGGGCAAGCTTGGGAAACTGTCCCGGTATGTTTTAGAAAAGGTTAGTGGTGTTGAGTTGCCTGGAAACGGTGCCAACATTGATGATGTTATTCGTTTGAGTTCCATGCAATCTCAGAAAGGAGGTCCTTACGCGTATTTTCATAAAAAAAAGTCCAAAAAACTGGTCGTCAATATACCTCCGGGAGTCAGGGATGGGCAGAGAATAAGGCTAACGGGAATGGGGGAAGATGGGAAAGGCGGGGGAAAACCCGGAGACCTTTATCTGAAAGTTCAAATCAAAAAATCTTTAGTTCAGAAAATAAAGCAGACTATTTCTGATCTTACTAAATAGTTTCCATCCAGAAATGGCCCTTTTCCGCAATCTCTGCGTCAATCTGCGGAATTACTTGTTCCCGCCTCGGGGCGGGACGCGGTGTTTCTTGATTTGACTCGGGGCGTCCATGCCCCTCGCCCTTACGGGCGGCTATTCAGCCGTCCAATTCCACTATCCTGCAGAATTGTCCTTGACCTTGCAAAAAATTGCTCATTTCTGCATTGGAAACTTAAATGGATGGGTATTAAATAAGTTGAAAAGGAATGTTAATAAATGTGTTTACACCAAAAACTGGCATGCGCATGCAAACGAAATAAGGCCTATCTTTTTTACAGGGATAATGTTCTTCCTGAGCGGGTGGTTATAAATTTGTATTGTCCTGAATGTGGGAGCCGGGCGAACAGGGATGAATCAACAATGCTTGAGGATATGGGATGGCTCATTGAGTACGATATTGAGGTCGCCCGGTTTTATCTAAATCTTAAAGGTATGGACAATCCCGTAACTCCGGAATTCATTTTTGATGAGGGGTACTGTACCTGGTACGGCATGAGCCCAAACGATCTGGAAGAAAATGCACGGGTTCACCAGGAGTTAATGCCGTTGCAAAAAAAAGATAAGCTGTTGTATTTCAATGAGTTAAAAAGGATACGCCTGGCTCAATTTGCAGAGCTCAAAAAAGCGGGTTGGCGCAAGGCACAAAACATTTGATAATTCAGTCAATTTATCGCCTATAATGTTCCTTTAAGTCCGATCTCTTCAGCCACTTCCCGCATGCCCATGATCGTATCCGTAATAAGGTCTGTGAGTTCCATGCCCAGCATTTGAGCGCCTCTGTCAATAATGGATCGGTCGACTCCGGCCGCAAATCTTTTATCTTTCCATTTTTTTTTGACGGATTTGGCTTTCAAATCCATCACGCTTTTGGAAGGGCGAACCAGAGCCGTTGTCACCACCAGCCCGGTAAGTTCGTCGATGGCATAAAGAACCTTTTCAAGTTCTGTTTGCGGCTCCACATCCGTACAAAGTCCCCAGCCATGACTCACTACCGCCCGTATGTATTCCTGGGGCCATGAGTTTTCCTTTAAAATCTCCTCGGTCTTTTGGCAGTGTTGCTCCGGGAACTGTTCATAATCAAGGTCATGGATCAGACCGATAATCCCCCATTTTTCCTCGTCTTCTCCTCGTTTGCGGGCGAAATAGCGCATCACCCCTTCAACGGCCAGAGCGTGTTTTATAAGGCTTTCATTTTTATTGTATTGTGTTAAGAGGTTATAGGCCTGTTCACGGGTAGGTATGTTTGAACTCATTGTATTATCTCCTTTTGAATGCATTTGGCCGGGTTTTTCAAATCCATCATAGGACCCGATACCCTTATCAATTCTACAATACATTTTCAATGAAGATTATACTGAATTCAAAATTTGGGGTCACGTTTGCGCTTGACTCTTTATTCTAAAGGGATTTTGAAGATTATTTTAAAAAGCTAACCCGAATATTTCATGAAATATTCGGGTTAGGGGGCGGATGAGTACTATGCCGTAGTCGAAACAGTGTGCGGTTACACTTTCAGGCAGAACATCGTATGTGTCTCTCTGATACCGTCGATTATTCTTACTCTGTCGTATGTCAAAGCGAGCATACTATCATCATCAGGCGTCTGGGCTTCTGCAACCACATCATAACGACCAGCCGTCAGATAAACATTTTCCACCCCTTCGATTTTTTTGACTTTACCGGCAACTTCACGATCCTTACCCGGATGTGCAGTGATTAGGATAATTGCTTTTGCCATAATGTTACCCTCCTTTCTCAGCGTATGGTTTATAGGCTGTCAGATATGGATTTTAACTTGTTATTTCAAGACCTTATTTCTTAATGCAAAAAATTAATCTGATTAGATTGGAAATAATAGATGCAATCTAAATCAGATAGAGAGAGATAAAAATCGAGAATGAATTCAGCAGAACGAGAAATGCCTCACATTAGAGGTAGAAAAAAGAAGATCAGCTTTCAGAAATAGAATCTCTATGAAATGGAATAGGATAAAGGCATTTGAATGTCAAATAAAATGTAATGATAGAAATCACAGCAGTAGCCCTAAAATCTGAGATTGATGATATCATAGTTTTTAATGACCCTTAATTTTAACAAGTACGTTGGAGATAGGCCAAGAAGTGAAACAGGTCCGATTCGTGTGATCTCCGTTACGGATCTGCAACTTGTTGTCTATCTATAAAATTCTTTAATTTGTTGATTTTATGGTCTCCAAGTAGATCAATACCCAGGACTCGATAGACTTCGAATGTTCAATAAAGTAGGCATTGCGGGAACTGCATCCTGAGGTACACTTGTCGATCGGTAGTTTAGGCCCCTGACCAGAACCGCTCTTCTTCAATCGGTAATAGGTCACACTAGGTGTTTTATAGAACAAGTTTTCAAAACTTTTGTCGATCTTATATGGGCCTCCAGAGCTCTTGGTGTATTTCCAGTTGTCATCCCAGATTCTTTCATCCGAGGAGCCGAGCCTTGACTTGTTGAAGTCAAAACGCTTACCCTTGTCATCTTCCCAGAGTTCAAAGCGGAAATGGGTGGGAAGGGTAGTGAAATTGATCATAGTGCCAAGTTTGTGGCATTGGTTTCTTCCATATCCAGATCCGTTTGAATCGAAGCGGTATGGGAATGAGCTTTGCTTTACATTGCCACTAGAATCATAGAGCCATATTTTCACCGTAAACTCGGCGCGATTGTTTCCACCTTTCTCCCAGTATCCTGAACGTACCCTAGAGCAAGCATAAATGTTAACGTCATCCAAAGCATCGGCGGAAATATCCGTGGACAGCAACATCAATCCACTGATCAGCAAAAAGAGAATCTTGAAACAAATCCATTTTAGGGTTGCCGTCTTTGCCATGCGAATTACCTCCTTGTTTGATTTGATAAGAACTTGCTTTTTTAGACCGGCTTAAACGAAGAAAATATTAAGAACCAAATCGAGAATAAGCTCGGCAGAACGCGAAGAGTTAAACAGCTGAAATCGAATCGAAATAGAGACCAGATTTAATTTTTTGTATTCATTTATTGAATTACATTCATATATTAAAACGATATACATGTCAAATGATAAATTATATAATATTTCAGATAGTCATATGCTACATTGTGGCATTGATAGTATGGATGGATTAATGGAAAGAAGGGAGGAACCTGATAGAAGATATTTCGCCATGATCTCATCATAAACAATTTGATAGATATCAAACTGGCACTGAAAATATCAAGTCGAGATCGTTCATTCTGATGAGATCGTTATATCTTCAAAAACAACATCTAAAGACCGAATGGGGAAAATTTTTATAGACAAGATGCTGTTACAAAGGTTCACCGGCAACGATGATATAAAAGTTGTTGGTATTTTCCATAACGATGTTCAGCGAGCAACCAGGAGAAGTGGCTCTCACACGATAGCATACACCCTTGTTGCGGGCTTATTTATGGTGTACACACAATTTCTTACTAAAATGGAGGCCGTCTATTTTGTTGACCTACCGCCAAATGCTTTCAGGCCGCCATGGAGCAACCACATCTTCCCCTTCTCAAAATTTGTAATTGAAGATATCTGGAAGATACTAAAGATATAAGACGGTTCAGCATAATAATTTATAATTTCAATTCCTTAATTTCGCTCGCAGTTTTTCAGACTTTTTGTCGTCATCACCATCTCGGATCCTTTTTATATGATCTTCATCAAGGAGCCTATTTCGTATAATTTCGCAGTACATTTGATTGTTTTCTGAACCGGTCCACCTTCTACCGAAGGCTTCAGCAACTGCGTAGGTTGTCCCTGACCCTCCAAATGGATCGACCACCATATCACCTTCATTGGATGATCCAAGCACGCATTTCTTGAGTAAGGCTACCGGTTTCTGCGTTTCATGCGCTCTTTTTTCCCAGGCGTTATTGGCAATGGTAGGAATCTCAAAAACATCCTTTGGTCTTGCACCCTTGGGATGTGGTCTCCAATTATATTTCTTTCCGTTTCCATACTGCGATGTCTCGGCTTGGGGGTGCTCGGGGTATTTAAGTGTATGTGTATTGTATGGGATCCGGACTTCATCTATATTAAATGTAAACTCTTTGCTTTTCCTAAAATGAAGGAGACTTTCATGCGACCGCCCCCAATCATTGCTCAGATTTGCTTTGTTCCGGTAGAACCATACAAGCCATTTACAGCCTTTGAACATGCTGCTCGCCGCCCATTTTACGTCAGCAAGAATTTCTGAAAATCCGCAGACATACAGGGTGCCGGTACCCGTTAAAATTCTCTTGGATTCTTTTATCCATTCCAAGCACCAATCAACATAGTCTTGCTGTGATTTAAAAGTATCCCACTGTGCTTTTTTTATATTATAGGGAGGGTCGGCAAAAATAAGGTCGACTGATTCATCATCAAGGGTCTTGAGGAATTCTACTGCGTCCAATGAAAAGAGCTTGCCAAGATTTGTCTCAAAAAAAGGCTCTACCTCGTTACATACCGATGGTTTTGGAACATCTGGTTTTTGAACATAGAGATCAAGGGCAAGCTGCTCTTTAAGCTCAAAAACTTGATTGACTGAGTAAATCCTGTAATTATTTATGGGATGCCTCGCAGAAGCCTGGAATTTTCCTGATTTGTCCCACCTTCTTAATGTATCCGGGGTTGTGCCTAATATATTAGCCGCTTCACTGATATTCAAAGTCTTTTCCATGGCCAACCTCCTACCAAGAATTTTCAAATGATATTTAACATAGGCAACATTAGTCAACCCTATACAACCTTCCTTACAATATTGCAATCAAAAAAACTATTGATTGTATTATAAGAAAACTTAACCACTATATATTATTCAAATTAGATATAAATGTAAATTCCGGATAAATCTAGTTGTTTATACGATGTAGTGGCGTCTGCGTGCTTCCCGATAGATCGGGACAGGCTGGGCTTCAGCCCGAAGGTCTTTCGCTGCCTGCGCTCGAAGCCGGTCTGATTTTGATGATCTATTCCCACCCATCCACCCTGGATAAGGATTAAATCTGATTTTATATTCCCCGCCCGCCCAGTCTACGGGCTTTCTCCGGCGGCCCCGGGATCTCCAGTCGCTCCACATCAAGGCAAGTCGCTCCGCTCGGAACGCCTGATAACAGCGCTGTTATCATACATGGCTTAAAAGCTACCCTCGCTACGCTATACATAAAAATATTATGTCTCCTTGCCACTGAGGTTCCCCTTGTCCGCCTCCAGCGGACTCCCTCCGTCTCCTTCGCCACCTCAGCCAGCATTACACTGCGCATCCGTACCGAAGGGGCTCCCCAAAAAATGAAAAGGCGGTTAAAGAAGAATTTCTTTAATCGCTTTCTCGTGCAATAAGTCAACTATTATATTATCCCTAAATTTCCCTTTATTGCCCCCTTTTATCAAGCTCTCTACGCCCCTTAAGTCCAAGAGAAACTCCAATTAATAAAAGAATTATGCCTAAGAATTTTATTTTCAATAATATAAATCCAACACCAGTAAAACTAATTATAGTGCCAATAATTAAATAAATCATAATGATACCTTTAGTTTTTTATTTTTCACAGGGTTTTTGCCTTTTGTCCATAATTTCTTTTGTTTTATTTGATATTATGTCTACTGCCTTATCTGTAAACATATCATAAGGTTTTTTGACTGGAAGAATCATCTTTATTGTCTCCTTGAGTGTATCAATATAAGGATCTCTGGAGTAGAGACTAATATCCAGTCCCACCGCAGCTGTGGCAATACCTGCAAAAACAATAGCTGCGGTTTGCCCACCAGGTGTGAGAAAAGAAGCCGTAGCGGCTATCCCTGAATAAGCTGCTGTTTCCCGTAAAAACTGTCGAAAAGAATAAAGACCCCACGGGTCAACCAAATTAATCGGATCATTTAGGACATAACCATAAAGATCTGTGTCCCCACCGGCGAAGAAGATCGGATCTTTTGCGGTCCACCTTCCGGTATCCGGGTCATAATCGCGATACCCGAATCGGACAAGTCCGGTATCTTTATCGTGTAAACCTCCTGCAAATCCGAATGGGACCTCGAATGACAGATCGGTATCTTCGATGATGTTGCCGAATGAATCGCAATCAATTCTTTTTACCACATTACCGGATGCATCTGCAACAACTCTTAGGGAACCAACCTGATCATAGGTGAGATAATAGGTGGAGCCTCCGCTGGTCATAGCAACCGGCATGCGGCCATCTGCATATTCAAATCTCATAAGGAGATTGTCAGAACCGTCATACACGGCAAGCAATCGAGTCAGGCCCTGCCAGAGGTATTTTTCGACGATGACGCCGTTGACTTTTTTAGCAATGCGGCGGCCAAGTGGATCGTGAACGTATTCGATGAGCCGACCATCAGGAAGCATGACACTTAAAAGTTCACCACGAGAAGAATAATCGTAAGTAGTAATATCCGTTCCTTTGGTTTTTGTCGTAAGAAAACCATCCAAATTATACTGGTATGTTGTGCCCTCTGCGCTAAGAAGATGATCTTCGTCTGAATACGTAAAACTCCTGCCGGCAATTTCCCGAAGCGAATTCATTTCATAACCGCGGGTTCCGTTTGCATCATAGTCATAGTCTTCTATCAGGGTGCCGTCTTTTGTCACCGTCAGAAGCCGCCCCATAGGGTCATAGATATAGACGTAATTTGAGGCAGCGCCGTCAACAGTTTCTGTTTTTTGGGTTATCCTGCCATTGTTATCCCGAGTAATGTTCCATGAGGTGATATTGTGCCCACTGACAGTAAAATCCTGTGCTTCGACCTCACCGTAGCCATTCAAAGTGCGGACCAGGTTCAGGGAACCGCCGGTTACCGTCTCAGGCAGGCCATTTCCGGCATTTCGAGTGATGGTATAACTTCCGGCACCGGTCAAAAGACCATCATTGTCATAGCTGTAATTAACGGTGTTGCCCGCATAGGTAAAACCAGTAAGGTTAAAGTCATTATTATAAGTATACCCGAGTGACTGGCTGAGGGTACCGGCCATGGTTTCTGATGCAATAAGCTTTCCATCGTAGCCGTAGGTAATCGATTCTGTCCCTTTTGTAATCGATTCCACATTTGTGCCGCAAACATATGTAAAATCGATATTGCCTTCCGGGGTCTGGATTTGCTCTAACCTGCCACTGGCATAGACGTTGTTGATCTGGTTTCCGGAAGGAAAGTTTGTCTGTTTCAGTCTTCGGTCCTTGTCATACAGGTAACTGTAACTGCCGCTCAACGGGGTCTGGTATGAGGTGTTCAGATTGACCTTGTTGAATCCAAAACCATGATTGATGGTGGATGGATTGGTGAGCACGGTCATGTTGCCGTTATCATCATAGGTAAAGCCGATGAAAGTGGTATCCGGGCGGATGATTCGGGTTATGCGACCTAAAGGATCGTAAGTGTAGCTTGTGGTATAATTCTCCGGGTCGGTGATGGATTCAAGGAACCCTTGAGCATTATAGACAAAGGTGGTTTCTCTGGTATTGGTGCTGACGGATGTCAACCTCCCTTTAGTATCGTACCCATAAGAGGTATTAAAAAGACCAGGCACACTTAGGCTTTCTGTCACCAGTGTCGCAGGATCATATAGCGTGGTCAGGGTCCTGCCCCCAGGAGACGTTATGGTCTTTTGAGATTGAAAAACATTGTTTTCTATAGTAGTAGACTTGCCGTTAACCGTCACGGTTTCGGTTATCAGATCCGGCATATCGTCTGTGTCCGTATCCTGGTAGATTTTATCCCTGAGTGTGACCTTTTCCAAAAGAGAGGGAGTGCTTTCTGTCATTTCCTTAACATATTTAAATTTGTATTCAGAATCAACGCCGTATTTGAATTCAAGATCCATTCCGCATGGAAGCGTCTTATTTACTGTCAAGCCGTTATCCGATTCGGAAAACAGGGTTTCAGCACCTGTGGGGCCGGTGATCGTGGAATTAAAAGCGCCTGTGAAATACGTGTGGTCCAGGTACGAGGTGAGGTTTCCTTCGCCAGTGAGAACCTCTGTTAGAATATCGCCATTTGCATATACAGCTCTATTAAATTGCCAGTGCCCCCCCTCTTCGTCCGTCGCATCCGTCAATCTTCCAGCAGAATCAAACACGTGTTCAAATCGATTTCCTTCTGGCTCTATTTTGGCTGTCATCAGCCCGTCAGGGGTGTATTCAAAGCTGTAGAAACTTCCGCCCGGATAAGTGGTCCGGTTAAGATGGTTATTGGTGTCTATAGTCGTTGTGGTGGTAAGTCCGTCATATGATGTGATGGACGTGGGCATGCCGCTTCCATCCCTCTGGATTGTGGTCTGGTTCCCAAACTGATCGGTAATTGAAATCAGGTTTTTGTTTTCGTCATATCCAAATTCGCGCAGGACAACTCCTGTATCAAGATTAATGGTTTTTAGGTGACGGCCTGCGCTGGACATGATATGACCCAGCCCGTCCTTCTCAGCATAGGGGATGTCTCCTGCGGAAATAACGTCAGAAAAAGAAGAGGGTGGAGCCACCTTTTTTAGACTTTTACTCGTTGTGATATAAAGGTTGCCTGCATCGTCAACAGTTACGTACCAAGATGTAAATGAAGCTTCTATAGCCGGGCCCCCGTCGCCCGGTTCATAAAAATCATAAGATCCATTTCCAGCCACTGTTGTGATAATACTGCTTGTATCCACTTTTCGGACCCGGTAGTTTGATGTATCACAGATGTATAGGTTGCCCGAAGCATCTAAAGCCAAACCATTTGGATAATTAAGTTGAGCTTCCGTAGCCGGGCCTCCGTCACCGCTATAGCCGGAAGATCCATTTCCGGCTACTGTTATGATGATGCCGCTGGTATCCACTTTCCGGATGCAATGATTATTATCTGCTATATATAGGTTGCCCGAAGCATCTAAAGCCAAACCATCCGGATAATTAAGTTGAGCTTCTGTGGCCGGGCCTTCGTCACCGCTATAGCCGGAAGATCCATTTCCAGCCACTGTTATGATGATGCCTCCCGGATCTACCTTACGGATACAGTGATTAACCCTATCGGCTATATACAGGTTACCCAAAGAATCTACAATAACACCAGATGGGAAAGTAAGTTGAGCTTCCGTAGCCGGGCCTCCGTCACCGTTATAGCCGGAAGATCCATTTCCGGCCACTGTTGTGATGATGCCGTTTGTATCCACTTTCCTGATGCGGTTATTTCGCATATCCGCAATATAGAGATTACCCGAGGCGTCTACGGCAACATCTTGAGATTCATAAAGCTTAGCTTCCGTAGCCGGGCCTCCGTCACCGCTATAGCCGGAAGATCCATTTCCGGCCACTGTCGTGATAATGCCGTTTGTATCCACCTTCCTAACTCGATCATGATAGGTGTCAGCTATATATAAGTTGCCCACAGCATCCATGGCTATGCCACCTGGATAGTTAAAATAGGCTTCAGTAGCTGGAATCCCTTCGGAAGTAGAATCACCGCCACATCCTGCAACAGTATCAATGATCTTGACAATATTGGTAGAGATTGTACCATCTCCTTTATGAAGTGTAGATGTATCCTGAAGACTAAGATCATGCTGGGTGGACAGGGTCCAGCCATCGGCAATAATGCCTCTTCTTTTGGGCTTAAACTCAACTGGATAAACAGTTAGATTGCTGCGCTTCCAGTAGATCATATCTTGCCGCCCTACTATTAATGTCGAATTGTTGCCCGCCTGGATAAATGATTGCGCCCATTCATCACTTGCACTATAATAAACCAAATCGTAAACAAAGCCTATGCTGACGTAGACTTTTGTTGAACTAAATGTTCTTCCTAGATAATCCAGCCCGTCCCATATGAACTCAACCATCTGATTGGGTAATGGATCCAAAGTCTGTTCAAATGTTCGACCAGCCACATTGACTTTAACGATAATCCTCTTAAGGCTTGCGGGAACTGTTTCTCCACTGGTCGGGACGGATATAACATTCTTGTAACCTTCCGCACGTTTGCTGGAATAGTGGAGAGTCATATCAGTTCCGGGTATGGGAATGTCCTCATGGAAAATACGACTTCTGTCCTCTATAAAGGACGCCCCGTGGGTTGGACAGAACTTTATATTTCCCGGCTGGTCTGTGTCGGGGACTGTTTCCGGGTTCGGAGGTATGGCGTCCGATGGTGGGCCGTAGGGCCAGTTGCAGTCCCAGGGAGTAAAGTGAGTTACTGCCACGCGCCAGAAGGTGTCCCCCGGGAAGTATCTCCCGGAATCATTTAGGCCCATTACCTCATCGCTAAAAAATCCATCCTCGTTAAGATCATCGGGTTGATCATCTCCATCTGCATCCAAAGCATCCACAATCCCATTGGCATCCGTATCAATGAGTTTCACCACCACTCCATTGTCAGAAGGTACCCAAAAGCCTCGGCCCCGATCGTAGTAGCCTACAGGAACGATTTCCCCCACATCGAACCCAAGGAAATTCTCCACCCAGGTGACAATCGGCTTTTCAAACCTCACCCTTTGGGCACCATCCACACTAATCTCTACACAATAAGTGTAGGCCGAGTTAGGAGGAAGTTTGGCCGGCATGGACTCAGGTGTTGTAAACTCGGTGGCTCGGGTGGTGATGGTGTTCAATTCGTGAACATCATTGCCGTCTTCATCCACTAAATAGGCATGGTTGTCACCCGTAAATACCATCGAGCATGAGCGGCTGCCGAATTCATCGGTTACTTTCGTGCTCTGGTGGGTCACCACCGTATCCGGGTTGCCGTCAAAGTTCATCGTGGTAGCAGCCGGGTCTTTTGCAATCATCTGGAATGTTTCAGCGATGGCAATGTCGTTCCAGGGCACATAGACCTTCCGGTGAGCGGTTATAAACCCGTCTTTGTGAAAGGCGAGCGTCATGGTGGTTCCCCCTTCCACGGGAATGGAGAATCGACCCCCATCGTCGGTAAAGACAGTGCCGTATTCCGGGTGATCGTGAAGGGTCACTGAAACGTCTGATATGGGAAAATCATCAATGGAATGAACCAGACCGGTGATCAAAGAAAACCGTTTGGGATCGTATTCATCCACCGTTGCATCGGTTGGGATCAGGTCCTCATATTGTTCGCCGAATGAACCTTCGGGCAGGAGTTCAGGATTGCCGGTAACCACAACCACAGCCTGAGCACTGTTTGAACCGGTGAGTCCGGAAACTGTGATAGTATAAGTGGTGGTATGCTCAGGGTAAACAGTGGTCGATCCGTTTACAGATACCATACCGATACCGTTATCGATGTGTGCGTTTTGTGCATTGGTAGAATTCCAGGTCAGAGTGGAAGATTGTCCGGTTGTAATGCTTGCAGGATAGGCGTTGATGCTTATCTGGGGTGGTGACGTATCATCAACCGTGATGGTAACACTAGCCGTGGCAGTGCCTCCGGGACCGGAGGCTGTGATGGTATAAGTGGTGGTTTCGGTGGGTGAAACTTGAGTAGAACTGTTCACGGTAACACTACCGACACCCTGATCTATTTCGCAGGTATCGGCATTGGTCGAACTCCAGGTCAACGTGGAGGATTCGCCCAATAGGATAGTTTCCGGATCGGCGCTTATGCTCACAATGGGTGGAGGTAGGTTAACCGTTACGGTAACGCTTTCAGTGGTTGTGCCTCCTTGTCCAACGGCAGTAAGGGTGTAGGTAGTGGTCTCGGTTGGAAAAACCTCATAAGACCCGTTTGGATCAAAACTCCCTGTGCCCGGATCTATGTTTACGCTATGAGCATGGGTAGTGGTCCATGCTAGAGAACTTGATTCCCCTGAGGTGATGCTTTGAGGATCTGCCGACAAGGTGACCTCCGGAGGTGGCACCGGGCCTCCTGCCTCGTTTACTTCTATTGTTACGGAAGCCTTAGGGCTTCCCCTAAGGAAGACAGTTATACAGTTCATGGATTGTAATGTAAGCTCTTTTTTAAAAACGAGTTTGTCCCCAACCAAAAATTTACGAAGAGGAACAAATTTTGTATTGAAAAAGATAAATCCTCCCCGGATCTGCTTTTCAGGCGTATTCTTGGTGATCGTGATGATTCCTTTTCTAAAAGCTTGTCCATTGAATTTATGAACCGACAGATGAACATGCCACCGCCTGATTTTAAAAATCCTTGGGCCGAATAGGGTCTGATTATCTGCATGAACAAGTGAGGGAAGGGCAGAAAAGATAAAAAAGAAGATGAAGACATAGAATACTTTCTTTGGCACGATGCACCTCCAGATGATATGATGATTTTCAAGACATTTTCAGTTTTGCAGAAATGCTTATCAGCAACACCCATGCCAAAAAGAACTTTTATTTTGAAACAGTCAGAATTTGAAATGAGTTTGTTGATCCTCAAATGCACACAGAGCATCGATTTAAAAGGCTTTATAGAAGATCATGATAAAATGCATAAATATTTCAAAACGTATGAATTGGATTAAATGGGATGGTTTGATGGGGCAGAAAAAGTATAAAAATGACCAGAAAAATGTGTATCAATGCACAAATTCCTGTGCAGACTATATTGGATGGTTACCCTGCCAGATTAAATAGTGCCTGAACGAAAACTGTCTTTTCCGCCAATATCTGCGTCAGACTCAAATTTTAATCCTCGAAATACTTCCCGTATTCCTGTGGTTAAAATTTTCGCCTTCCTTGATCTTAACGAAAAATCCTAGTTTTCGTTCGGGCACTAAATATCTTTATTAGTGTAATTTTCTTGGTTTTCGTCTTCTATCAGGCCTGCTTCTTCGGCTCTTGCCGGATCTAAGCTCAGGAATAAACATGTCATATGAAAATTGACGCCGATCATAACCTAAACGCCTGCCTTTCCTATCTTTGATAGATACTTCCATATTTTCACTAAACACTTTGTGTTTATCTGAAATTTTCGATCCTAAAGCCAAAATAATCTTTCGTTTGGTTTCCATTTGATTTTTTTTGTATGCAAAAGTCATGCAAATTCAAAAAAATATAGTAGAATCTTATAAATATTAGAAGGTTACATAAATTGTATGACGAGGATAGAAGTGCTAATTTATATGGAACTATGTGAAATTGTGGGGCAAACTACATAAAGTATATGTAAATATTTCCTTGTTTTTCAGGACAATGCCAAGGAAATAGAAATTAGAAAGATATCACAGGATATGGCCGGCGGGTAGGATTAAGTCTAGTCCGGCTTCGGAGGAATTTTATCCGAAAATGATACTTTGTGTTTTGGTTTATAATGATCGGTTATCTTTGGGTTGGTTTTGTAACAATCAGGACATTTAGCGAAACACTCGTCCGGCGAACACTTAAATAAAGAACCGCCTAGTAATCCAAATCCGCCTGATGTGGATGTTATCTCAATTATTACATCACACCCACAGTCCGAACATTTACAGCTTAATACGATTGTAGATTTTTCAGGATTAGCTTCAAATATTTTTTTTAATATTTCAATCATTAGGGATTACATCCTTCAACTGCCGGCTCAGCTCGTTTAAAGAATATTTATTATTTTTTATGTTCTTAATTTCAGTCTTCTATCAAGTCCGCTTCTGCGGTCTTTGCCGGACCTGCGTTCAGGAATATAGGCGTCATATAAAAATTCACGTCGGTCAAAGCCTGAACGGCGACCTCCATTATCGGGCAATGCTTGTTTCATGACATAGACAGATTAGTTTTTTTTGAACATTTTACGTTCCACCCTCCAAGATCGATTCGGCCGGACACAACAAAAGCATAGTGGTGTGTTTATGGGCGGCTAACTTGAGACCTTTGCAAAAAGAGGCGTTTTTCAAAAATCTCAACTTATACCATCATCTTAAGAATCCTAAGGTTTCCTTTCAATAAATATGAAATTAGGATAATGCATTTTGTATGTCAAGCATTGTTCATGAAAAATGCGAGCTAAATGGGGTCAGACAAACCGTTTACCCCTGTCTAAATTACGGTACTGAACCGCTTCGGAAATGTGATCGACCCGGATGTGGGATTCGCCGTCAAGATCTGCAATGGTTCGGGCGATTTTTAATATCCGGTTATAGGCGCGGGCGGATAAGCCCAGTTTGTCAATGGCCGATTCAAGAATATTGCATGAGGCTTCGTCGATTTTGCAATGTTTTTTAATATGCCGGCTGAGCATCTGAGCATTGCTGTAAATTTTTGTTCTTTTAAATCTTTGGGACTGGCGTTCTCGTGCTGTATTAACGCGTGCTCTGATTTCCTCCGACGATTCTGCATCGGCTTTAACTCTCAGGTCTTTATAGGGAACTGCCGGAACTTCGACATGAATATCGATCCGGTCCATCAAGGGGCCTGATATTTTTGAGCGAAAGCGGTGAATTTGTGGATAGGTGCATCGACACTCGTGCTTGGGGTCGGAAAAATATCCGCAGGGACACGGGTTCATTGCCGCTACCAGCATAAAACTTGAAGGGTAAGTTATGGTTAAGGCTGCCCGGGAAATGGTTACCCGGGTATCTTCCAAAGGCTGTCGGAGAACCTCTAATACATGTTTCTTAAATTCCGAAAGTTCGTCCAGAAACAAAACGCCATTATGGGCCATGCTTACTTCGCCAGGTCTGGGGATATGACCGCCGCCGATCAAGCCCGCATCTGATATGGTGTGATGAGGCGATCTGAAAGGCCTTTTTGTGATCAGCGCCTGGTCTTTTTCAAGCATTCCAACAACGCTGAATATTTTTGTAGTTTCAATGGCTTCTTCAAATGTTAACGGAGGAAGTATGGTTGGGAGGCGTTTTGCCAGCATGGTTTTTCCCGAGCCCGGGGGGCCGATCATGATTAGATTGTGTCCTCCTGCAGCTGCAACTTCCAAAGATCGTTTTACATGTTCCTGGCCCTTGACCTCGGAAAAATCGACTTCAAATCCTTTGGCAGTTTTAAATACGGCAGAAATGTCTGTTTTTTCAGGTTTTATTTGAGTAAATCCACGGAAAAAACTTACCAGCTGAGACAAGGTTTTTACCGGCAGAACGGTAATGTCCTCTACAACCGAAGCTTCGCGACCATTGTCATAAGGGACGATGATTCCGGTATAATCGGCACTTTTTGCGGTCAGTGCCATTGGAAGAGAACCCTTGACAGGTTTAATGCGACCGTCCAGGGATAGCTCACCCAAAACAAGGTATTTGGATATAATTTGTTGGGGAATGATTTGGGTTGCTGTAAGTATTCCTAAGGCTATGGGAAGATCAAAGCCGGTTCCTTCCTTTTTAATATTGGCCGGCGCAAGATTGACGGTGATCCTGTCGTCAGGAAATCTATAACCCGAATTATTAATGGCAGACTTGACTCGCTCCTTGCTCTCTTTTACAGAAGCTTCCGGGAGTCCGACCGTGGTAAACGTAGGGAGTCCTGATGTGATATCGACCTCCACTTCAACTAAAAACGCATCAATTCCAATTACAGCGCTGCTTAATACCTTTGCGAGCACATTTCCTCCTTTCAGATAGTGTCTTCCCTAACCCGAATATTTCATGAAAATTTTCGATAGGCCTTTTTATTAGTGATGGAAACCGTATTCACTTCAAAATTTTTGAACCATAACAAATAGCTGTGTATAGAACAATCTTTTTACCTAAGATTTTAAATTTGCTTTTTTCAAAAGAGATAAATTGGCAATAATTACAATGTGCTATAGAGATGTCCGATTATGAAAATAAAGATTATAAATAATCCTTGTAAAATAAAACCAATAATATTAGATATGAATATAAAAAATTCAGCTTTAGCTTTGATGGCTCATATTTATGTTATCGGGCACTAAATAAACGTCTCGGAAATTCTACAACTTATCGAAAATGAAAGTTTTTAATGGTAACCTGTTTGTGCAATCAGAATGGAAGAATGGAATGATGGAATATTGGAATAATGATTTAAAGAAGATGACATTCCTCTATTTAATTTCCGTAAAGAGGAATTTTACCATAACCCACGTTTCCATTTTCCCAGAACCCAATATTCCAATATTCCAACATTCCAACTGTGAGCACTTCGTTTCTCAGCATAAACTCAGCGAATTAACTTGAATTTACATAGTTATTCAATAGACCATTTAGAAATTTTTTCAGCATAACATTTATCATTTTCATGTATTTTAAACAAAGAACCGTTGCACAACCAGTCAGTTGTTCAGGTGTGGGTGTTCATTCGGGGAAAAAAGTCAATCTGACGATTAATCCTGCACCGAGCAACCATGGTATCAAGTTCATAAGGACAGACCTTCTTGACTGTCCGTGCATATCCGCTCATTTTAATATGGTTGTGGATACAAGTCTGGCGACCGTCATAGGGTACGAAGGCTTCATTGTATCAACCATAGAGCATCTTATGGCCAGTTTTGCCGGCCTTTCAATCGACAATGCTCTGATAGAGATCGACAGCTATGAGATGCCGATAATGGACGGCAGCGCCGGTCCCTTTGCGTCAATGATAAGATCTGCAGGGATCAGGGATCAGGCCGCGCCAAGGTATTTTTTCGTAGTCAAAAAACCGATAGAGCTTGAAGAAGACGGCAAAATGGTGGGTATTTATCCATGCTCGACATACAAAATAACCTGTACTATTGAATACGATCATTCCCTGATCAAAAAGCAGTCCTATTCCGTAGATCTATCGGACCAGGTTTTTGAGCGTGAAATATGCAGGGCCAGAACCTATGGTTTTCTGCATGAATATGAATATCTTAAAAGGTACGGCCTGGCCCGCGGAGTTTCTCTGGATAATGTTGTTGTCATTGATAGCAAAGATGTGATTAATAAGGACGGCCTGCGCTATAAGGACGAATTTGTGAGACATAAAATCCTCGATTGCATCGGGGATTTTTCACTTCTTGGCATGCCTATTTTAGGCCATGTAGTGGTCAATAAATCCGGACATGCATTCAACCAAGCCTTTCTTAAGGAATTCTTCTCTCAAAAAGAATCATGGGAGACCCGCACAATCAATGATGAAAATGAGTTGCCCTCCTATCAGCCAAAATCACTTGCCATTTAACAAGGTATCCGCTATTAATTAGTTTCCATCCAGAAATTGCCCTTTTCCGCAATCTCTGCGTCAATCTGCGGAATTACTTGTGCGGCGTACCACTTGTACGCCTCCGCGTAATTCCTTGATTTCCTTGACCTTGCGAAAAATTGCTAATTTCTGCATGGGAAACTTAATTTGTGCCCAATATAGATTTATGGATGGGCACAAATTGAAATTATTGCGCTTTGTAGTTATTTGCTAAAATTCCGTTTCTTAATCTATTGCATTAAGACTCGCGCGCCTGTGCGAAGAGATTGTTTTTCATTTTAATAAAAAACCGTAATTTAACGCTCTGTACAGTATAGTTATGAAATCATTTATAAATCGAAAAACAGGTTTCTGGCTCCTTGGCATCATCTTTTTTGTCCAGAATCTATCTTTTGCCCAGGATGCCAGGTTGACGAACATAATTGTTACAAATACGCGAGATGACCTTCTTGTTTATCTGAAGGTTGAAGATGCTTTTAGAGAAAAAATGAAAAAGGCTGTATTCAGTGGTGTTCCTACCACATTTTCATTCTTCATTACGCTTTACAAGGTGCGTAATCTATGGCTCGATAAAAAGGTAGCCGATATAAAAACCACCAATACCATCAAGTACAATAACCTGAAAGAAGAATTTGTTATAAAACGGTCATGGGATGGTGGTAGACCGCAGATTACAAAATCTTTCGCAGAGGCCCAGAAATTAATGGCTGTAATTGACAGCCTGAAAGTTGTCGCTCTTGGCAAGCTTGAAAAAGGTGGGCATTATCAAATAAGAGCTAAGGCTGAACTTAGCAAAATAACCCTTCCTTTTTACCTGCATTATATCCTTTTTTTTGTTTCTCTATGGGACTTTGAAACCGACTTGTATACCATAGATTTCATCTACTAGATTGACCAATTATCATGGCAAGTAAAAGATACAAAAAAACGAAATCCTATATTTCGGAAGAAGAGCGCAACAGAAGAAAGCGTGAAGTCATTATTATTTTTGTCATCATTGCCGTGGTTGCCATACTGACCTTTGCCGAGAGCCGGATAATACATTTTGGAGCCGGCGTCCACATTTCCAATACCATCCTGATGTTTATATTGATCAATATCAATTTGCTGTTGCTTATCCTGCTGATATTCCTTGTCTTCAGAAATTTGGTAAAGCTACTTTATGATAGAAAACGAAAAGTAATGGGCGCAAAGCTTCGAACGAAACTTGTGGTCGCATTTATAGCGCTTTCACTTTTGCCGACCATTATTCTTTTTTTCTTTTCCATCAACTTTATTACAAACAGTATTAAATTCTGGTTTAACGTTCCGGTAGAACAGGCTCTTGAAAATTCATTGCTTGTGGGTCGAAGTCAATATTGGCATGCTGAAGAGAGCAGCCAGTTTTTTATGGAAAGAATATCATATCAGATAGAAACAAAAAAACTTTTGGATCCCACAAAGGAAAAAGCCCTTTCCCATTACATTCAGATTGTCCAGCGAGAGTTTAATCTTCATGCCGTTGAACTTTATGACCCCAATGCAAGTCGCCTTACATTTGCCCTTTCTCCAGAATTGGAAGATATGCCGTTTGGGGTTGTTTCTGCGGATAATCTTCTAAAAGAAATGCCGCTAAAAGGTGTGAGGTCCATTTCTGAAAGTATACTGACAGGGGAGCTAATCAGAACTATTGGAACCATTCCCTTTGGAGCAAAGCGTGCGAATGCAGAGGCGTTTGTTGTGTTAAGCAGACTGATGCCGCCGGACCTTTCCGAAAATATGGCGTCCATTTCTAAGGGTTTTGAAGAATACCAGCAGATCAAACTTCTTAAGAGACCGATTCAGGTTACCTACTATATCACCCTATCCATTGTCGGGCTGCTGGTTGTATTTTGTGCGGTATGGTTTGGCTTCTTCCTGGCGAAAACCATTACCATACCGATCATGGAACTCGCTGAAGGAACCCACAGAGTTGCAGAAGGAGACTTGAGTTTCAGTATCGGCCATGTGGCTGATGATGAAATCGGGAGCCTTGTTGATTCATTTAATAAAATGACCAGAGATTTGCGGATCGGCAGGGATCAACTGGAGCTTTCTGCTCGTCTGCTTCGAGAACAGAATATTGAGATTGAAAAAAGACGGCAATACATGGAAATCGTTCTTGAAAATGTTTCTGCCGGTGTAATTACACTTGACGCGGGGGGGTTCATTTCCACGATCAACAAGTCGGCTGAAAAAATGTTGAACCTCCAGTCACATGAGATCATCAATAAGAGTTATAAGAAACTTTTAGATGAACAGCTTCTGAATCTTGCCGAAGAGGTCATGGAGAATCTTAAAACATTACGAAACCGTTCCGTGGAGTTGCCGTTAAAACTGACCGTAAGTGGAAGTCCTTTGAGTTTTTTGATGCATGTAACTGCTCTTGAAGACGACTCCGGTCAGCACATGGGTATTGTAATGGTGTTTGATGATATGACGGAACTCGAAAAGGCCCAGCGCATGGCTGCATGGCGTGAAGTCGCTCGCAGGATTGCACATGAAGTAAAAAATCCGTTGACCCCGATATCGCTTTCAGCCCAGCGTCTTAAGCGTAAGTATTCCGAGCGGATTAACCAGCCGGTTTTTGATGAATGTACACAGACAATCACGGACCATGTAGAACTTATTAGAAATCTTGTGGACGAATTTTCATCCTTTGCAAAATTTCCCACAGCAAATCCAGAGCCCTGCGATTTGCCGCCGATCATTGAAGAAACCCTGGCGCTTTATAAAGAGGGGCATCAGACTATTAATTTTGAATTCAATATCATAGACGATATTCCACTGCTTAACCTTGATCGTCAACAGATCAAGCAGGCGATGATCAATCTTGTGGACAACGCCATTGGATCAATAAAGAATGACGGCAGTATTTTGATTACATTAACCCATGAACCAATTTTAAAAATCGTTCGGCTGGAAGTTTCAGACAATGGAGAGGGTATTTCCGATGAAGACAAGACGCGCCTTTTTGAACCTTATTTTTCAACAAAAAAGGCCGGCATGGGTTTAGGACTTACGATTGTAAGCACAATTGTCTCTGATCATAACGGCATGATACGTGTGCAGGACAACCGTCCGAAGGGTGCAAAATTTATTATAGAATTTCCGGCTTAAAGTAACGTTTACTCCAATTTTTTCCCGCAATATTACGGGACGAAGTGAAGCGAGACCTAAGCACGGTTTAAGGAGTTAAAGCATATGTTTCCTTCTATTTTGATTGTTGATGATGAACCTTCCATACTCCAATCTTTAAGCGGCCTCCTTTCGGATGAAGGTTTTGAGGTTTTAACCGCCGCTAATGGATATGAAGCGTTGAAAATCGTAGATACCGAGTTCCCGGATCTTGTTTTGCTTGATATTTGGATGCCGGGTATTGACGGCATTGAAACATTAAAGGAGATAAAGAAGGACAATCCTTATATTCAAGTCATAATTATATCCGGACACGGGACAATAGAAACCGCTGTTAAAGCCACAAAACTTGGAGCATTCGACTTAATCGAAAAACCGCTTTCAATTGATAAAATAATTGTGGCGATTAATAATGCTTTAAATTTCAGGAGACTTGAAGAAGAAAACAAATATCTGCGTAAAAAGACTTTAGAAAAACACTCGATAACCGGAAACAGCCCTCCTATTGTGGCCCTGAAAAAACAGATCGCTATTGCAGCCCCGACAGATGCATGGATACTTATTACCGGAGAAAACGGGACCGGAAAGGAACTGGTTGCTCGCACCATACACCAGTTGAGCTCACGTGCGGATTATCCGCTTGTTAATGTCCATTGTGCCGCAATTCCCGAAGAACTCATCGAAAGCGAGCTGTTTGGCCAAGAAAAGGGCGCCCTTACCGACGCCACAACAAAAAAGATCGGAAAATTTGAACTGGCCAACAATGGCACTATTTTTCTGGATGAAATCGGTGATATGAGCTTAAAGACCCAGGCAAAGATCCTTCGAGTATTGGAAGAAAAGCAGTTCCAGCGGGTCGGAGGAAGCAGAACATTGAGTGTAAATGTCAGGGTCATTGCATCCAGTAATAAAGATCTTGAAAAGGAGATTGAAAAGGGTAATTTCAGAGAAGATATTTACTACCGATTGAATGTGATACCCATCGAGGTTCCGTCTTTAAGGGATCGCGTTGAAGATATTCCTCTTTTGGTCGAAACATTTTTTGCTGAATGCGCGAAAAAAGATCGAAGTGAAAAAAAGGAAATGATCCAGAAAGCAGTTGATATGTTATACAATTATTCTTGGCCGGGAAATGTCAGGGAGCTGAAGAATCTTGTTGAACGGCTTGCCATTATGGTGGAAAAAGATGTTATAGACGAATTCGATCTACCTGCACCTTATAATCCGGATACTGCGGACGGGATGACAACCGTTGAATCACAGCTTTTTTTAAGCCACTCTTTGAAGGACGCGAAAAAAGCTTTTGAACGAGAATTTATTAAAAGAAAACTTTTGCAATATAATAACAATATCACTAAAACAGCTGAAGCAATTGGAGTTGAAAGAAGTTATCTACACAAAAAACTCAAGAGCCTGGATGTAGGTTAAAGCGGTTTCTACGGGCCAAATTATTCTTGGAAAGATATGGGATTGAGGATTATCAGCGGCAGATTGAAAGGTAAAAAACTGCATTCAGTTCAAGGTTTGACCATAAGACCGACCGCTGATCGATTGCGCGAATCGATTTTTAACATCCTGTCCTTTCGAGTTCACAAAGCCATGGTCCTTGATCTATTTGCCGGAACCGGAGCCCTGGGTATCGAGGCGCTGAGCCGGGGGGCTGAATCGGCAGTATTTGTAGATAATGACCCGGGAGCTTTATCTGTAATAAAGCGTAACATCACATCGTGTTCTTTTGATAAACATGCTAATATTATTAGATGGGATATAAAAAAGAATTTAAACTGTTTAAAATCTGCAAGGAGAGCCTTTGATCTTGTCTTTCTGGATCCTCCTTACAACCAGAGCATGGTAAAACCGGCGTTGTTCAACCTTGAGCATACAAGATCTCTGGAAAAAGGGGCCCGCATTGTTGTTGAGCACTCTCCTCAGGAGCCGATCCCGGACGATCTTTTCATGTTTGAGATTGCAGACCAGAGAAGATACGGGAAAACATTTGTTTCATTCTTAACTTATGTGGTATAAAATCTCTTCTAAATAAGGGGGCGTTTTTCAAAAGTTTCTCCGGTACTAAAAAGGAATAATAATAGATGGAAAAAATTGCCATATATCCGGGATCCTTTGATCCTGTTACAAACGGTCATATTGATATCGCTGAAAGGGGGCTCAAAATTTTTGACAAGATCATCGTGGCCATATTGCATAATCCGGTTAAAGATTTTCTTTTTACCGTTGAAGAGCGGGTGGAAATGCTTGAAACGAGTTTTAAAGATTATCCGGATATTACGGTGGAAACTTTTGACGGTCTTCTCGTGGATTTTGCGGCCCGACGGAAATGTATTGCAATACTGCGTGGGATGCGCGCTGTATCTGATTTTGAATATGAGTTTCAGCTTGCGCTGATGAATCGCAGGTTGAAAAGAGAGATTCAGACCGTTTTCCTTATGACCGGTTTGCGATGGATTTTTACCAGTTCATCAATAATTAAGGAAGCGGCACGGTTTGGCGGTGACATCACAAGTATCGTGCCGCCGCCGGTCAACAGGAAATTAAAAGAAAAATTCGGCATTGCTTCTTAAAGTGAATTTTTGCTTTCCATCTCTAATTTAACGTCTCGGAAATTCTACAACCTCTTGAAAATACAGGTTTATCAATGGCAACCTGTTTGCGCCATCATTTTTACCCAGTGAAACTTTTTTTCTATTTCACCGGGGCCATTACTCCATCATTCCATTATTCCAATTGGGGCGAAGCCCCTAAGTTATTCCTGCTTTAGCATATAAATCAAAAAAATGATGGGTGGGACCATAGCCTTTCCCAATGGATAAAGAATGTTCTATGGCGCCGGTAATATATTTCTTGGCAAGCGATACGGCTTCAAAGAACTTTTTGCCGAGTGCAATATTCGCCGCAATGGCCGAAGAAAAAGTGCAGCCGGTACCATGGGTATTTTTCGTTTTCACCCGATGACTATGTAGTTCTTTATATTCCCTTCCATCATAGAGGACGTCCGTGGCACGGTCTCCTCCCAGGTGCCCCCCTTTTATAACCACTTTTTTTACTTTGAGCTTTAAGATGTCATTGGCAGCGCTTTTCATATCATCTATGTTTTTAATTTTCCTGCCGATGAGCGCTTCGGCTTCATAAATGTTGGGAGTGACGACCTCGGAAAGCGGAAAAAGATTATCCACCAGGGCGTCCTGGGCATCTTGATTTAGCAAGCGATATCCGCTTTTGGAAACCATCACCGGATCGAGCACCACAGGAGGCGGTTTAACGGCCTTCAGCGCTTTTGCGATTGCCTTGATCAGTTCAATGCCGGACACCATTCCTATTTTTACCGCATCGATTTTTGCATCCTCAAACAGACACGTAATTTGATCATGTACGATCCGGGGCTCTATCTCCTGAATGTCATACACTTTTTGAGTATTTTGGACAGTAACAGCAGTAACGGCACTCATGCCAAAAACGCCATGGGCCTGGAAGGTTTTTATATCGGCTTGGATTCCGGCGCCGCCAGAAGAATCCGAACCCGCGATTGTAAGGGCTACTTTCATGATAACCTCCTACCTAAAATCTGCATCAGTTGTTATCGAAAGATATAAAAGATATAATAGAACCCCTTATATTATTTGTTCGCGTATTGGTGAACCTATTATAAACATAAACACTATGCGGATCGAATTTTCAAGATCAAATCTTCTTTAAAATATACATGAAAATTTAAAATGCCTGTGTTATAGTTACCATTGCTTTGTACTTGAAATAACTGTACCAACAAACTATTTTTTTTAGGAATAACAGTAAGAGAAAAAATTAAGAGGTCGGGTTATTACAATGAATTTAAGAGATATCGGTGAATTTGGTTTTATCAAAAGAATCAGCCGGGGCTGTTTAATTCGTCCTCAAAATATTATTAAAGGCATCGGCGATGATGCTGCCGCCTTTATTCCCACACCCCACGAAGTCATTCTCGTCACGACGGATTTGCTTGTTGAAGGGATTCATTTTTTCAGAAATGCAACTTCCGGATTTAATTTAGGATATAAAGCGCTATCCGTGAACTTGAGCGATATTGCCGCAATGGGGGGAATTGCTCGTGAAGCATTCATCAGTATTGCCGTTCCTGATAACTGCTCCTTAGATTTTATAGAAGATCTGTATAACGGAATGAAAAGACTGGCTGCTGAATTCGGCCTTAATCTTCTGGGGGGTGACACGACCCGTTCGAAAACTGATTTAATCATAAATATCTCGGTCTTGGGATCTGCATTTGAAAAAGAAATATTGTACCGTAATACCGCTCAACAGGGAGATATAATTTGTTCAACCGGTTTTTTAGGAGACAGCCGGGCCGGATTGCACCTGATAACCAATAATATCAAAGCGGATTCCAACGAATTGAAGGCGCTGCGTGACGCCCACATCATACCCAAACCCTATCTTCGGGAAGGTCGATTTCTTGCACGTCAGGGCGGCGTTCATGCAATGATCGATGTTAGTGACGGGCTCAGTTCCGATATTGGACACATCGCCGAACAGAGCAACGTCGGCATCCGTCTGTATTCTGAAAAAATACCCGTCTCCAATAATCTAGAAAAGTTTTGTGCCCGGTTTGATTTTGATCCTGTTGAATATGCTCTTGACGGTGGTGAAGATTATACCCTGTTGTGCACGATATCACCGGATAGAGTGGATCATATCGTGGCGAATTATCTGAGGAGGTTCCGGAACCCACTGTATAAGATTGGCGAAATAACCGATTCAGGAAAAATGGAACTGTTTCTTTCGAACGGTCAGATCAGATCCTTTACGCCTTCAGGCTGGGACCACTTTAAAACAAAATGAATATTACTATGCACTAATAAAGTTTCAAATCTGACCAAAAGTTTCCAAAACCTTCCAATATCACCGTGAATAAAAGCATCAAAACCGATACCGGTCTTGCGGAACGCTTTTTCTCAAAATGGTCATTTTAGCGAGCAAATCAGAGTTTTTACGAGACCATCATTATTTATTATAGTATAAAAGGAGACAAAAAATGGCTCTATCAAGCAATTTATGGCAAACTAACCATGATATTGCTCAGGCCTGCCTTCAAAACCCTTTTGTTAAAGGATTGGCCGACGGCAGCCTATCCAGGAAGCGTTTTGCCTACTATGTTAGCCAGGATGTCTTTTTTCTGAAAGCATTCGCCCGCGGTTACAGTATTGCCGGGGCTAAAGCACCTGACTGGGAAGGATTTTGCACCTTACATGCTCTGGCCGATGGGGTGCTGGAAGAGATGAAATTACATGACAAATATGCGGCCGAATGGGGTGTGGATGTAGTTAATGTGGCACCGGGAGCCGCGACCCGTCGCTATACCGACTTCTTGCTGGCCACCGCGTGGGCCTATGATACAGGCATAACTGTTGTGGCCCTTTCTCCTTGCATGCGCTTATATGCCTATTTAGGACAACAGCTGGCACAAAAAAATCCACCCGAACATCAATATATTGACTGGATTCGCACTTACAGCAGCCCGGATATCGAAAATCTAGCACAGCAGTTGGAAAAGCTAACTGACCGATATGTTTCCGACACTCCACGGGTGCGCACCACCTACCGATATGCTATGGAATGCGAACGCGACTTTTTCCAGGCCGCATTTGACAGTGTTAATTCGTAAGAAATCCGGGTTAAGTCCAATTTGATCCGCTGTTGAGTTTGCCATAAATCTGTATCCGGTATCAGACACTTATTTCCTAATTTTGGTGTCGGTCTTTTCCGAATATTTTTCCAGACGGTTGTAACGGTTCATGGCAGATTTTGCAAAGCGACCAATTACTCTAGGAAGGTCGGAATCATTCCAGACGGACATGAACTCTTTTGAAGAAAAGAGACGACTGCTCACCTTGTAATGGGGTTCACGACCTAAGATAAGGGTGAAGTCTTCAGAATTAAAATCGATTTTGTCCCCAAAAATACTTTCAAACAATTCCATGATGGTGTGGACGAAAAAATTGATGACATCCTCGGTGGATTCTGCCAAGTTGAGTTTTTTTCTGAAGTCAGGAAGGGCTTCATGCTCATACTTGGTGAAGGAAAACTGTAGTGCCATGGCATTTCTCCTTTCCCAAATAATGATTAAATATCATAAAGAAATCAATAGCTCAACACATTTTTTTCTTCATGAAACAATCCGGATAAATTCAGATTCCATCTCTTTCCTGCCGGTCTTTATGGCCTGAACGGCCCGGCTGAACTTATCCTGAACAGATTTGGGCTTTTGGCGTAGATTCGCTTTATGCGTGGGGCACAGATACCAGGTGCAGACCCAGGGTCTGACAATCCGTGGCAATTTACAGCCTTTGGGGCTCCAATAACTACATGTCTCTTTCAAATTCGACAGGAGTTGGGCAGGGGGAATCTGATGACCATTAAGATGAAGGAAGAGCAGATCCTTAAAATCGATCCAGACCTTGGCCACCAGGCAGCAGTGATCAGGGCACCAGGGGCATGTAGACGCGCACAGGTCGTCCAGAAGAGAAAAAATCGACTCCAGCCGAATCTGTACATCCCAGGCCAAAGCTACCGCCCGGTCCATCTTAGGACGATGAAGCCTGATGAGGTAATCTAAATTCCGATTAACGGTTTTCCATGTAGCCGTCGCTCCCCACAACGGCTCAGCTCTGTAAAAATCGTTCCACATAAGTTCATTCACTGTAAATACTATCAAAAACCAAAATCTGAAAAAATACCAGACCCTGAAACATTTTTATAATCGGCACAATAAATTATATAATTTAACATCTTGGAAATTCAACAACTTTTCGAAATGGCAAGTTTTTTTAATGGTAACCTGTTTATGCCATCATTCCATTATTTTCCTCCGGGGCGGAGGCCCTATGGGCCGGAGGCCAATTGGGGCGAAACCCCTAAGTTCTTTTTTAAATACCAAATTTTTTTACTTTCCATGAAAATTTTTTTACTTTCTATAAAAAAAGAACTTGAAAGCTATTTGCCATTATGGTAGGCATTTTTTTTGTTTTTTTACGCCCACATTTTTTACTTCAAGACGCTGAAAGGATTTTAATGAAATGATTCCGAAAAAAGAACTGCAATTGGCTTACGGCCTTATTATTGTTTTATTATTAGTGGGTGTTATAAGCTATGCGGGCTTTCCTGCCAAGACCCCGGATCAACCCGTAAGAATAATGTACAAGGGCGTTGCCGGAAAGGTTTTATTTGACCATAAAACACATGCTTCAGAAGCAGGGTATGGTCTTTCCTGTAGCGACTGTCATCATCATCCCGAGGATGAGGACTCATCACTTCGTGCCTGCGGTGACTGTCATCAAGTCCCGGCGGAAGGACAGAAATTCCCTGAATCCTGTATGGAATGTCATGAGCCTGATGAGATCGAAGATACAGAAATCATAAAAAAGACCGATGCCTTCCATTCCCAATGCGAGGAGTGTCATCAGGAAAGTGGAGCTGGCCCGGAAGAAAATAGATGCAGTTGGTGTCATGTCTCATAAGCCGTTCGCCGTATCGTTACCGGGGATGGCTTTTTTGTGTCCGATCACCTTAATACCGAAAAACAATATAGGTTAAACGATGATAAAAAGATCCTTTATCGGTTTGGCAAAGCCCAGGATAGTATATGAAGCTCTGGATGTTACCGTACCGGAGCCCAAAATAATTCCAACCTCAAAAAAGGTTACGCTTTTAGTAAACGAGACCTATGACCCGTTTGGCCAAAAAAAGGCTGCGTTATTAAAAAAAGATGATACGGTTAAGACCGGTCAGAAGCTTTCTCTTTATGAAGGCAGTGATGCCTATGTCATTTCTAGTGTTACCGGATCCATATCTTCCATATCTCCCTTTTTGGGTGAATTTGGCCGTTCTTATACCGCTATTGAGATCGATGTCGCTGAAGATGAAGAGATGGATGAACAATTCAAAGCCCTGTCCGTGGAACCCACCATGGATATTGCCAAAAATTATCTGTCTTTTATTCCCGGCAACCCACCGGCAAGTCTCTTTTCCAATGGCAGCACATCACCATCCATAGATACCATTGTTATTTGCGGAGTTGATAGTGATTTATTAATTACCGCCAATCAGCACGCCCTGATATCCGATGAAAAAGCAATCGCAAAGGGAGTGGGTATTTTAAAACAAATCACCGGAATTGAAAATATTATCATGGTCTCACCTGAGCATCTTATGCAGAATGCCGGCGTAAGCGGAGCCCAGGTAAGGGTTGTAGATACAGAATATCCTGCGACACTTCCTCGCATGATCATGCAAGACGTCCTGGGCAAAACAGTACCTGCCGGAAAAACCTGTGAGGAAATGGGCGTATGCTTTGTCAGTGCCGAGGCTGTGGCCTCCATCGGCGAGGCGTTTGACGAGGGTTACATACCGCTTTACAAGAAGTTAAACCTTATAAAAAAAGATGGGGATTCGGTGATGATATCGGTCCGGATCGGAACACCGGTCCATGAAATTTTTTCTGCCTATGATGTTACCGTAAACGAAAAGGATCGCATTATCCTGGGCGGGCCGATGACCGGTTCTTCGATCTATTCAGAGCATCACCCGATTCAACCCGATACCGGCGCTATTATTGTTCAGGACGGTCAAGACCTGGAACTGGTTTCAGACTATCCATGCATTAACTGCGGCGAATGTATTCGTATCTGTCCGGCAAAAATCCCGGTTAACATGCTTGTCCGATTTCTGGAAGCCGGACAATATGAACAAGCCGCAGAAGAATACGATCTTTATTCCTGCGTTGAATGCGGTCTTTGCAGCTTTGTCTGTGTATCGAGAATGCCGATCTTGCATTATATAAAGTTGGCGAAGTATGAACTTGGCCGGATCAGTATAGCGGAGGCGACAAATGATTAATCAGAAAAAATTCATCGTTTCACACGCTCCTTTCTGGCATGATGGGAGCACAATAACCGCCCGGAGTTATAATGTGATAATTGCTGCGCTGCCTGCGGTGCTGTTTGGTTTTATAAGCTATGGCATGCCTGCGGTGGGTGTTGTTTCACTCTCTATTTCCTCTGCCATTGTCTGGGAACTGCTGTTTAATAAAATATCAAAGCGAACGATTACCATCGGAGACGGCAATGCAGCTCTGATCGGCATTCTATTTGGCATGCTTTTGCCGGCAACATCTCCATGGTGGCTTGTTATAACCGGTACCTTTGTTGCGGTGGTTATCGGTAAACACATATTCGGCGGGATCGGCGGAAATCCTTTTAACCCGGTCCTTATTGGACTGGCCATGCTGATGGTGTCCTGGAAAGATTTTTTTGATTTTAATGAAGTCCTGGTAAACTATGATCTCGGTTTTGCAATGGTCTACCCTCTTTCCGCCCTCAAACATTTAGGCACATCCGGCATTGATGCTTTTAGCATGGCTGATCTTCTAATGGGCCAGCAGTCAGGAGGCATCGGAGCAACCTTTGGACTGGGCCTTATCATCGGCGGAATCTATCTTATCATCAGAGGGGTTATCAGATGGGAGATATCGTTATCATTTCTGGCCGGTGTCTTTATAACCGCTCTGTTTTTTAATGTGTCCGATACTACCCATTACGCAGGACCTGTTTTTCATCTTTTAACCGGTTATACACTGATCGGAGCGTTTTTTCTGGCAACCGAGGATTCTTCTTCACCGGTCAACTTTATTCCCATGCTTATTTATGGCGCCGGCGCCGGGATAATGACGGTGCTCATAAGAAATATCGGCTCCTATATTGATGGCGTAGTATTTGCTATCCTGCTAATGAACCTTGTAAATCCACTTTTGGACAAAATCAGGCCCAAAGCGCTTGGAAAGGTTGTTTAACATGCGTGAATTGATAAAAATGGTCGTCGTCCTTACCGTGTTGGCCGCCTTCTCCGGTGGCTTGCTTGCCGGCCTCCGGAATGGAACGGCCGCTCAGATCGAAAAACAACAGCTTGAATTTGTAAAAGGACCTGCCATCAAGAAGATTCTGGAAGGCGCATCCAATGATCCCATTGCCGACCGGTTTAAAATATTAGACGGCGACATTGAAAGAAGTTTCTTCGTCGGGATATTTGACGGCAAGGCCAATACGGTTGCGTTTGAAAGTTCCGGAAAAGGGTACGGGGGTGATCTCGGCCTGATGGTGGCTGTCAACTTGGTCACCGAAAAGATTGTCGGCATAGAAGTTACGACCCACAGTGAAACCCCCGGACTGGGAGCAATGTCAAAGGATGATCCCGCTTTCGCCGCTCAATTTAAAGGCTTTTCCATCAATGAACCTGTTAAAGTCACGAATGACGGTGGCCAGGTGAATGCAATCAGTGGCGCTACGATCACTTCCCGGGCGGTTTGTAAGGCCGCGACCGATGCCGGCAATGTGTATCAAAAGCTGAAACCCCAGCTTTCTGAAAAAATAAAGGAATTTAACAAATAGGGAGATAAAGATGGCTAAAACGATCACTCAGGAATTTACCAAAGGACTGTGGGCGGAAATACCACCGTTTCGGCTTGTACTGGGTCTATGTCCGGTGTTGGGTGTCACCACAACCATGGAAAACGGAATCGGAATGGGTCTGGCCACGACATTTGTCCTATTATGTTCGAATATTCTGGTTTCGGCATTACGGAACATCATTCCACCAAAGGTAAGAATCGCCTGTTTTATCATCATTATTGCAACGTTTGTTATTGTGGTGGAGCTGGTGATGCAGGCCTATGCCTATCCGCTGTTTCTCGAATTGGGCCTGTTTATACCGCTGATCGTGGTTAACTGTATTGTTTTAGGACGTGCCGAAGCCTTTGCATCCAAAAACGGTCTTCTGCCTTCAATTGCCGACGGTCTGGGTATCGGCATTGGCTTCACCCTTTCCCTGGCTGCGCTTGGAGGTGTTCGGGAAGTTCTGGGGACCGGCACTTTCTACGGGGCATCGGTATTCGGACCTTCATTCCAGCCGTTCACATTTATGATTCAGGCACCGGGTGCGTTTGTCTGTCTCGGGTTGATGCTTTGCATAATGAATCTGTTTGAATAAAGAGGAGAAGATAAATGAGCGAAATGGGCTATTTTTCAATAATTATCAGCACCATTTTTGTTAACAACATTCTGCTGGCCAAGTTTTTGGGCAACTGCCCTTTTCTCGGCACATCCAAGAAAATGGAAACCGCTGTGGGGATGGCCATGGCAGTCGTCTTTGTCCTGGTTATGGCAGGAGCCATTACATGGGTGATCTACCATCTTTTTTTGGTACCCTTTGATCTGGTATATCTCAGAACCATCGCATTTATCCTGGTCATTGCATCCCTTGTTCAGTTTGTTGAGTTGTTCCTGAAAAAAAGCATTCCCGCCCTGTATGCCGGACTCGGCATCTTCTTGCCGCTGATTACGACTAACTGTGCGGTGCTGGGTGCTTGTGTGATAAACATCGACGAAGAATTAAGCTTTATGAAGTCGCTTGTTGCATCGTTTGGGTTTGCCGTGGGTTTCGGTCTTGCGCTTATTCTTTTTGCAGGTGTCCGTGAACGAATTCTTTTGGCCAGGGTTCCAAAACCGCTCCAGGATACGTCCATCGGACTGGTCACCGCCGGAATTCTCTCTCTCACATTTTTTGCTTTTAAGGGGATGGTATAAAAAAGCCTATTTAGGGAATACCCAAGGAGGTCATTGTGTTAACAGCTCTTTTGTTTATGTTGGGTTTGGGGGCAGCATGTGGGGCTATGCTGAGTGTTGCCTCAAAAGTTTTTTATGTCTATGAGGACCCCCGAATTGCCGAGGTAGAAGGATTTATGGCCGGCGCAAACTGCGGGGGTTGCGGATATACCGGATGCTCCGCCGCGGCCGTTGCCGTGGTTGCCGGCGAAGCGACTCCCAGTGTTTGTATCATTGCCGATGCTGAAGCTGCGGCCAATATTGCCGCCATCATGGGCGTGGACCCGGGTACGGCCGAACCTTTACTCTCTTACAATACCTGTACGGGCGGCGATCGGGCACCCGATAAATATTATTATATGGGGATTAACAGCTGTCAGGCCCTTGCCACCCTGTATGGGGGCAAACGAGAATGTCCGGTAGGATGTCTGGGTCTGGGTGACTGTGTCAGGGCCTGTGCTTTTGATGCCCTTAAGATGGGGCCTCACGGATATCCTGTTGTTAACGAAGTGAAATGCGTGGGATGCGGTGCATGTGAAAAAGTCTGCCCAAAGGATATCATGGAAATCAAAACCATGTCCCAAAAGCTGCTTCATCTCAATCAGTATGATGATCGTATTGCCCCCTGCCAGCAAACCTGTCCTGCTGAAATTGATATTCCCAGATATATTTACCAAATCAAGAACGGGGATTACGAAGGAGCGGTAAACACGATCAGGGAGCGTAATCCGTTACTTTTATCCTGCGGCCGGGTCTGTCCCCATCCCTGTGAAAATAAATGCCGCAGAGGCATTGAAGACGAAGCGGTTTCCATCAATCAGTTGAAACGTTTTGTTGCCGATTATGAAATGAATTCAGGACGTCGTCTTCCCGTATCCGTAGCTCCTTCCACCGGCAAAAAAGTGGCTGTCATCGGTGGCGGTCCGGCCGGATTAAGCTGTGCTTTTTTCTTGCGTCGTCTGGGTCATGACGTTACGATTTTTGACGCCATGCCCAAACTCGGGGGTATGATTCGGTATGGAATTCCTGAATATCGACTCCCCAAAGAGGTCCTGGCATGGGAAACCGATGGGATTTTAAACATAGGGATTGAACATAAACCCAATGTGATGCTGGGCCGAGACTTTGACATCGGATCACTTATGGCTGCAGGATATGACGCCGTGTTCTTGGGTATCGGCGCCTGGAAAGATTACACCCTGCGTGCTGAAGGTGAGGACCTGGAAGGCTGCTACACCGGAATTAATTTTCTGACCCATTTCGCTTTATGGCAGCAGGAAGACGGTAATGAAGACCGTCGGCCGTTTGTCGGCAACAAGTGCGTCGTGATCGGAGGCGGGAACACCGCCATCGACTGTGTCCGGACTCTGATTCGCCTGGGTGCTGAAGAAGTATCGATTGTGTATCGCCGGACCCGCAAAGAAATGCCGGCCAATATGGTTGAAATCGAAGCTGCCGAACATGAAGGCGTAAAATTTACTTTTCTGGCGGCGCCGACCCGTGTAATCGGTGATGAGGAAGGCAAAGTTACCGGACTTGAATATCTGAAGATGGAGCTCGGCGAGCCGGATGCCAGTGGCAGACGCCGTCCGGTGCCCATTGAAGGTTCGGAGACCCTCATGGAAATCGATATGCTGATTACCGCCATCGGACAGGGTCCGGATGTCTTTTTCAAGGATGAAAGCAAACGTCTTGATGAGGATTTAAATATTACCCGCTGGAATACCATCGACTCTGAAGATCCGGTGGCTCTGCAGTCCAGCATACCTTATATTTTCACGGGCGGAGACGCTGCTACCGGCGCTGACCTGGTTGTCTCTGCGATCGGCGCAGGCCGACGAGCAGCCCGGTCGATTCATTTTTACATTACCGGCGAGAAAATAACGCCGCCGGAAAAAACATTATTTACGAATAATATACCGGTGTCGATCTTTGAATCGGTTGAAGGGATAGAAAAATCTACAAGAACAAAGATGCCGGAACTTCCGGTGGAGGATCGGATTAAATCCTTTGTTGAAGCAGATCTTGTTATCAGCGAAGAAGAAGCGCTATATGAATCGAACCGCTGCCTGCAATGTTGCTTGACCTGCTATAACAAGGACGTCGCCTGAAGATCATCTCATATCAAAACGTAAAAAAAGCGCAAAACGTAATCTTGGTTTTGCGCTCTTTTTTTTAATGCAAGGTTTACAAACCAAATCGTTAACGGTATTCATATGATGGCGTGTATTGATGTTGGCACCCAGTCAAAAATTGCAAAAATATGGTGTTTTTATTGATTAGGTCAGCCCCGTAACAGGAAGGAGTAGAAACTTGAGCGTAACAGAGAGAAGAAAACATCCGAGAGTTGAAACACATAACCCCTTATCTTATGTTTGTAAAGATGATAGCGGCAACCCGATAAAGGAGGGCACGGGAAAGACTATAAATATAAGTAAAGGGGGAATCCTCATAGAAACTCATAACTCTTTCGAATGGCAGGATAAACTACTTATGGCCATCCACGTCGGGGATGATTTAATTCGAGTAAAAGGCAAGGTCGTTTATTGCAATGCTGCCGATTTCGGAATGTTTCGAACCGGAATTCAGTTCCTTGAACCTGATGAAAAAATCCTATCATTTGTAATCAGCCTCATGAAAACTTACTTATAGCATATTCATTAATCAACAAGGATGTAAGGACCTCGGATAAAAAAAATTACCCCATCTTACTTGTCTTTTGGCTCGAATTCGAACTAAAATCGTGGGTAATCTTGGGGGGATTTATTGTTTCCCATGTCCCGAAATATCGAACCCGGATGGGCAATTCACCCTCCGACCTTTTCACCGAAAGCTTTTCCATAGGTGCGGCATGGCTCCTCGCCTTTTCCGGAGTCCAGAATTTGCTCCTTGACATTAAACGCGCCCAAGTCCGCCATTTTCATACCGAATACGAATTCCATGGTGTCATGGACAATCTTCGGTGCGTTACCGAAATGGGTATAAGAGCCGAAACTGCCGCCGGTTTTTTCCGCCAAATCGGCTTTTTGGGCCATAAAAAGAAATTGCTTCATCTCTTCGGTGATATTTTTAAAATAGGTTGGACAACCCAATATGTAACCGTCGAATCCTTCAAGTTCCTTTTCGCTCCCTATCTCTTCTATGCGCTGAACGACCGCTTCTGCTCCGGCTTCGCGGACGCCCTGGGCAATGGTTTCCGCCATCTTCTGTGTCCGGCCCGTTTTGCTGTCGTATGCGATCAAAATTTTTTTCATACTCGTCTCCTTTTCATCAATCAATCAGTGTTCATCCTATCCTTCACCATTTTATCCAGACAGCGGATCCGGTTCCCGGATTCCCGATTCACTTTTTTCACCGCGATGTTTTTTAATTCTTGTCTTGGTCCGGTTGATCAGTTTCGTGATCTTAATATTTCGCGGACAGGCCCGTGTACACTCGAAATGGTTCTTGCACGGCCATACACCGTTCGGAGAATCCAGAACCGACAGCCGCTCCGTGAACCCTTTGTCCCGGCTGTCGTCGTTGAACCTGCCGGCCTGGGCGATGGCCGCCGGTCCGAGAAAGTCCGGATTTTCGTACAGCACCGGGCAAGCAGAGAAACAAGCGGAGCAGAGAATGCAGTTTGTAGGATCATCGAAGGCCTTGCGTTGCTCGGGAGACTGGATCCGTTCCTTCTCCGTGACGGGATCGTCGTTGATCAGGAACGGCTTTACCGATCGGTATTTTTCAAAAAATACGGTCTGATCCACGATAAGATCCCGCAACACGGTGAAATGATTTAGAGGTTTGATCTCGATCTTGGCCCCGTCGGTGTCAGCAACATCCTGCACAAGGGTCTTGCAGGCCAGGCGGTCCTTTCCGTTGATCCGCATCGCGTCCGACCCGCACACGCCGTGCGCACAGCTTTTTCGGAAACCCAGGCTCCCGTCCCGATATCGTTTGACATGCATCAAGGCGTCCAGGATCCGGTCTGTGGGCTCGACCTCGATTTCATGTTTTTCCATATATGGCTCGGCATGAGTTTCCGGATTGAATCGTTGAATATTGAGGATGATTTTCATGGTTCTCCCCCTTTTTCTAATACGTTCGAGGTTTAGGCTCCCAGAGGGAAAGATCGACCGGTTTGTAATCGATCCGGACAGTGTCTTGATCCAGCCAGGCAAGGGTGTGCTTGAGCCAATTTTCATCATCCCGGTCCGGAAAATCTTCCCGGGAATGAGCGCCACGGCTCTCCTTCCGGTTCCTGGCGGATTCTGCGGTAATCAAGGCCAAGTCCAGAAGGTTTCCCAATTCCAGAATTTCCAACAGATCCGTGTTGAAGGCCTTGCTTGAATCCTGGACGCGGACCTTTGCGTACTCTTGGCGAAGCTCCCGCAACACGTGGACAGCTTTGGCCATGTCTGTTTCGTTACGGTACACGCTGACGTTCTCCATCATTTCAAACTGCATTTTCTCCCGTATTTTTTCTCCGTGCGGCCCCTTTTTCCCGTCGGTAAGTTCCGCAATGCGTTTTTTCGCGGGCTCTGCGACGTGCTCGTCGAAATTGAGCTGGTCGGCGTTCTTTACGTAATCCGCGATGTGGATTCCCGCCCGCCGACCGAAAACCACCAAGTCCAGCAGACTGTTTGTTCCCAGCCGGTTGGCCCCGTGAACGGATACACACGCGCATTCGCCGGCCGCATACAGACCGTCGTAGAACCCCCCTTTACCGTCCGCGACCACCCGCCCATTCATATCCGTGGGGAGACCGCCCATGGCGTAGTGAGCCGTGGGCTGGACCGGAATGGGACCTTCGGCCGGATCGATCCCCAGGTATGTCTTGCAAAAGTCGGTGATTTCCGGGAGCTTGGCCAGGATTACTTCTCTGCCGATTTCGGTGGCGTCCAGATGGAGATAATCGTCGATCTTTCCGTCCCCTCTGATCCCCCTTCCTTGCCTGATCTCCGTGATCATGGAGCGGGAAACGATATCCCTTGGCCCCAAGTCGAGCAGGGTGGGTACGTATCGCTCCATGAAACGTTCGCCGTCCCGGTTTCGCAGGATGCCTCCTTCTCCGCGCACCGCTTCGGAAATCAGGATGCCCATGCCCTTGATGCCCGTTGGGTGGAACTGGAAGAATTCCATGTCTTCCAGCGGGACCCCGCGCCGGGCAAGAACGGCAGGCCCGTCTCCGGTGTTGGCGTAAGCGTTGGAGGTGATCCGGAACATGCGGCCGAACCCGCCGGTTGCGAAGAACACGGCTTTGGCCTTGAAGATGTGAATGTCGCCGGTGGCGAGTTCCACCGCGACCACGCCACCGCATTTTCTGCCGTCCATGACAACGTCCACCACCTGGAACTCGTCAAAAAAGGTGACCTGGTTCTTGATGCACTGCTGATAGAGGGTCTGAAGGATCATGTGGCCGGTCCGGTCTGCGTGGTAGCAGGCCCTACACACGGCCGCCTCGCCGAAATTCCGGGTGTGCCCGCCGAACCGTCGCTGATCGATGCGCCCGTCGGGTGTACGGTTGAAGGGCAGTCCCCGGTTTTCGAGATCGTACACGGCCTGCACGGCCTCTTCCGCGAGGATGATCGCCGCGTTCTGGTCCACGAGATAGTCTCCCCCTTTGACCGTGTCGAAGGCGTGCCATTCCGGTTTGTCTTCTTCCACGTTGCCCAGCGCGGCGCTGATTCCCCCCTGGGCCGCGCCCGTGTGGCTCCTGATGGCGTAAACTTTCGAAAGAACGGCTGTTTTCACTTTTTTACTGGCTTCGAGAGCAGCGTACAAACCCGCTCCGCCGGCCCCGATGACCACGGCTTCGAATTCGTGTATCACATCCGGCCTCCTTTCTCGGTTTCATGCGGCTGGTTTATTTGTTATTGTTGGAAATTATAATTTTTGCATAATACCATTTTCGATACAAGCTAAAAATAGGGGTGTTATCCATGAGAAAAATGAAACACGGGTTGGATGATTTTGGATGAGGATTTAAGCTCCATCCGAATAATTATATTATGATATGAGTTGGTTATATGATATGTATTTAGTTGCTTACGGGCGCCTTTTCAAAGGGGTCCAATTGGGCCCGGCATTTTGATTCGGATCGAAGAAACGGTTCAAGACACATTAACTTTCAGCATGGAGCCGTATGAGTATTATATCCATCCCTGGCTTCTTTTTCCAAAAGGTCCCCCAATCCTTTGTACCTGGGTGAGAAATGGAACGGCGTAACCTGTTTTACCCCGGCCTTACCTGCAATGCTGCCGGCCTGCCAGGCGGTGAGATGGCCTTTTTTTTCGGCAATATCCCTGTCCTTTTCAAGAAAAGCCGCTTCAATAAACAGGTGGTCGGCGTTCTTGGCAAGTTCAATAATCTTTTCCACATTCGATTTGCTGTACCCGGCGTCTACGATATATGAAACCTTCTGGCCTGGAGTTATAAGAGCAATCCGCTTTGCGAGATCGCCCAGGATGAATCTCTTTTTACATGAAGCTTGGCCGACGTATCTCACCTCAAATTCCGAATCAAGGTCTATATTATTGTACAGAGCCTGTTTAAATTCATTCAGCCACGGGCCGATCTCAAGCCCGAGACCGGTAACATGTTCTTTCATTATATTTATGTGAAATCGTTCTTCAATGGTAAACCCGAGACATGGGATACTGTGATCAAGGATTTCAGCGGAAACAGACAGGACCGGTTCCTTATGCAAAAGACCGTTAAAAGGCTGCTTTATATCCTCTGAAGCCGGGATGAATCGGTTTTGACATATGTAATTTCTGGTAATCATATGATCGGGATTCACCTCGGTAACGTTCAATGCAAATAGATTACTGTAATGTTTAACAAGGTTCCATGAATACCCGGCAATCTTCCCTTCAACATTTTTCAAAAAGCCTTCGGGACCATACAAGTAGAGCTGCTGTTCGCGGCCAAGGAAAAGACGCAGCAACCTGTCAAACCCTATGAAATGATCCATATGCGTGTGGCTGATAAAAACATGGCTGATCTTGAGAATATCTCTGGTCGAAAGTGAATAGATGTCTCCCAGATCGAAAATTATAGCACGTTTTTCAAGAAGAAATGGAATGAATAGTCCGGGGTCGTCAAAAGGTCCGTTCACTAACCTGGGAAGGAAAGAAGGGCGCATTTTTTAGGAAAGAAATTTTGTCACTTGCCGGTTAATGCAAAGATATATTTCTTCGTCAGAACCGAATATATCAACAACGACTCTATGGTTAATAAGGGTCTCTATTACAAAAGCGGTGACATAAAGGCTGACAACATTGGGTTGTGGCACAATATGTCTGAATGGTGAATTCTGATAGTCTATCTCAAAGTCGTCCGCACGACTTAGTTTTTCGAGGCACTTTAAAATCTGTTCCTCAAGTACATTTTTATTTGTCGTTTCCACAAGGTTGTTTTCAATAAGCTTCATGGCAATGGCATTGGAAAGCGGTTCTATACAGTCTTTTATGCTTTCTATTGTTTTTTTGCGGGCGTACTCTTTTGAGGATTCGATTTTTGATAAAATCCGTGCTTCGCGACTGCTTGGCCGAAATATCTTAGCCATAAGATTTCACCTTTAATTCTGTTAGTTCCTTAGTTGTAAATTTTGCTTGCCCAGTGAAATACAGAGTCAATTTCACAGGGGTGCTTTTTATGGCAAAACTTTTTCAATTCTGCCACTAAGGCACCAAGGCACAAAGAAAAAATAATAAATATATCCTTTGTGTCTTAGTGTCTGGTTTATTGTGGCAAATATTTTTGGTTCCGGCCCGTCCGCCTTACTCCGCTTGGCAGGAGGGCGGGCTTGTCCGGGTTAGGTTGATGGTCTTATAAAAAGTCAAAAAACGGCTTTTTACGAACTCATTAATTTATTTATATCGATTTTTTGGGTCGCGCACAATAATAATGTCATAGACTGACCATTGCAAGGGAAATGTTTAGTCCAAAACCTGAATTATGCTGAAGCGCTTAGATTTTTAAAAAGCACCTAACGTGTTTCAACCTCTTCCAGAAATTTTGGTCACGAAGTTTTTTTCTGAGAAAAATTAGAAGATAAAAAGCCACACCAACACCGGCAAGATCATCAAAACCGGACGGGCAATCATGACGCCTGGGATTTATAACGGCAACCGCCGGGGGTAGGGTGTCCGGCATGGTAAACGCATTTGAATCCCAATACAGGGAGAACGCTCCACGACGGCGTGTATCTCTTTCCAACCGACTGAAACTTGTGCTTAAGCACCCGTAAGCCCGCGCCGCGCCGGAGTTATTAAGAACAATTCGTCGCTAAATTATCCCATTGATTGTTTAAGTCATAGTTTCATTCGGCTCGGGCCAACGCGTGCTAAAGCCCTTCATACAGTCAGTCGGTTTCCAAGAGAAACACGCCGTCGCTACGCTGCACCAAAATCAAATGCGTTTGCCCTGTTTCGTCCCTAGTTTTTTATTGAAACGATGGATGATATGGTGATATCATAAAAATTTTTTATTCGGATTTTCAAAAATTGAAGATTGAACACCATAAAAAAATATTTTCGTGTTGATCGCAGAGAAATCGCTTTTCTCAAATTTATTTTTGAGGCCTACGACGGCATTGTGACCATAACAACCGTGGATCCGGATCAGGGTGTCGTACGACTTTGCATTGCTCCGGGATGTGAAAATGATGTTGAGATGATTTTAAAGGATCTTAAAAAGGATATCATGATTGAACAGATAGACTGAAAAAATTATGTTGGCATCGTTGTTTCATAAAGCTAAAAAATACATGAAAACAAAACACTTATATATTAATACCATCGGCTGTCAGATGAATGTTTACGATTCCGAACAGATTGCCAAAGGATTAAAGGTGTTAGAATATAAACTGACCCCATTGCCGGAAAAGGCGGACCTGATCATTGTTAATACCTGTACAATCAGAGAAAAGGCAGAACAAAAAGCTTTCAGTTTTTTAGGACGTATGGCAGGCTTGAAAAGAAAAAACCCCGATCTTATTATTGGGATAGGCGGATGCGTGGCACAGCAGGAAGGACAAAAAATCCTGCAGCGAGTGCCGCACCTTGATCTTGTTTTCGGGACAAATGCTATCGGACGCTTGCCCGGCATTATAAAAACTATATCGTCGAAAAAATGCCGTATTGTGGATATTGAAATGTCAGAGCAAATAGAAGAACTCGACTTTATTGAAGATGAGCACCATAAAGGAAAAGTCGCCAGCTTTGTAACTATCATGCAAGGATGCGATAATTATTGCACCTACTGCGTGGTTCCCTATGTACGGGGCAGGGAAACAAGCAGGAATCCCGAAAAAATCATTAATGAAATTTTCTGTCTTGTCGAATCCGGCGTGCGGGAAGTTACCCTGCTGGGCCAGAACGTAAACAGCTACGGAAATAAAGAAGGGCTCTGTACATTTCCCGAACTGCTGGCACGTGTTAATGAAATTGACGGTCTTTTAAGAATCAGGTTTACGACGTCACATCCCAAGGATCTTTCGGTAGACCTCATGCTTGCTTTTAAAAACCTTGATAAGATGTGCAATCATATACATTTGCCCATACAGTCAGGTTCAAACAGGGTCTTAAAAAGAATGAACCGGAAATACAGCCGCAAATTATACCTTGAAAAAATAGATAAACTGCGTAATATTTGTTCTGATATTGCTATTACATCTGATATTATTGTAGGATTTCCAGGAGAGACAAGAGCTGATTTTGAGGAAACCCTTGAATTAATTAAGAAAATGGAATTTGACGGTCTGTTTGCCTTTAAATATTCAGACCGGCCAAATGCAGCTGCGGCCCGATTTGAAGACAAAATTTCAGAAAAGGAAAAGAAAGAAAGATTACAGCAGGTGCTCTCCCTGCAGTCACATTTTACAACCCAAAAGAATAAAGAACTGGTAGGGTCGACTCAGTCGATCCTTGTAGAAGGGTTGAGTAAGAAGCAGACCCGGATTGATAAACACAGCATGAATCTTGATGTTCAGTGGACAGGACGGACATCAACTAACAAGATCGTAAATTTTTCCCGGGGGGATAACGCGGTATCCTGTGATGAAATCCTTACCGGCCGGATGGTTAATGTCAGAATTGTGAAAGCACATTCCCATTCACTCTGGGGTGAACCGGTTAGCATAGTGCCCATGTTTCTGGGTTCAAGAGGAGAAAAAAGTTATGTTGCATGAAGTAAACATAGCGAGTATGGCAATAGATCCCACATCAAATACACCCATTCTTATCTTAAAGTCGGTGAAAGGTGACCAGGCTGTTCCCATATGGATCGGCTTGTTAGAAGCCACATCCATAGCTTCAGCACTCAGGGACATCAAGTTTGACCGACCCATGACCCATGATCTTTTCAAAAATTTCATCGACAGTCTGGATATGGTCGTGTCGAAAGTTGAGGTATGTGATCTAAAGGATAACACCTTTTATGCCAAGATATATTTTGTATCTCAAGAAAGAAGTTTTAATATGGATGCCCGTCCGAGCGATGCGATTGCCATTGCACTTCGTTTTCGCGCTCCCATTTATGTGCATGATAAGATTTTTGAAAAATCTCAAATGAAGAAAGGCGATTATGAGGTGCTAAACAAAAGCGAAGAAGGGAAAAAATGGGCAGAATATCTTGAAAACCTTTCTCCTGAAGATTTCGGAAAGTACAAAATTTGATGTTATGGATGAGTCTGTTGATTAATGAGGATTTTCGTTCAAGATCAAGGCATGCGAAAAAAATAACCACAGGCATATATTTGATATTCCGAGGATTTATTCGCCACCGAACTTTGGCGAATTAATTTTTTGAGCATAACGCAGAGATTGTGCGAAAAGACCATTAATCAACAGACTCATGATGATCATCTTTGAGGAAAAGGTTGTGATACTCGGAATCTGTTAAATGTTTTTTAAGTAGATGAGTCAGCAAAGAAAATATTTCTTCAATTTCGTCTTCTGTCAGTCTTTTTACTAATTCCTTGATCAGCGTGTCATCTGAAAATTTCTGAAGGTAATAGATAATCGTGTTTTCATCGGTTTCCCGATCCAATCCGAGTCCTGCCAAACCGTCGTAATTTTCAATATGATTATGCGAATGTTTTTTCATTTTTTCCATTGCAGCGTTAAAATTGTGCGAAATCAACTGGGTTGATGGATAAAGTGAAAATAATTGAAAAGACCATTGAGGTCAATATATACTTTTCTATATTATTCCCTGTGCTGGGTCTTATTCATGAATATCCGGAAATCGCTGATAAAGTTGTTTTGGTATCGCCAATGATCGATATTCTGGAATGAATTTGACAGGTTCACTCATGCTTGCAAAATTTAGGTGTAAAATTTTACATAAATTTTATGTAATTTACTTCTCAATTATACATATTGTGCAATAAATTTGCACAACTATCCTTGCAATTTACTTCATATAACTATCTGATATTTATATCATTATATTTTATTGGTTTTATTTTGCATGATTTTTGCAATTATAAGTCGGCAAAAAAGGTATTTTATTAATTCATTGGGAAAAACTTTTTTAAAAATGAAATCTATAATAAATGAAAAATTAACAGTATACCTATTATCAGTGGGAGTTATACGCTTATTATTCATTGCTGTAATGATTCTGAGTGTAACTTATGCTCATAATCGCAACACCCAAAAAGTTATAAGTTCCCAAAGGTTGAAAAAGGAGGTTCTTACTGCCAAAACGGAATACCATTTGCCATCCATTGCCGGTAAGAAAGCCGAGCGTCTCTTACACCCGATTGTAATTCAAACGGCCGGTCGCTTCCAGGTTGATCCTGCCCTTGTAAAGGCGATCATTATGGCGGAGTCCGGATATAATGCCAGAGCAATTTCCAAAAGAGGTGCAAAAGGCCTTATGCAGCTGATGCCGGCAACTGCCCAGGCGCTGGGTGTGGAGGACGTTTTCAATCCCAAGCAAAACATAAGCGGCGGGGTACGGTATTTCAAACAGCTTGTTAACCAATTTGGCGGAGACGTCGAACTGGCACTTGCGGCATACAATGCCGGGAGCAGAAACGTAAGACATTATCAGGGTATCCCGCCTTTCAAGGCAACCCGGTACTATATCAAAAAGGTCTTTAAATATTATCAGATTTACAAAAACCAGATGACCTATAATGAGAAGGGGTTCGTATCTTTGAATAACAGTAATCAATTTTCATAATTCAATATGTGATAATCATATATACCAAAACCCAGTATTCCATTATTCCAACATTCCAATTGTGAGCACTTCGTTTCTCAGCATAAACTCAGCGAACTAAGTTTTGTTTTTTCTGACAGTTGTACAGGGCAAACGAATTTGAATCCCAATATAGGGAGAACGCTCCACGACGGCGCTACGCTGCACCGAAATCAAATGCGTTTACCCTGAGTTGTATAGTTTGCACAGTATCTGTATTTTACCACCTATTTTCTTTTCAATTAAGTGTTTATTTGTTCCAAACCTTGCCAGTCTCCTAAAAAAAATTATTTCATAAATAGGAATAGTTGCGGTTGCCGGCCTCATATGATATTCGAATTGAAAAATTAATTAGTTTCCATCCAGAAATTGCCCTTTTCCGCAATCTCTGCGTCAATCTTCGGAATTACTTGTGCGGCGTACCACTTGTACGCCTCCGCGTAATTCCTTGATTTCCTTGACCTTGCGAAAAACTGCTAATTTCTGCATTGGAAACTTAATTTGTGCGTAATATAGATTTATGGATGAGCACTAATTGAGAGCTACATTTTGCCATTAAATAACCTGTATTTTCGGGATGTTGTTATATGTTTTTGATTGCCGGTGTTTCTCCTAAAATAAAAATTCTTGACACTAACCCGAGAATTTGCCCTGTGTGCGGTCTGGCCCGAGCCTATTATAAACGGGTGGATCACTATTTTAATTTATTTTTCATTCCGATTTTAAGGGTCAAAAAGGGCGAGCCGTTTATCATGTGTGACCGGTGTGAAAGAACGGTGCACGAATTCAAAGAAGAATATAGCAGTGCCTGGCCGGATATCAAGAAGAGGCAGTGTAATCATTGTGGAAAAACTTTAGAAAAAGATTTTGGATACTGCCCGTACTGCGGAAAACCCGTTGCCCCGAAATAATTCATCAAGAATCTATATGGAATCCGACTTTAAGTATAATCCAGATCGGCCGGTTGAACGCCATGTTGTTCTGGTTGAGCCGGAAGTGCACTGGAACACCGGCAATATCGGGCGCACCTGTCTGGGGGCTGGCGCCTTTCTTCATCTGATTAAACCTTTGGGTTTCTCCATTGAAAGCCGTGAACTTAAAAGAGCGGGTCTGGATTACTGGCACAAAGTCAAACTTTCGGTCTGGGACGATTTTGACAGTTTTCAGGAAAAAATGGCGCCACAAAAAGACGAAGTCGCATTATTTACCAAAAACGCTGCAACGCCCTTCTGGTCCATGCCATCTTCTGACAGACTTTTTCTAATTTTCGGCTCGGAAACAAAAGGACTCTCCCAAACCATCATATCACTATATAAATATGCCACTTACCATATTCCCATCACTGATGAAATCAGGTGCCTTAACCTGTCCACCACGGTAGGAATTGCGTTGTATGAGAGCCTGCGTAGTTAGTTAGTGTCCATCCAGAAACGGCATCTTTTGGCCCTCGGCGGCGTTCTCGCTCGTTTTCAATCCTCGAAATAGCGCGCTATGCCTGCGGTTGAAAACTCGCTCGGGCCTTGCCGAAAACCAAAATCTACCATTTCTGGATGGACACTAGTTAGGTGCTTATTAAAACAGCATGGACAAAATTTTTTGCATGTTACGGCAAAAAAAATAGGGCTCGAAATATTTCCGAGCCCTATCTGTTTCATTATATGCGTTGCTGTTTAGAACAGTCCCGTAACCTTGCCGGTGTTAACATCCACATCCACATTTCGGAAGGCCGGATTGGAACTGGTGCCCGGCATCAGGCTGATGTCGCCGCAGCAGGGGCACAGGAACTTGGCGCCGGAGAAGATCAACACGTCGCGAATGGGGAGAGACCAGCCTTTGGGTACACCCTTGACCGCCGGATCATGGGTCAAAGAGAGGTGTGTCTTGACCATCATGGTGGTGTAATCAGCGTACTTGGGATCGTTCTCGAGCATCTTGGCCTTGGCTTCGGCCGCAGGCGTCCAGGCTACACCATCGGCACCGTAAACGTTCCTGGCAATCAGGTCGACCCGGTCACGCAGCTTGGTTTCCAGAGGATAAAGGAATTTGAAGTCCGGTTCTTCCTCGCAAGCTTCAGCGACAACATCAGCTAGTTCCAGGGCACCGTCGCCGCCGTCAGCCCAGTGGGTGGAAACCGCGACGCGGGCTCCTGCATCCTCGGCGGCCTTGCGCATCATGGCCACCTCAGCATCGGTATCGAGGTGGAAGCGGTTAATACATACAACCGGTTTGATACCAGACTGCTTGACGATGTTAATATTGTGAACCAGGTTGACCATACCCTTTTCCAGCAGGCCCAGGTCTTCTTTTGCATACTCTTCGGGCAGTGCTATACCGGCAATAACCTTGGGACCGCCGCCGTGCATCTTCATCGCCCGAATAGTGCTGGTAATTACTGAAACATGGGGGGTCAAGCCGCTGTAGCGACACTTGACGTTCCAGAACTTCTCAAAGCCGATGTCGCAACCGAAACCACTCTCGGTGACGTGGTAGTCAAACATCTTGAGACCGACCCGGTCGGCGATGATGGAAGACTGGCCCACGGCAATATTGGCAAAGGGGCCGGCATGTACCATAAGTGGCTGATATTCAACCGTAGAGCACAATGTGGGGTTGATGGTGTTGACCATCCAGGCGGTCATGGCGTTACCCACTTCCAGATCGCGGGTGGTTACTACATTGCCCTTCTTGTCAAAAGCAACGGTAATGTCGTTCAGCTTTTCGCGCAGGTCGGCCAGATCACGCACAATGGAGAGAATGGCCATGAGCTCGGAGCTTACCGCGATGCCGAAGCCTGACTGCATCGTAAAGCCGTCCATGCGTCCCCCCAGGCCCATGACGATGTTCCTCAGGCCCTGGGCACAAAGGTCCATTATCCAGCCCATCTCCACCCGGGTGGGATCTATGTCCAGGCGCGCCATCTTGGTAAGCCTGGCTATCTGCTCGTCATTGTAGTTGCGCTCATGCTGCATTCTGGCGTTCAAGGCCACCATAGCCAGGTTGTGGGCGTTCATGATGTCGTTGATGTCACCGGTCAGACCCATGGAAAATTCTGTCAATGGAATAATAAGAGCATTGCCGCCGCCGGCTGCGCTACCCTTAATATTCATTGTAGGCCCACCCGAGGGTTGCCGAATACAGCCGCCCACATTTAATTTCCGCTTGCCCATACCTTCCATGAGACCTATGGCGGTGGTGCTTTTACCCTCACCCAGCGGGGTAGGGGTAATTGCAGTTATCTCAATGTACTTGCCGTCCGGCTTGTCCTTGAGCCGATTCATGATTTTCAGGAAGTCCAGTTTGCACAATCTTCCCATGGGCAGAATTTCGTCCTTTTGAATGCCGAGCTGTTCCGCCCACTCATCGGGAGTCGGCATGTTCTCTTCGGCGGCTTCGGATATCTGCCAGTCTTGCATTTCTACTGCATTGTAAGCCATTTATCCAATCCTCCTCTATAAAAGGTTAATAAAACAAAGGAACCCGGTATGCCACCTTGAAAGTTCCTTTAGATTCATAATATCATAATAATGGAATCACAATCCTCAGATTATTTGCCTGTTAAATCAATTAAACACTGCCTTAAATCATATACAATTTGATTTGGCAAGCAATATATGCGTTTTTTAAGAAAAAAATGAAAAAAATATTGCCGATAGGAAATTTATTTTCAACCTTGTAACTGATTCAATCGAAAATAAAAACCTTTGTTTTGCATTAATTCTGAATGGTTTCCAACCTCGACAATCTTTCCTCTGTTCAGTACGATAATCTTGTCGGCCCCCCGGGCCGTTGAAAGCCGGTGGGCGACAATTATGGATGTTCTGTTTGCCATCAGGTTAAATAATCCCCCCTGTATTTTATGTTCGGTTTCCGAATCGATATATGAAGTTGCTTCATCGAGTATAATAAGGTCCGGATCGCGTGCAAAAGCCCTTGCAATCGATATTAACTGGCGTTCGCCGCTTGAGATTGATGCGCCCCCTTCAGAGAGCACGGTATCCAGGCCTGCCGGCAATCTGTCTATGAAGGCTTTGCAATTTGAGCGTTCTAGAATTTGCTGCAGGGCCGTCTCTGAAATATCTCTTTTCCCCAGGGTAATATTATCCCGTATGGTTTCTGAAAACAAAAAAGAGTCCTGCATGACCAGCGCCATTTTGGCTCTTAAATGAGGCGTGTATATTTTTTTGATATCAATCCCGTTCACAAGAACCGGCCCGGATGAAGGATCATAAAAACGGATGATAAGATTAATTATCGATGTCTTCCCTGATCCTGTGGGTCCCACAAGAGCCAAAGTTTTCCCGGAAGTTATGCTGAAGGAAACATTTTTAAGAACGGTTTCACCTTTAACGTAACCGAAGGAAACATTTTTAAGGGAGACTTCCGAAATTTTTCCCAAAGTCTGTCTTTGAATTTTTGAGCCGGATGTTGTGCCGGATTCAACAGCGGGAACAGACTGCGGCAGGCTTTCCGTACTATCCAGGATCAAAAATATTCTTTCCGCCGATGCCATTGAATTTTGCAGGATATTGTATTTTTCAGCAATGTCCCGGATCGGTCTGAAAAACATCTTCATATATGAAAGAAAGGCGACAAGGGCGCCCAGGCTGATGCTTTCCGCAAGGACTTTGCTACCGCCATAAAAGATCACAAGCGCAATGGCAACCGCACCCAGAAGCTCTATAACCGGCATAAAAACCGCGAAAACATGAACCTGTCTCATGCCGGCCAGGAAGTGTTCATGATTCAGCCTTTTAAAACCAAGATAATTTCTCTTCTCCTGTAAAAATAGCTGAATCACCTTTATCCCGCCGATGGTTTCCGAAAACCGTGTATTGATCTCTGCGATTTTCAGCCGTAAGATTCTGAATGCTTCCCTGGCCTGACCTGAAAAATGAATGGACGCATATAGAACAAAAGGGATTACCGTAAAAGAAACCAGCGCCAGGCGTAAGTTAATACTCAGGAGAACAACGGTGATCCCTGTCAACAGAAAAAGGTCCTTGAAAACAAATACGATGACCGAAGTGAACAGCTCATGCATGTTCTGAATATCATTTGCAACCCGAGTCACAAGACGTCCCACGGGATTGCGCGTAAAAAATGCAACCGACAGGCTCTGGATATGTGCAAACAGCCTCACCCTCAGATCATGCATGATCATTTGACCGGTATATTCCATGAGTATGACCTGCACCATATTGAGAACAAAGCCGGCAATGACGATGGCAAGGAAAATACCCGTAATAAAAGTGACGCCGGCAAGATCATCTTTGCGCAGTATTGCAAGATCTTTTTTCTCAATTTGAGAAAGATTGTCAAAAGATATTCGTGCCAAAGATTCATCTATCTCGAAACGGCCGGAATATTTATTGACAATCGCCCGGATTGCAGGGTCGGTTATATCCGCCTTTAAGTATCTGATTTTATCTTCAGCCGAATCGGGGCTTTGGTTCACGATGGATTCCTTTTGCGGTACAATATAGCGGTCGATAGCAATTTTAGTAATGTACGGAAGCGAAAGGTCCAACAGGGTTATCAAAACAACTAAAATGATCGACCAGAGCAATAGCAGGCGGTAAGGCAGGGTATATGGATAAAGCCGTTTTAATAATTTTACATCATAAGGCTTGCCAAGCTGCTTTTCCTCAAAATAACCGAAATCAATATGCATATTCCTCTTCTATCTCCTGGAGACGGAATGTTTTTGCGTAATATTTATCCTGCGCCATCAGTTGGGTATGAGTGCCGGATTCTACAATACGACCCTTTTCAAGGGCGATAATCTGATCGGCAAATCGAACTGCGGAAAGCCGGTGCGAGACAATGATGATGGTCTTGTGCCCGGCCATGGATCGGATGGTTTTTATGATGGCATCACCGGTTTCCATATCAACCTGACTGATGGGATCATCCATTATCATAATTGATGAATCCATCAGCAGAGCACGTGCCAGAGCAACACGCTGTTTCTGGCCCCCGGAAAGGACAATCCCCTTTTCTCCCACTATGGTCTCAAAACCGTCCGGAAACGACGTTATGGTATCATAAATCCATGCTGCTTCAGCCGCCCTGATCAATTCCCGATCTTTTATTTCTTTATTACCGAACGTTATGTTTTCATGAATTGTACCGGCAAATAAAAAGGGTTCCTGGGGCATAAATGAAATCCGGGATCTCAAATCACGAACTTTTAGCTTGCGAATATCTATCCCGTCTAACATAATCCTCCCCTGTGACACGTCAAAGATCCTGGGAATCAGGTTTAAAAGGGTTGATTTGCCGCTCCCCGGAGGGCCTACTATTCCCAGGATCTTCCCGTAATCGAGTTTTATATCAATGCGATCCAGAACCGAAAATAAGCCGGATTTGTGAACATCAGGTGCATAGGAAAATGAAACATTTTCAAAAACCACGGATTCCTTAACCGGTTTAAGAATAACTCCCCCCGGATTATCATCAATCTCCGGCAACGTCTGAATTATTTTATTGATTCTTTCCAGTGATGCTTTGCCCCGCTGGATAAGGTTTGTTACCCATCCTATAGCCATCATCGGCCATGTCAGGAGCCCGAGATAGCTTATGAAGGCGACAAAATCTCCCGGCGTTATGGTAAAGGTTATGGTCTGTCTGCCTCCTAAAAAGAGCACGATTGCAAGGCTTAAGTTTGAGAAAAAAACCATCATGGGGAAAAAAGACCCGGTAATTCTTACCAGGCTCAAATTTTTACCGATATAATCCTTTGAAACATCTTCAACCCTGGATGCCGCCTCCTGTTGTCGGTTATACGCCTTTATAATACGAATTCCTGCAAACCGTTCTCTCACCACTTCGGTTAAATCCGAAAACGCCCCTTGCACCTTCCCGTAAAGGCGGTGCATTTTTTTACTGAAAAAACGGGTCCCCAAAACGATCATGGGCATGGGTATGAGCACAAAAACGGTCAGTTTGACATTGATGTATGCCATAAAACCGATTGCTGCGGTACCGAGAACTATTGCGTCGGTCAGCGCCACCATGCCCATACCGGTGGCCATTCGTATATGTTGAATATCATTTGTGGCATGTGCCATGAGATCTCCGGTTTTGACTTTATCGAAATATGAGGCGGAAAGGGTCTGAATATGGTAAAAAAGTTTGTTTCGCAGGCCTTCTTCAACCCGCCTGGATGTGCCGATGAGACAGCGTCTCCACAAATAGCGAAACATACCGATCAAAACGGCAATCCCCACGATGTAAAGCGCATAGATTAACAGGGTTATGATATCGACTCTGTAGGCAGTAAGGTCGTCTACCGCCCATTTTATTATTCGGGGGATAAAAAGCTGCAAAAAATCTACCGTAATCAGACAGGCAAGGCCCAGCAAAATTAAAAATCGCCTTTCCAATAGATAAGGTTTTATTAAATAGAAAGATTTCATATGATTGAACGTCTCGTAATTTCTACAACTTTTTGAAAGATGAACGTCGAACATATTAAAAGATGAACGTCCAACATCGAACATTGAACGTTGAACGTCGAATAATGATGTCGCTCAGCTCCGCAATTTAATTTCATTTGTTTTTAAAAATCAGATGTCCAACTTAGAATGACTATATATCTTTTTTTAAAATATCATTAAGAAGTTCAGCGGTCGGGGTGTTTTTCTGTTCTATCTTTACGAACCTTATGGTTGAGTTTGTATGATGGTGTCGCTGATTATTCATGGAGCTATTGAATCGTAAAAACTTCCCAACCTCTAATTTAGTCGTTCAGATTTTTTCATTCACCATTCGATGTTGGACGTTCGATGTTCGATGTTCAGTTTTTTCCATGTTCATCTTTTCCAAGAGTATGACACGAGGTATTTTTGCTTTCAAGTATGAAGATGAAAAAAAGTGGGGGTTCAGAGGTTCGGGGGGTATAGCAATTGTCAAAAATATGTTCCGATTGACCCGCGTCTGAGCTTTCGAACTCATCGTGGGTTTGTTTGACAAGAAAGGTTGGCCCCCCGGGTTCCCGGGGGGCTGATTTTAAAGCTAAAATGGTTTGAACGGCTCGATTTTCTTTCCACACCGAGCGCAGATAATTTCTTTTTCCTCCACTTCTTCATTGGACACCGGATCGGTTATGGCTCTCTGGGCCGTGACCATTTCCTCCATGTTAAGACATTTCCTGCAAACAATATCATCTGCAATCTTAGTTGCTGCAAATTGAGTCGGTCTGGAATCTGGAATCTGAGACTCTTCCATTCTCTACCTCCTTTTGTTTATTGGTTTAGTGGTTATAAAGTTTTACTTTCCCCCATCCCGAACAGGGCGAGGGGAAAAGAGTTTAACATAACGCCGCGCAAAGGACCCTTATTTTGGAGGACGCAGATGGCGGCGCAGGAGCTTACCGGTGGGTGTGCGCGGCAGTTCATCCCGGTACTCAATCGCTCTGGGCAGCTTGTAGATAGCAATATGCTCCTTCAGGAATGTCTTGAGTTCTTCAAAGAATTCGTCGCTGCCCTCATACCCTTCTTTCAGCACCACAAAGGCCTTGGTAATCTGACCCTTGTCCGGATCAGGTATGCCGACCACACCGGCCTCTGCAATGGCCGGATGTTTTTCGATGGCCTCTTCAACTTCGGCAGGGCCGATACGGTAACCGGAGCTCTTAATCATGTCGTCTTCGCGGGATACAAAGAAAATATTTCCGTCTTCTTTCATAAAGACCGCGTCACCCATCTGATTCCAGCCGTCTACAACGCCCTTGCGCTGTGACTTGATAAGGCGTTCGTCATCCACGTATGGTTTCCAGTACAGGCTTCCCGAGGGTCCCTTAAGAACCATGCTGCCGACTTGATCCGGCTTGCAATCGTTCCATTCCGGATCAACCACCCTCACCTCTACGCCGGGGATGGCTTTCCCGATGGAGTCGGGCATGGGCTCATCGTTCATTGTGTTTGATGTAACCAGGTGGAGCATTTCAGTGCCGCCCAGGCCTTCCCAGATCGGCTTACCTGTCAGTTCCTGCCAGGTGTTCAGGGTCTCGGCGCCCAGAGCATCTCCACCGGAGGTGTAAAGGCGAACTGAGCTAGTGTCGAAATCCTTGAATTTGGGGAACTTCATCAACGCCCGGTAGCCTGTGGGCAGACCGGTAAGAATTGTGATTTTGTGTTTCTGAATAAGTTCCAGCATGTCCGGCGGCGTAAATTTGGGAATAAGGGATATGGCGGCACCCCCTTCAAAAGGCATCAGCGAAAAGGTCCCAAAGCCGGCGGCAAATGATACCGGTGCGGCACCACCTAAAACATCACCGGGCTTCATCTTGTAGACATGTTTGTTAACCATCTTGGTTTCTATGACAATGGGACGGACAAAATGGACACATCCTTTTGGCATGCCGGTGGTGCCTGAGGTATACAGCATAATGCCGATGTCGTCACCTTTGAGCATGGTGGCTTCCAGGTCAGCGGAACCTGCTTCGAGCATCTCTTCATAGACCATATTGCCGGCAGCCTTTACTTCATCGGCATTTCCGCCGATAACGATTACCTTGGTGCCGAATTCGAAGTTCGGCTTGGCCTGCTCAACCGGGGGCATGAGCGGGGCATTGACGATAAAAAATTTCATTTCGGCATTGTTGGCCACAAACGCCACCTCTTCGCCGGACCACAGGGGCGAGGTGGGCACTGGAATTGCCCCTATTTTCTCAATGGCAAAGACGGCTACCAGGGCCTGAATCGAATTCACCAGACGAATACCCACACGGTCTTGTGGTTCAACGCCTTCATTTTTCAGACTGTTCCCGAACTTGTTTGTCATTTCCTGGAGCTGGGCATAGGTGACGGTCTGGTCCATGAATTTGATGGCAGCATTGTCACCTCTGCCTTCGCGAACATGACGGTCGAGCAAGAAATCGGCAAGATTCAATTCATCCGGAGTATCCGCAAACTCTTCCGGAACTACATATTCAGGCCACATATCTTTTGGTGGCAGCATATTTTCCGGTATTTTTCCCATAATATAAACCTCCCTAATTTTATTGTTGTCTGTTTTTAATGTAACCCGTTTCCATTACTCAACAACCGGTTTTATATCCCTGCCTCGGCCGACAGACATGAGTTTAACCTGTTTTAAAGTCGAGTTTTGTCAATTCCACCCCGAATGACGTTCGGACAGCCGTTCCGGGATGATGTGCTGAAAGATCTCACCTCCTTTCAAAAGAAATTGTTGTGACCAATTCAAAAAATTTTAGTTTCGATAATCGAATAGGTTTTGTTAGAATAGTTTCCAAACATGTTCCTATAAGATATCCCGCAATAAATTGCAAGGCAAAAAACACATGCTTTTGTATGTTACTTTTTTCAAGTTAAATAGGACGCCCCAGTACGATCTTCCGGACCTACGGGGCAGGCAGATTTTCGCAGATATACACAGATAATATTGTTGTTTTGCAATTTAAGAATCTTAATAATCTGTGTTCATCTGTGTCCAAAAAAGGAAATTTCTATACTATAAATTTAACAACGAAAAATGGTGCTGGAATTATCGGGGGTCGGCCTTGAGATCCGTATCTAAAAATAGCACTATGTGCGTCCACTTCCCTTTTCTAGCTAGTAATACTTTATATGGTATTATAGATATTATTAACTACCGTATGTTGTATTTTTATGCTTTCCAAAGGCGCCGGAAGGATCCTGGAATATTTCTGTTCGATCCCTCTTGTGCCGTCAAACGATTGAATGACGCGGGTTTGTAAATACTTACTTTCCGGGTGTAAAGAGCATTTTTTTTCTTTTGAAAAGATTTATTTTAAATAAAATTCATTTTTTACTCTTGACAAAGTTTCTAAACAATTTTAAAAAGAGAATCCTGAATAGAATTCATTTTTTACTCTTTTTACTCTTGACAATATTTCCAAACAATTTTAAATAGAGGATTTTGAATGAAATTCATTTTTTTCTATTGACAATATTTCAACCCAAAGATTGTATTCGCTGAATATAATTCATACATAATTCAATTATTTTATTCTTTCAGACACTGTTTCAAATTTTTTTAAACCTATTACTTAACTGTTTCAAATTTTTTTCATCGTGTTATTTAAAGGAGGTGATGTCAGATACTTATGCTTTCTGCATAAAGCGGAAAGAAAAACGACCTATCCAAAGGTATGACCACGGCAGCCGGCTCGGCAATTATCAATCAGCTAAAACGGTCGTTTTAACGTCGTTGCCGGTTTAAGCCGAATTTAGATCAGAAAGGGGGTGGTAAAAATCAGTACGGAGAAATCATTTTCGTTTCTCTGACGCTGAATCGGACTCTGGATTTACTCTTGAAAGGATTACTAACTACTTTTTGGAGGTAAAATATGGCAGAAAAAAAAGATGTTGAAATAAACAGCAGGGCCGATACGCTCGACATGATGCATCCTGACATCAGACCCTGGCCGGTTACACCGCCGCCTTCGCCTGAAGAAGTTGAGAAGGTATATGCGAAAAGGAAAGCGGAAGACTTCGGCAAGTGGTGTGAGGACAACCTCAGGTACGAGTACTGCTTTGGCAAACCCGAGGCCCTTCAGGGGATGAAGTTCCTCTGTACCGGCATATGGAGAATGGGCAACATGTTTGCTTCCTCCTTGCTCTGTGAAGCCGGGGCCGAGGTGATCAAAATCGAGCCGCCGGAAGGCGATCCCTTGAGAAAGCTCACGCCTTTTGGCCGGGAAGAGTACATGCTCGAGAGCAAGATTACCGGCGAAAAATGCGGCCTCGACTTTATCCACGAGATGAGGGGTCAGAAATCCGTAACCCTTAATCTTGAAACTGAAGAAGGCCGGGAAATTTACAAGACCCTTGCCAGCCAAGTGGATGGAATTATCGATGAGATGCCAGCGGGCTACATGGACAGCATCGGTTTGGGTTACAGAGATCTTTCAGAGATATACCCCCGACTGGTTTACGCTAATATTGCCGTGCGCGGAACCTGGGGCCCTTACAAGGACAAGACGTCCAAGTTCGGCCAGTGGACCTTAGAACCCTTTGGCGGATGCGCCAACGCGTTTGTCCACAACACCGGCTTTCCCCAGGATCAGCTACCCAGGGGCAAGGGCGGCGACCCCACCCGGTCGGGTGTATGGTTTGCCGACTATGTTGCCGGCGAGCAGACGGCCAACAGTCTTCTGGCGGCACT
>Ga0315545_1000062_pt1 | contig 101698 bp, 78 predicted proteins | sample SalMarSW160210MG_FD_203096 | JGI IMG/M metagenome (GOLD analysis project Ga0315545, IMG submission 203096) | Salt marsh sediment microbial communities from the Plum Island Ecosystem LTER, Massachusetts, United States - Salt Marsh Sediment SW1602-10 ... | reverse complement strand
TTGACTAATACTTCCCCTTACCGGGCGTATGAAGGACTCGCACCTTCAAGTATCAGCGCCCTGCCGGGCGCACAAAATAAAAACCTCCCCTTTTAAACAGGAAGGTTTTTAAAACTAATTACTTAATATGTAACTAATCAATAGTAAATTTCTTATTAACAATATTTTTACTCCTCTTAATACTAATGTAATAAATACCTTTGGATAAATTACTAAGGTTAATTTTTATTATATAGTCCTTATTAATATTATTAAATCTCTCTATCAACATAATTCTTCCTGAAATATCAAAAATTTCTATATCAACAGGGCCAGTTTCAATGTCCGTTAGCTGAATGTTTAAAAAATCACGCACAGGAACAGGATAAATATATAATTGTTCAGAAACTTGTAAATCTGCGTTTAAAGTTTCTTCTGTTACAACCAAATCAAAAATTTCAAATGCAGTATGTGATGCTGCATCCATTACAGTGACCTTAATATTCAAAGTTCCGGTAACAGTAGCAGTACCTGAGTACTCCCTCGTGGCCGGATTGAATGCCAGCCACCCGGGTAAAGGATTTCCGTCAGATAAAGTTGAACTATAAGTCAGTATATCACCTGCATCATGATCATAAAATGTATTTTCAGGTATTGTGAAACTAAATGGCTGATTAACAAGGGCATTTTGAGCAGGTATTTCATTAGCTACAGAGGGCGGATAATTATGCTCATAATACTTTATTGTTCCATAATGCTCCCCTACAAATAAGTCTAAATCAGAATCATTATCAATATCGCAAAAATAAGGGCTAGAATAATTACCTACATCTATTCCATCCAGCGGATTGTCGAGTCCTGTCTGTTCTTCAAATGTGATATTTCCTCCTGCGCTTGTGTTCTCAAAATATCTTATTGTCCCGTTATAGGCACCGATAAATAAATCCTGATCCCCATCATCATCAATATCGCATAAATCAGGATTTGCAGAATTACCTACATCTATCCCATCCAGAGGATTATTTGCACCTGTCTGTTCACTAAATGTAATATTTAATCCTACACTTGTGTTCTCAAAATATTTTATATTCCCGTCCAAGCAGCCGATAAATAAATCCTGATCCTCATCATTGTCTATCCTGGCAAAAGTAAGTTTTGCTGCATCCCCAATATCTACCAGATTAAACGGATTATAGGCTCCAGTCTGTTCAATGAAAACAGGTATTTCCTGACTGCCATTATTAACAAAATATCTGATAGTGCCATCGTAAGTCCCGATAAACACGTCATATGTATTGTTATTATCTATTTTAATAAAAGTTGCCTTTGGCCATGTTTTTATTGTATCTCCATAAAAAGGATTATTTATACCCTTAGATTTGTGAAAATTAGGACTCTGAGCATTCCCATCATTTTTGTAATTACTAATTGTTCCATAGTATTCAGGAATAAATGCGTCCAAATCGCCGTCATTGTCGATGTCTATCAATGCTGGTTCTGCAAGATATCCCACATCTATCGGCTGGTATCTAATAAAATTGGGTGATGCCGGTGTTCCCTCGTTATTATAATAATTGATTCTTCCTTCTTTATTACCGACTAATACATCAAAATCAGAATCTCCGTCAAAATCAAAGAATGTTGGTGTTAAGTTTAATCCCATGTCCACGTCAAAGAATATATTATTTAACCCTTCTTTCTCCTCAAACTTGGCTATATTCATATTACCGGTATTCTCAAATTGTCTTAGCGATCCATATTTTTGGCCCATAAAGAAATCAAAATCACCGTCATTATCTATATCAGTGAAACTTGGTACTGAAAATATACCTCCGATACTATCCAGAGGATTATCTAATCCAGTTCGTTCCACAAATGTTATATTTCCATCAGTACTTGTATTTTCATAATATTTAATATAGTCGTACTTTGATCCGACAAATGAATCAAGATCCCCGTCATTATCAATATCAACAAATGCAGGTGCTGAGCATGAATTAACTCCCAGTCCGTTAAATGGATTATCTGTACCTGTTATAAAATTAAACAAAGGACTCCCCTTGGTCCCATCGTTTCTGTAAAAGTTTAGATTTCCTTCAAATTCCCCTATAAAAGCATCAAAATCTCCATCATCATCTATATCAACAAATGCAGGCTTTGTCTCATCTCCCAAATCTACTCCGTTGAAAGGATTGTTTGCTCCTGTTTGCTGTTGAAAAACATTGTTCCCTGTATTCCTGAAGTATTTTATTGTACCAAGAGTATCACCCACAAAAAGGTCTTTATCGCCATCATCATCAATATCAACAAATGCCGGCGCAATTTTCTCGCCCAGAGCATATCCTTCAAAAGGATTTATTTTACCGCCTAAAGGATTCTCTTCACCAGTTCTTTCAATAAATTTCCCCTGGGAATTTGCTACAGAACAAATTAAGGTGAAAGCAAGGGTTGTACCTGCAAATTTTATTCCTAAATCTGGCTGAAATTTCAATAGCCTTTTATAAAACAATTTTAGCCGCTTAAGAAGCCTGTTTCTTTCAAATAAAGACAAATGAAAAAATAATCCCTCTCTGAGAAGCACTCTGATACGAAAATAAAGCTTCCTGAATTTGTTGTAATGTTTTAAATAATCGCTGTTAACCTGTAATAAGGGTGGTCTTTTCATATTATTAGAGTTAAATTATAGACTGGCTGACCAATTAAATTGCAATAAAAAAGCAAATAATATTTATAAATCTTTTAATGAATAATCAAATAACAATTTTACATGATATGATATTTTCTTCCGGAAAACTAATTTAAACTATTTGTATCAAATATTAAAATTATTATAATCATATATTGACCTGTTTATGAATAATATTAGCACGAAATACTAAAAACTGAATTAAAAAACAAATTTTATGATTGCATAATTAAACAAATTAATATACTTTTGCGTCGCAAAATTCCTCAGTAGCTCAGTTGGTTAGAGCATCTGGCTGTTAACCAGAGGGTCGTAGGTTCGAGTCCTACCTGGGGAGCCTGAGCCGGTGTAAATTTCACCGGCTTTTTAATTAATTAAGTATTCTGTTTCGCCCTCTCTATTTTGTTTTAATTCTGGTAATAAATATGAATTGCGCATTGTCTTCCAATTATTTATTTTTGCTCAATATTAAAATTATTTAGTTATGCGGGCAGTTATCCAAAGAGTTACTGAAGCTACAGTAACAATAAATAGTAGTGAAAAATCGTCAATTAATAATGGACTGGTGGTTCTGCTGGGAATTGAGGAAGCCGACACCTATGAAGATATTGAATGGTTAAGCGGGAAAATTTCAAGATTAAGAATATTTGATGATAATAACGGAATTATGAACCTCTCAGTGAATGATATCAATGGTGAAGTAATGGTTATAAGCCAGTTTACACTGCACGCAAGTACGAAAAAGGGTAACAGACCTTCATATATTAAAGCTGCAAAACCTGAAATTGCTATCCCGATTTACAATGATTTCATAAAAAAACTAACACAGGATATTAACAGGAAAATTAAAGCCGGAGAATTCGGTGCCTTTATGCAGGTCGCATTAGTTAATGATGGACCTGTTACAATTATTATTGATACAAAAAATAAAGAATAAATTATATATCTTTGCATCTGACTAATATTCAGACAAATAATGCTCAACCCTATAAATATTCCTGGAAATTCTGAATTCATTTATCTTTCTTTCAATATGGAAGACACTCTGGACTATAAAAATACAACAGAGAGTGATACTTCCTTACCGGCATACAAATACAGCAAGGACAGTATTATTGACAGTATTCCTGTAATTCCAAAAATTGAAATTCATGATTCAGTAATCACCGATTCGATTAAACCAGGGATTGAAAAAAAAGTCGAAGATCAATTTAAGAAACAAGTCCCCATAAAAAAAGATAAAATTGAAGATTATTCAGAAGACTATTATCCTGAAGAATTAACCTGGAATACTTCCGGAAATTTTTTAATCAGGCCTGATAGTTATGATACAGTAGACTATAAGAACTCAATATCTGCTCCCCTGCCTGAAAATATCGAAAATTTAAAAACAACATCTCTTAGTCATGATAACGCAAATATTCAGCCAGTAAAAAGAGACGTTATATCAAATGACTGGTTATTAGGACTATTTATTTTTATCTCATTACTTTTTCTATGGGTAAAAATGTTCTATAATAAATATTTCAGTCTTTTATTTGGGTCATTACTAAGCTATCAGTTATCATTAAAACTACTAAGAGAAAAAAACATAATGACAAGAAGAGTATCTTTTGTTTTAAATTTTATTTATTCAATAGTGCTGGCAGTATTTATTCTAAGGATTTTAGAATTTTATGATATTAAAATATTTAAATTCAATACATTCGAAACACTGCTGCTTTTAATCAATTTAATAATAATAATATCTATAATTCGAATATTTATATTAAATATGGTTGGTATAGTTTTTAACAGTACTCAAATATTTAACGAATACATACATAACAATTATATAATAAATAAAAATCTGGGATTATTCCTGTTTCCACTGTTAATAATGCAGGTTTATATCAATGAAAAAATAAAAATCATATTTATATTAACAGGTATTTTATTAATAATTATTTCCTATATATTTCGCCTCTATAGAGGTTTTCAAATAATAATTAAAAAAGATATTTTTTTATTTTATTTGATTTTATACCTTTGTACCCTTGAAATTTTACCATTATTACTTGGATATAAATTATTCTTCTTATTGGTTTAGACGTAGTTAAAAGAGGAGCCTCGAATATGAAAATCAAAAAGATCTTAGTTTCTCAACCCCAGCCTGAATCAGAAAAATCACCTTATCATGAATTAGCAGTAAAAAATAATGTTAAAATTGACTTCAGGCCTTTTATTCATGTAGAAGGTATAATGTGTAAGGAATTCAGAAGACAAAGGGTTGATATTTTAAATCATACTGCTGTAATCTTTAACAGTAAAACATCAATTAATCATTTCTTCAGAATTGCTGAAGAAATGCGAGTCACTGTCCCTGATTCCATGAAATATTTTTGTATTTCTGAATCTGTAGCATTTTATCTTCAAAAGTATATTATTTACAGAAAAAGAAAAATATTCTATGGACAGGGTAAATTTTCAGATTTAATTGACATTATCGCCAAACACCGTGAAGAAAAATTCCTGGTGCCTTTATCTGATCAGCATATGGAAGAACTCCCCCAGTTACTTGAAAATAATGATATCAGGTATACAAAGGCTATTTTATACAGGACTGTATGTAGTGACCTGTCAGATCTATCAGCAATAAATTACGACGTACTTGTATTTTTCAGTCCTTCCGGTGTAAAATCACTTCTGCATAACTTTCCTGAATTCAAACAAAATAACATCAAGATTGCTTCATTTGGAGAAACAACTGCCAAAGCTGTTAAAGATGCGGGATTAAGATTAGATTTGCAGGCTCCGATGCCGCATGCCCCCTCAATGACTATGGCACTTGATCAGTTCATTAAAGAACACAATAAGAATAACAAATAAATATGAAAAAAGGGGCAATGTTGACTGCCCCTTTTTTTAATTATATTCTTATTGCATAGTTTATCAATTCCCTTATTATGAGACTTTTAAATATATAAGAATTAATAGTTCTAAAAATACCAGTGATATATCTCATCAAATTTTTCAAAAATAATTGCAACTATAAAAATTTGTAATTCGTAAAATAACCAGTAAAAGTTAAATTATGAATAGAAAAAAACCTGAATCAGAGTTTAAGGTTTGCAAACGATGTAACAGGCATCAGACTAAAGACATTATTTGTCCCTCCTGTAAGAATGAGCTATTAAGTTCTTATGATAACAGAATAGACTGGCAGACTGCCTATGAGCTTGAACAGGCTCATAAATTAGTCATTAGATACAGAATGAGAGGAAAATTTTAATAACTCCGTTTTGCTTATACTTTCCAGGCAAATCACTTAAGTCATTACAACACTAAATGTTTTTTCTGCCAGTAAAATACCCTCTGAATAAATACTGATTATCCACTTCCCTATTTTATCTTCTACAGGATGATCAATACTGTCCCCCACAAAAAATTTATAATCGTTTGACCTTATAATATACTTGCCGGTAAAATCATTTTCAATAATATTGCTCCCGTCTTTTAGTAACTGCCGCCTAACGTAATAATCAAGCTTTACGCCCTTTCCCTTTCTTATTCTCAAAATCATCCCAAATTCATTACCTGCATATGCCCTTATAACATTTGTAAATTCAATTATCTTAGGTAATTCCTTGCTACTACTTCTCCATTGAGTATAGAGGCCATAACTTTCAATTTCAACTTCGAACTTCTTTTTAGATTTTTTCACTATTTTACAAGGTTCATTTATCTAATGATGTTATTTTCTTCTATTTTAGCAAAATTGTAATAATATCTATTTACGACCAAGTTATTTTAATGATTTTAACCACCAAATTCAGAGGTATATTTTTTGCTTCAGTTACGGCCTTTTTATGGGGATTTCTGGCAATCGCCTTAAAAGTTTCATTAGTTGATCTTTCTCCTGTAGATATTACATGGATCAGGTTTATTGTGGCTTTCATTTTGCTGACTTTATTTTATATAATATTTGACTCTTCACAACTAAGAATCATTAAAAATCCTCCTTTACTCCTGCTGGCAGCAGCAATATGCCTCGGGTTAAATTATCTGGGATTTATAACGGGAATAAATTACACCTCTCCGGCTGTTGCACAGGTATTTATTCAAATCGGACCTGTTCTTCTTGCTCTGTCAGGCTTTATTATATACAAGGAAAAAGTCAGTATCATACAGTTGTCAGGCCTGATTATAGTAGTCTGTGGTCTAATATTATTTTACAACGAGCAATTAGCAGGCATAGTCGTTGAAAAGAAAATATTTAATACAGGAATATTGTGGGTGATTTTTGGTGCAGTAGCATGGTCAGGTTATGCAGTAATACAAAAGAAGCTGGTTCAAAGTTATCCTCCTATGCAACTTAATATTATAATTTTCGGTTTACCTGCATTATTCTATTCTCCCTTTGTTAGTTACAGCAAGTTACAGGAAATATCCCCTGAATACTGGTTATTACTTATATTTTTGGGACTTAATACTCTTGCTGCTTATGGTTCACTGGCCATGGCTTTAAAATATATTGAAGCAAATAAAGTCAGCGTTATCATCACCCAGAATCCTGTTATTACTTTTATAACAATGGCAATATTAGGAGGATTAGAGGTTTCCTGGATAGCACCTGAACATTTCACATTTTTAACAATCATTGGTGCTGTACTTGTTATTGCAGGAGCTGCTCTAACTGTTTTTACCCGTAATAAAATATATTTAACCGGCCGATCCGGGAAATAAGTTATTTTATATTTTTTTATTTAAGATTAGAGTATTATAATTACAATACAAAATTTCTATGTTTATAAATATGAATTTTTTAAACTAATTATTCATTATATAAAAGTAATTTAAGATATCAGGCATGATAATAAAGAACTTAAAAACTATATTTATTAATAAGTACGGCCCCTCTGACAACAATATTTCAGTGTTTTTTTCTCCGGGCAGGGTTAACCTGATTGGAGAACATACTGACTATAACGGCGGATATGTATTCCCTTGTGCTCTTAGCTTTGGAACATATTTGCTGGTAAGAGATATAGAACCAGGTGTAATCAGATTTGCATCTATGAATTTCGATTATTATAGTGAAATCCCTGTGGGCAAATTATCAAATAAAGCAGGTAATGAATGGGTAAATTATCCCCTTGGAGTAATTGACGAATTCAGAAAAAAGGGTGTTTTAATAACCAGTGGTGTGGAACTGCTATTTTCAGGAAATATTCCTGATGGCGCAGGATTATCGTCATCAGCCTCTGTGGAAACTGTTACAGGTATATGTATTAATGAAAAATTCGGGAATAATAAGCTGAACAAAGAAGAATTAGCGAAGCTGTGCCAGAGAGCCGAGAATAATTTTGTTGGAGTAAACTGCGGAATTATGGATCAGTTTGCTGCCATGATGGGTAAAAAGAATCATGCGATTTTTCTGAATTGTGATACTCTTGAATATGAACTTGTCCCTTTATCTCTTTCCGGATTTAAGTTAGTTATTTCAAATACCAACAAGAAAAGGCAGCTGGCAGATTCTAAATATAATGAAAGGAGAAGTGAATGTGAGCAGGCAGTTAGTTATCTGAACAAAATCAGGCCTCTAAGAAACCTTGGAGAGCTTAAACTGGCAGAGTTTGAAGAGCTTTCGGACAACATTCCTGATGAAACAGTAAGAAAACGGGCAAGACATGTTGTTTCAGAGGATCAGAGATGCCTTGATGCAGTTAAAGCCCTGAAAAATAATGACATGGCTAAATTTGGAAAGCTAATGAACGGATCGCACGATTCTTTGCGAAATGATTATGAAGTTACCGGTCATGAACTTGACACTCTTGTATATGAAGCCAGGAAAATTGATGGTGTTATTGGTTCAAGGATGACAGGAGCAGGGTTTGGTGGTTGCACGGTTAGCCTTGTAAATGAAAAATCAATAGATAAATTTATTACTGATGTTGGGATTGGATATAAGAACAAAACAGGATTAAATGCTGATTTTTATGTTGCTGATGTGGGTGACGGTGCTGCAAAACTGGAATAATAATCTATTTCATTATTAAATATTCATTTAAAATATGTTTGATATTAATTTATAACTTTCATGGATAACAGCCAATGTTTAGTTCTCATATCAATTAAATTATAAATAAATATGGAAACCACTATCACCCTTGGAACGATAGACTTTCTGATAATGTCAGTCTATATCCTATTTGTAATAGGTATCGGCTGGGTACTAAAGCGCTATATGCTTACTGCCACTGATTTTCTGGAAGCAGGACGATCATTACCGGCATGGATTACCGGTCTGGCATTTATTTCTGCAAATCTTGGTGCACTTGAAGTATTTGGTATGGCTGCGTCAGGTGCAAAATATGGAATTAAAACCGTACACTTTTACTGGATTGGCGCCATACCTGCCATGATCTTTCTGGCCATTTTTATGATGCCATTTTATTATGGTTCAAAAGCACGCTCTGCTCCTGAATACTTAAAGTTGCGATTTGACGAAAAAACAAGAGGCCTGAATGCAATTTCATTTGCTGTAATGACAGTATTTACCAGCGGGATATCAATGTTTGCCCTTGCCGAACTTTTAAGAATACTATTGGGATGGGATTTTAACTTCAGCCTGATTTTTTCCGCAGTAATAGTACTTATTTACACTTACCTGGGAGGGTTGACATCTGCGATTTATAATGAAGTACTGCAGTTTTTCCTGATTGTTATTGGATTTTTGCCACTGTCAATTATCGGGCTTATTAATGTTGGCGGATGGGATGGGCTAAAAGAATCCCTTAAGAGTGTAGCAATCGAAAGAGGATTTTCTGCGGGAGCCTTTACCGCATCCTGGGAAGGGATGGGCAGTGCAACCTCCAATCCCATGGGGATTCAATGGTTCGGACTAATAATGGGACTGGGATTTGTATTATCTTTTGGCTACTGGTGTACCAACTTTCTTGTAGTTCAGAGAGCCATGGCAGCAGGATCAATGAAAGCTGCCAGACGGACTCCCCTGATAGGAGCAGTTCCAAAAATGTTTCTTCCTTTTCTGGTTATTCTACCCGGAATGATTGCCCTGGTATTGCTTAATGATTCTGAAAGTGGCTTTGCATTGCTCCAGAAAAACGGTTCTGACGATTTTAATTCCGTAATACCTATGATGCTTGGCCATTATTTCCCGGCAGGAGTACTTGGCCTCGGACTAACAGCACTAATGGCATCATTCATGTCAGGCATGGCAGGAAATGTTACGGCATTTAATACTATATGGACTTATGATATATATCAAAGCTATATCAATCCTAACAAACCTGATAAACATTATCTCAGGGTAGGACAGTTTGCAACTATTTTCGGAGTTGCCGTAAGTATAGCAACAGCCTACCTTGCAGCACAGTTTGACAACATAATGGACTTTATTCAACTGGTATTTGCATTTGTAAATGCACCATTATTTGCCACATTTATGTTAGGAATGTTCTGGAAAAGATCTACAGGCCATGGTGCATTTTACGGACTGGCTGCAGGAATAGTCGCTGCTACTGTTCATCATGGTTTAACTCTTACCGCAGGTGAAGCCATTGGAATAAAGGGAGGATGGATATCTGTACTGCATCAATATCCGAGTGAGATGGCATTATCATTCTGGACTGCTATATGGGCATTTATAGTATGCTTTGTATTTACAATAATAATTTCATTTGCTACACAACGAACTAAATCTGACAATGACCTTAAAGGTCTTGTATATTCTCTTACACCAAAATACCGGGAAGAAGGTATAAAATGGTATCAAAGCAATTTGGCATTAGCAATTTTAGTTGGTATAGTGGCAATTATTTTAAGTATAATATTCTGGTAAAAATATAAAATCATGGGCGTAGATATAAAACTTCCAATCGGACTGATGTTTTCAATAATAGGGGTTATATTAACCATACACGGATTTTTAACTGCCACAAATGCAGAATTTTATAAAAAATCTATGGATATTAATATTAACCTCTGGGCAGGATTGTTTATGCTCGCATTTGGTATTATAATGCTTGCATTTTCAAAAAGACTCAAAAATCCAAAAGCCGGCAAGTAACCTGGATTTTTTAAGAGCAATAGAACAATATAGCAATAGAGCAATAGAATTACCGATTCTTATAATGGATCTTTGGCAGTTCCCTTAGCTGTTTTGCACTTATTTCAGGCGTAATATCCCTTTGAGGATTTCCCAGCATTTCATAGCCAACCATAAATTTTTTTATAGTGGCTGATCTGAGCAATGGGGGATAAAAATGCATATGAAAATGCCATTCGGGATGATTTTTTGCGTCAGTCGGCCTCTGATGTATACCTGCGGAATAAGGAAACGAGACTTCAAAAAGATTATCATAGACAATTGTAAGTTTCTTCAAAATGTCAGCAAATGATAATTTTTCCTCCTCTGACATCAGACTTATATCCTGAAAGTGTCTTTTACTAATTATTATGGTTTCGTATGGCCAGACACCCCAAAATGGAGCAACAACGACAAAATTATCATTTTCAATCACTACCCTGTCTTCCTTTTCCAGCTCTTTTTCAAGATAAACAGAAAGTAAACTCTTCTTGTTACTGTCATAAAATTTCTTCTGATAAAAACACTCCTTGGAAGGCTCTCCAGGTATTGATGTCTGGGCCCATATTTGCCCATGCGGATGCGGATTGCTGCACCCCATTATACTTCCCTTATTTTCAAATATCTGTACATAGTTAACATAATCGAGTCCCCCGATTTCAACATACTCTCTTTGCCACACATCAACTACTTTTTTTATTGCATCTGTACTCATTTCAGGAAGAGTAAAATCATGTCTCGGCGAGAAACAAATCACTTTGCATAAACCTTTTTCACTATCAGCATCGAATATTTTATCTTCTTGGTATTTTCCTTCAGGAATATCAGGTTTTAAAGCACTAAAATCATTTACAAATACAAACGTATTCTTATAATCAGGATTTTTCACTCCCCCTGCTCTTATGTTGCCCGGACATAAATAGCATTCAGGATCAAATTCGGGAAGCTTCTCTTCCTGCCTTTTCTCAACCTGTCCCTGCCATGGTCTTTTAGCCCTGTGAGGAGATACCAGAAGCCATTCACCTGTCAAAGGATTATATCTCCTGTGTGGATGCTCAGATAAAGCGAAGTTCGTCATAATATTAAATATCTTTTTGTCTTCTCAATATTAACATTAATTTATCATTTTTTAAAATATGAATTGTTTTTCGTATTTTGGCTTGTGAATACAAATCTTAATACATATTATATGAACATAACAAAAGAAATATTTGGCACAACCCGGGATAATAAAGAAGTTATTCTTTTCAGCTTACAAAATAATAATGGCATCACAGTAAAAATAATTTCCTATGGCGGTATAATAACAAGCCTTTCTGTTCCCGATAAATACGGCAATTTCGATAACATAGTTTTAGGATTTGACGCCCTCCATGAATATACAAACCCAAAATATTTAGCAGGATGCCCTTATCTGGGGGCTATTATCGGAAGATATGCAAACAGAATTGCAAATGGGAAATTTTCATTAGCCGGAAAAGAATTCAAACTGGTTAAAAACAACGGGCCCAATCACCTTCATGGAGGCACGACCGGATTTGATAAAGTTATATGGAAAGCTGAAGAAATTAGAAGGGATAAATCAGCCGCTTTGAAAATGGAATACTTTAGCCCTGATATGGAAGAAGGATATCCGGGGAATTTAAATATTACAGTAATTTATACACTAACAGAGCAGAATGAATTAAAAGTCGAATATGAAGGAACTATAGATAAACCATGTCCTGTTAATCTTACTCAGCACAGCTACTTTAACCTCAACAGTCTGAACAGAAATATTCTGGATCATGAATTATTCCTTAATGCAGATAAATATACAATTGCTGATGAAACTCTTATTCCCACAGGTGAAATGGCAGATGTTAATAACACTCCTCTTGATTTCAGAAATCCCCGCAGGATTGGAGAACGAATTGAACAGCTTGACATTGGTTATGATCACAACTTTATGCTTAACAAAACAAATGAGGGTGAACTTACACTGGCAGCAAGGGTATCTGAAGCTTCATCAGGGCGTATCATGGAAATGTACACAACGGAACCCGGAGTACAGTTGTATACCGGAAACTTCCTGGACGGCAGCTTTATAAATACCGGGGGAAAAACAATCCATAAACATTACGGATTCTGCCTGGAAGCACAACATTATCCTGACTCTCCAAATAAGCCGCAATTCCCTTCAACAATCCTGAATCCGAATGAAAAATATTTTCAGTTAACTGTGTATAAGTTTTTAATTTAAGTATATAACCTCTTATCTTATAACATCCTGATAACTAAACAGGCATGTATGATTTTTGTTATTTTGTAATATCCTGGTATATTTTTAAAATCCTGCTTTTATATTCCGGTGGTGCTTCAATGTGCCCCCACCCTTTTTGCATTTGAAAAAGACCATTATAGGCAGAATCATGATAAGACATTATTATGTGAGGAATATTCTTTTCCTTTAATACGGTTGCTATAATATTAGCTTCTATTTCATTCTTAAGAACAATTATTTTAACATTTCTATCCATAAAGCATGTATTTTTATACTTGTCAAAAGTAATAATTTATGTATTTTTTGCATAGTCTTTCTTAATCTATAATTTTGCTAAGTATTAAAAATTGTCCTTTATATGCCATTAATTACTTCAATAGTAAACTGGTTAAACATTAAAAGAGTATATCAGATAGACCTGATAAGAAAATATCCTTTTGATATTCAGCAGGAAACGCTTTTTAAACTTCTCGATAAAGCTGCTGAATCGGAATGGGGCAAAAAAAATGATTTTGCATCAATTGATAGTATTGAAGAATTCCAGCGACGTTTACCGATTCAAACATACGAGGATGTAAAACCATATATTAACCGTCTGCGAAACGGTGAAAGCAATCTCTTATGGCCGGGTGAAATCAAATGGTTTGCCAAATCTTCAGGAACAACCAGCGATAAAAGCAAATTTATACCAATGAGTAAAGAAAGTCTTGAAGAGTGTCATTTCAGGGGAGGAAGGGATGTTCTGGCGATTTATACCCATAATAATCCTGATTCAAAAATATTTTCAGGCAAGGGATTGACACTTGGAGGAAGCCATAAAATCGATAACTTCAATAATCAATCATATTACGGAGATTTGTCTGCTATCCTGATAGAAAATTTGCCATTCTGGACAGAGTTTATTCGTACACCAAGCTTTGAGGTTGCATTACTTGACGAGTGGGAAGAAAAACTGGAAAAAATAGCAAAAGAGACAACACAGGTGAATGTAACAAACATAGCCGGCGTACCTTCATGGAACCTTGTTATGATAAAATATATACTTCAATATACAAACAAGAATAACCTTTTAGAGGTTTGGCCAAACCTTGAGCTTTTTATACATGGAGGTGTAAACTTCACACCATACAAAGAGCAATTTAAAAAATTAATCCCCTCAGATACGATGAGTTATCTTGAAACATATAACGCTTCAGAAGGATTCTTTGCAATACAGGACGAGCCAAAAAAGAATGATATGTTATTGATGCTTGATTATGGTATTTTTTATGAATTCATTCCATTAACCGAAATTAATAATGACGCTCCAAAGGCTATTACAGTCGCCGATGTTAAAACAAATGAAAATTATGCAATAGTAATCACAACTAACGGGGGCCTTTGGCGCTATCTGATTGGTGATACTATAAAATTTACCTCTCTTTATCCGCATAAAATACTAATTTCAGGTCGTACAAAACATTTTATAAATGCCTTTGGAGAAGAAGTCATAATTGATAATGCCGAGAATGCCCTGAAAGTTGCATGTAAAAAAACAGGGGCTGAAATTTCGGATTATACAGCAGCTCCAATATTCATGACAAGAGAAAAAAAAGGAGCCCATGAATGGTTAATTGAGTTCACACTCCCCCCTTCAGATCTGGATTATTTTACATCTGTGCTTGACCACGCTTTAATGGCTGTAAATTCCGATTATGAAGCAAAAAGATACAGAGACATAACTTTAGACAAACCAGTCGTCAACCAGGCCGAAAAGGGAATTTTCTACAGATGGTTAAGGGAGAAAGGTAAGTTAGGAGGGCAAAATAAAGTGCCACGATTATCAAATGACAGAAAATATATTGATGAGCTGTTGAAAATTAATAACGATCTAAAAACCAGATAAGAATCACATTATTCGTTTAGATATAATATAAAAATTATTAGTACATTAGTATGACTTACTAAATATTAAAAATATGCATTTAGCAGTAGCAGGTAATATCGGATCAGGGAAAACAACACTTACACGTCTGCTTTCAAAACATTACGGATGGGAAGCACATTATGAAGATGCTGATGATAATCCTTATCTGAATGATTTTTATAACGATATGCAACGATGGTCATTTAATCTTCAGATATATTTCCTAAATAGCAGGTTTAACCATATTCTTTCTTTTAGAAAGACAGGTAAAACCTTAATACAGGACAGAACAATATATGAAGATGCTTACATTTTTGCCCCCAACCTTCATTCTATGGGTCTGATGTCAACACGCGATTTTGAAAATTATTTTACCCTTTTTAATTTAATGAGTTCATTAATAGAGCCTCCCGACCTGGTTATTTATCTGAGAGCATCGGTACCAACCCTGGTAAAACAGATTCAAAAAAGAGGGAGAAAATACGAAGATAATATTCGCCTCGATTATCTGAAACGGCTGAATGAACGGTATGAAGCCTGGATAGAAGCTTATAATCTGGACAGATTATTAATTATCGACGTTGATAATAACAATTTCTCCGATAATCCTGAAGATCTCAGCATAGTAATTGATAAAGTTAATGCTGAAATCCATGGACTTTTTAAATAAATTAATAAACCAAAATCTTAATCAACGGGCCGGATAAAACTTCGGAATACTTAAAAAAATATTAATTATAGAGATATAACTGAGTGGAAAGTTATAAGTTGAGCCTGCAACAAGGATAAAAAAAGAATTTGTTAGGCAGCTTCAGCATATTCATGAAAAATAAATTTTATCCGCTGTGATAATTCTTCCAATATCTGCCCTGTTTCCAACGCATCATCATCATCTTCTTCATAATACCAGTTAATTTCAATTTCCTTTATGTATTTATTTGCCTCAAGTTCTTTTAATATTTCCAAAATATTCTTAACTGAAGCACTATTTATATATTCCAGGTTAATATCAAATTTTACTCTTTTTACCTTAAGGCCCATAACCCAGTTTATGATAGGATAATAAAACCTTGTTACGTTAACAGGACATGATTTCCCTTCAAGCAGCAGATTTCCATTATTTTTGAATTCCACTCTGGGAGTATAATGTGTACCTTCAATAATCAAGTTTTCCATAGTTATATATTTTTTTAGCGAGAAGAGGCTTTAATAGTATATTTATACAAACTATTCTACGTACTATTTTATTTACAGATTCATTCAATTGACTAATAAGCAAAAGGGTTTGACAAGGAGACTCATTTTATATGCTAATAATTTTTACCGGAATTTGTACAAATAACTTTAATTATTAATTTTATATTCCAGGAACTACTAAACTTACTAAAAGCTATAAAAACAAATTTCCTCCATTCATTTCTAAATGCTGTTATCTGAATCAGACAATTCATCTAATTCCAGATCTTTTAACAGATATAATTGCTCAGAACAGTTTAGCAGTTTCTTAATAAGGTCTTTTACTTTCAAAAAACACTAAACGACCACCATAGATGTAAAATTTGAACCAAATAATTGAAACGTAATGAAAAAAGGGATTGTTCCAATTGTTACTGTAATCTTGTCTCTCGCAATCACAGGTTGTGAAAAGATTTTTGAAGATAAGCACCATGAGAGGTTTGAAGATCCTCCCTGGCTGGATGGTTCAATATTGAAGACATTACAGGAAGATACCACTGGTTTTGATATTTTTCTTGCATTGATGGATCAGGCCGGGTATACAGACAAAATGGAAAGAGGAATTTACTCTTTGTTTGTGGCTAACGATGAATCTTACAGAAAATATTTTAATTCAATAGGAATTGATTCGGTCGGACAGCTGAGTAATAATGATGCAAGACAACTATTTGAACTAAACGTGATAAACTCCCCCCGGTCAGAGCATCAACTGATTTATGATTATATTTTCGAAGCCTGGCAGGGCCCCGGCAGTGAATACGGAGCATTGATTTTCAGGATCAAAACATTAAGTAAAACTCCACCCCAACAGGAGTTGGTAAAGTATGATCCAATATATCAGGGACAAACACTAAATATAATAAGTAGTGAGAAATTTGTGCCCATATTTTCAACAGAATTTTTCAGAGATTTCAACGGGGCAACAGATGGTTCTGATTATACTTATTTTTTCCCTGATGTACCATGGGAAAACAACCTTGTTTATAACACAAAATGGTATAATGCAAACATAGAAGTTCCCAAGGTATGCTCGAACGGATATATTTATTTTCTTGACAAAGCCGTTCCTATTATATACAGTATAGAAGAGTATCTGCGCAACAATCAGGACAAATATGGTCTGTATTATGATATTGCGCAACGCTTTGCCAGGTATCATTATGCGGGAAGACTTGACGACGCAAATCTTACAATGGCTTACATCAAATCATATACCTCATCAGGAATTCTCGGTATTAATTTTGCTAATGAAAACGGACCTTCTGGCTCTGATGCTGTTTATCAGCGAAAAAGCATTTATTCAGCACTCATACCAACCGATGAAGCATTGCAGGCTTATCTTGATACCACAATATTTGAACACTATTCTTCTATTGACAGTGTTCCTGAAGTTACCCTGTCATATATTTTACAGGCCCACCTGACAAAACATTTTGAACTTCCTTCAAAAATGGCAAAAACATTCTTTAATTATTATAGCGACATTATTCCGATAGACCCATGGTCGGATGTTATTGAAGCTACTATTTTAAGTAATGGTGCTTTCTTCGGACTTAACAGGGTTTTAGAGCCCCTTGCTTTTAAAACAGTCACAGGTCCGTTATTTTTTAACAGCATCTATACAACTTTTCTGTATGCATTAAATGCTTCCGGCTTGATGACTTCGCTTACAAGGGATGAAATTAAAGCTACAGTTTTTGCACCCCCTAATGCAAAATTACTTGAATGGGGCATAACCTATAATAAATCACTTGAGAGGCTCGAAAAAAGAAGATCAGATGGGGTATGGGAAAGAATGGATGAATTGGAAATAATTGAGTTTGTTCAGGACCATATTATATATAAAGAACTGGATAACTTAATGGATGAAGGATATATTACTACAGAGTCAGAAAATGTCTTTTATCATAAAGATAACAAAATAGTTTCAGGCGGAAACATTGAAGATAATGATGAAGCAGTAATAGTTGAGATCATTGACAGTAAAATAAATGGAAAACTGATGTTGCTTGACAATGTGGTCAAAGCACCGAAAAAGTCAGTTGCTGAACATGTAGCCAGCAATCCCGATTTTTCAGAATTTTTCCAGTTGTGTGTTCAGGCTGACCTGGTTGACTCCCTCACAGTTCAGGGTACCCTGGAAAGAATACCAAGAATAAAGTTCATGATTGATGCAGAGAAATGGACATGTTTTATTCCTGATAACAATTCAGTAACAACAGCCATAGCAAATGGAAATATTCCTCAGGATGCAGACTCTTTAGTCCGGTTTATAAGGTATCACTTTATTCCGGATGCAATGCTGGTTGATTTTTATGAAAACACTGATAAATATGAAACTGCAGCTTCCGATACCCTTGGAAATCCTTTAACTTTAGATATTGATATTACTCCTGGCAAGCTGGATGTAACTGACAGATCGGGTCAGGTTATCACAGTTGCACCATCAAATGCCAACATCCTGGTATCTGATGGAATATATCACAAAATTTCATCGGTATTTAAATTAGATTAAGCATTTTAATCAATAACTTACTAATAAGACTAAGAATGAAAAAGTACTGCATAACGATGTTTTTGTTAGTATTATTCTTTTCACCTGGAAACTTCTGCTCTGCTCAGAATAACAGTGTGATAGTAAATGGAAAAGTTAAAGATAAAGCCACTGGCGAGACATTGGTTGGTGTCAACGTTGTTGAAGTAGATCAAAACGGCAGGTTTATTTCAGGAACTACTACAGATCTTAACGGAAACTTTAGTATCATGGTAAGTTCACCAAATGCAGTAGTCCAGGTTTCATATCTTGGATATGCTTCACAAATCTTTGAACTGAATGGAAAGAGTCGTTTGAATGTTACCCTGGAAGAGACATCAGCCCTGCTTGAAGCAGTTGTTATAACAGCAGAAAAAATAGGAAACGACGGGATTATTGCTGTACGGGACAGGGCCACAGCCGTATCCAGGCTTGAGATGAAAGAAATGGGTGAATTAATGACCACTACTGTGGAAGACATGTTAATGGGAAGGATTGGTAACGTTGATATATCAGCTATATCAGGAGATCCGGGTGCCGGCCTGAACATAAGAATCAGAGGAACAGCCACCCTCAATGCAAGGAATAATCCGCTCATATTGGTTAATGGAATACCTTATGACACCAATATTGAAGATGATTTTGACTTTGCTACTGCTGATATTGAAAGATTCGGAAACCTCATTGATGTATCTCCTGAAGATATAGAATCAATTGAAGTGCTGAAAGATGCTGCTTCTACTGCTGTTTGGGGTTCAAAAGCCGCCAATGGAATATTAAGTATAAAAACCAAGAGGGGAAGTAAATCAGAACCTGTTTTCAATTATACATTCAAGCTGACAAGATCTACTGAGCCAGCCCCAATTCCAATGCTTAATGGTGCTGAATATGTTGAACTAATTAAAATAGCGCAATTCAATAATAACGCTATCAGTTATACACACCCTACCATAGATCCGGAAGTGGGATCGCTGGATTATTACAATTATTCACAAAATACCAATTGGATTAAAGAAATAACAAAAACAGCCTACACGTACCAACATAGCTTTTCTGTTCGCGGTGGCGGGGATAAAGCCAGGTATGACCTTTCTGCAGGCTATAACGATGAGGAAGGTACTACGATTGGAACCGGACTGAAAAAACTATCGTTAAGAACAGCACTTGATTATGATATATCCGACAAACTCAGGTTTAAAACTGATGTGCTTTTTACCAGGTATGACCAGGATGCTACTTATGATGTAGAAGATTGGGATTATAGAGATAAAAGAATACGCTCTGTAGCCTATAAAAAAATGCCAAATATGTCAGTTTATGAAAGAGATACTTCAAATAATGAATTAAGTGATTTTTTTACTCCTGCCAATACTTTACAGGGTAATTCAAAGGACATGTACAATCCGGTTGCTTTTGCTGAACTGGCATCTCACAAACGTTACCAGGATAATACAAGAACACTGTTTAATTTACGTTATTCTATCACTGATCGTCTGGTATTGGACGGTACCATCACATTGGATTTGTTCGACAGGAAAAACAAAAAGTTTTTACCTTATAAGGCAATTGGTTATAACTATAATGATGATATCACAAACCAGGCCATTGAAGACTATCATAAGAAAACTTCTATCTATACCCAGGAAAGGATTATTTATACACCAAAACTGGGAGCCAGGCACGACCTCTCGGTTTTATTCCAGCTATTAACAGAAAACAGTGTATATAAAGATTACAATGTAAAAACCAGCAGGTCTGCTTCCATACAAGACCAGGACCCGACAGGTGATAAGAAACTGGTAAGTTTTAGTTCCGGTTCATCTACATTCAGGTATTTAAGTGGTTTTTTGCAGTTACATTATAAATATCTCGACAAATATATTGTTACCATTGGGACATTGCGTGAGGGTAGTTCCCGTTTTAGTCCGGATAGCAGGTATGGCTTTTTCCCTTCTGTTTCAACAGCCTGGAGAATATCAGAAGAAAATTTTATGCAGTCGCTGAATTTTATTAATGATTTTAAGCTTAGGTGCAGCTGGGGAGTTTCCGGAAATGCGCCCGATAAAAATTATCTTTATTTTAATAAGTACAGTGCCTCTTCAAGTTACGGCTACAACGGGATTGCAGGTGTCAGGCCAAGTGGCATTGAACTTACGGGCTTACAATGGGAAACTGTTGAGCAGTTGAACCCGGGCGTATCCCTGTTAGCCTTTAACAACCGTTTGAGCATTGAAATTGACTATTATAACAAGCACACAAAAAATCTCTACCTGCCCGAGTTTGAAATACCAACCCATAGCGGGTATTCAAAAATTGACCAAAATTCCGGTGAAATGGTAAACAGGGGATGGGAAGTTATGACTGATGTCAGAGTTATTGAAACAACGAATTGGAAATTCAGCTTCAATTTGAATTTGTCGGCTAATGAGAATCTGGTTTTAAAAATGCCTGAAAACTATAAGTTTGAAACAGGAGACATGCTTGACAATGGGAATTATAGAATCAGTATTGTCCCGGGTAACCCAATAGGAGGCTTTTTTGGATATGAATACCTGGGTGTGTATAAGGACTATGATGAACTGGTAGCGGTTGACATAAACGGGAACCAGATATATGATATCAACGGTACACCTTTACATATGATCCATGGAGGTTCAGCAGCTTATGAGTTTCAGCCAGGCGATGCAAAATATAAAGATCAAAATTATGACGGAGTGATTAATGAACTTGACCTGATCTACCTGGGTGATTTGAATCCTGATTTAATGGGTGGTTTCGGCCCCCGAATCGAATATAAAGGCATCGTTGTAAACGGTTATTTCTATTTTAAGCTTGGTCAGAAAATAATCAATCAGACAAAAATGGATACAGAAAATATGTATAAATTTGATAACCAGAGCAAAGCTACTAACTGGAGATGGAGAAATCCGGGAGATGAGACAGATGTACCCAGGGCGCTTTACAACACAGGTTTTAACTGGATGGGATCAGGGCGTTTTATTGAAGATGGTTCTTTCCTGAGGTTAAGAACTGCTTCATTAACCTATAATTTTCCAAAAACTTTATGCGAGAGGATTAATCTTAATGAAATAAAGGTTTATGCAACCATGTACAATCTTTTCACATGGACCAATTATTCAGGACAGGACCCTGATGTTTCACAACCAAATAATCCAAGCCAGTTGCCTAAAGATATAAGCAGGACTCCTCCAAGTAAAAAAGTAATTTTTGGATTGACTATTTCATTCTAAATTAACGAAATATGAAACGAATATGATTTTTATTAATCATAAAATTTTAACCGAATGAAAATATATAAAATAAAAAAGTATATGAAAAATATGATGGTGATTTCACTGTTGCTAGTTTTGGTTTCATGCGACAAATGGCTTGATCTTGAACCTGAAAATGATTTGATTAGACAAGAATTCTGGCAGACAAAAGATGATGTTGACGCTGTTTTGGCCGCAATGTACGATGCCTTCAGGGAAACATCTCTTGAATCATTAATCTGGGGAGAGCTAAGGGCAGACATGATTTTTATAACAGGAACCGATTTTGCCGATTATGCAAGAATTGCCAGAAGTGATATTTCACCAACAAATGGAGCCGTGAAATGGAGTGAATATTATTTTGCAATTAACCTCGCCAATACACTGATGGAATATTCCGGTGATGTGCTGGAGAAGGATTACCAATTCACTGAACAGTTAAAATTGTCATATGATGCTGAAGCTATCTTTATCCGTGCATTGTGCTACTTTTATCTTGTTCGTGTCTGGAAGGATGTTCCGCTTATACTTAAGGCTTCAACTTCTGATACTGTCAACTTTTATGTACCAAAAAATACAGAATACGAGGTGCTGGACTTCTTAATCAATGATTTAAAATATGCAGAAACAATTGCATATGACATGCAAAATTTAAATTATCCGGTGGTTTTTAGAGGCAGGGCTAATTTATATTCAATCCAGACACTCTTGGCTGACATTTATTTATGGCTTGAACAATATGATCAATGCCTTGAATATTGTGAAAAAATAATTGGTTCCGGTTTCTATTCGCTTCTTTCCGAAGAAAACTGGTTCTCATTATATTATCCCGGCAATAGTCAGGAAAGTATTTTTGAAATACAATATAATGACGGTTATGATTTTGAGGAGAATCCCATGTATGAGAAATTTTTACCTCTATCAGGAATAGGAGCTGTCTATCCAACCAATATTGCTTTAACCATGTTTGATAGGGAAGACATCAGACTCTGTGCAGGAAATCCATGGTATAAATATCTCAAGAAATCCATTACAAGTTTTATTAACAGAGATAACTCTGAAAGAGACGCAAATTTTCTATATTATCGATATTCCGATATACTCTTAATGAAATCAGAATGTTTGGCAGAGACCGGTAAATTGAAGGAAGCATACCAGCAGCTTAACGAAATTGTTAACAGGGCTGGAGTAGGTTCTGTCGAATTAACCGAGTCAATTTTTCAATACAGGGAATCATTACTTAACGAACGTGCTAAAGAATTTGCAATGGAAGGTAAAAGGTGGTTTGATGTATTAAGGTTTACCAAAAAAGATAAATATGCCGATAAGAATAAGATAACCAGTATCATATTAAGTAAGTTTTCAAATCCTAATGATTTGGAAAGACTTAAAGCCAGAATAAAAGATACAATGTTTTATTACCTTCCAATCCCTCAAATAGATATGGATGTAAATAAAGCGCTTGTGCAAAACCCATTTTATGACAGGTAATCATGATTAAAAATCAGAAGATGAAAAGTAAATATTATAAAGCAGAAAAATTAAGCACCCTGTATTTTTTCATAATCATTGCAATCATGCTTATGACCAGGTGTGAAGATACCCCTGACACCTTGCCTGTTAAGGATATAGAATTGCAGATTACGACCTATATGGAGGCCCATCAGGACAAATACTCTGAATTTCTGAAAGCTGTTATAAAGGTAAACCTCCAGCATCTGTTTAAAACAAGGGGGCCCTATACACTATTTCTTCCCACTGATAGCGCCATGTTTAATTATTATCAGGAAAATGGTATTGATTCACTCGGGCAAATTCCTACTGATGATTTAAAAGATCTGGTTTATAATCATATTGTGGCAGGAGAGATAATGAGCCCGGAGATCAGTCTGGGCAGTCTGCCATATCCCAATGCAATTGGCGACTATCTTGTAACTGAATTCCGGGAAGCAGATATCATTGTCAATAAAGAGTCTGTTATAACAAACAGGGATATTAATGTTAATAACGGAGTCATCCATGAGATCGACAGGGTTATAGATGTTGTTGTCTGGGATATTTTTGAACCTCTTAAGAATGATCCGGGGTATTCGATATTCACACAGGGACTTGAGGCAACCGGAATAAAAGACACCTTAAAAATTATCTCTATTCCTTATGGAAGACTGGATGCAAGAACAAGGTATACCATTCTTGCAGTTCCGGATTCAGTTTATTCCAAAGAAGGAATCTACTCGTTTGATGACCTTGTTGCCAGGTTTGATGATGGTAATGGTCCGAGAACCAGTGTTGATAATGGATTGTTTACATATATGGATTATCATTGTCTTGAGGGTACTTATTATATTTCCAGCTTTACAACGGGAACTTATTATACACTTTCAAGGGAGAATCAGTTAAATTTCGAGATTAGAACGGATTACAAAATCAATATCGATCCTGTTACAGAAGAATTTACAACTTTTAATATCTCTTACTCGAATATTCCTGCTAAAAACGGGACAATACATCAGATAAACACTATACTTTCTGATATTGAGCCTGTTACATATAAATACACTTTCCAAATGACAGATTTTCCTGATATAAAAAATCTTGACTGTTACCGGTCGGAAATCAGAAATTTTACAGACGGGCAAAATCAATTTGCCAAAATAAAATGGGAAGGTGATTATATGCAGTATTATTATAAACCGGGTATACTTGCTAATGACTGGGATGCCATTTGTATGAGCGAAGATTCATGGTGGCTTGAGATTACCATTCCTAAAATACGCAGAGGTAAGTATAAGATTGTCGGAGGTTTCAGATCAGGTAATAACCGTGCCGACGTGGTTGTTTATATTGATGGCATTAAGACCGAAGGGTTCATTGACCTTACTGAACCCGGATATAACAATGTTGAGAGAGATGTAATCCAGGAAATTGAATGGACAGAGACCAAAGAACATGCCTTCGAACTGAAATCACTGAATCCTGGTATTTTATTCTGGGTATTTCTTAGGTTTGAACCCATTCCATAAATGTAGCTGAATTTAATTAGAATGTTTGTAAAATAAAAAGCCCGAAAATGATACAAAGAGTTATAAGAACTGCTATTCTCAAAGGATTGATATTACTTTTCCTAACAGGATTTCAGAATATCTTCGGCCAGGAAGCAATGGTAAAAGTAACCGGAACTGTAAGGGAATCCGTTACAGGAACACCCCTGAAACAGGTATTAATTGCGAGTTCAGGTTCCGATACTAGCGTTGTTTCTGATGAACAGGGACAATACGAAATATTGGTAAACAGCGCAGATGATTTGTTAACATTTCAGCTGGCAGGATATACTACACAACAAGTCTATTTATATGGCAGAAATTCATTGGATGTGTATTTTGTCAAGGTTTCTCAAAAATCGGGCAATGACAGGATTGAAACTCCATTTGGAGAAGACGTTTTCAAAGACATAGATTATGAAATTGATTATCTGAAAAAGAATGCTTTTGAAAAATATCCGGCTGTCACATTTGATGAAATTTTGCAGGGTAAAGTAGCAGGAATGAATGTGATTGGTCATTCAGGATTACCCGGGCACAGAAGTTACATGAATATTGGAGGTATATCTTCAGTATATGGCAGCAATGAACCAACTGTTATAATTGATGGCATAATCAGGGAAACTCATTACCCGGTGGAAGGATCAATTGATGGATATATCTTGAATCCTTTTGATATAATTGATGTCGATGATATCCAGGATGTTACTGTTTTAAAAGATGCTCAGTCCTATCTGGGTTCAAGGGCATCAAATGGTATCATTTATATTAACAGTGAACAAAAGGAAGAAGCAAGTACAGCCATTAAAGTTCATATTTATCAGGGCATTGTTACTTCGCCCAAACAATTACCCCTCATGGATGCCGGCCAATTTACAGCATACCTGAATGAACAGGTTGCTGCTCAAGGATTGTCACAGAATGAAATTGATGAATTATTTCCCTGGTTGAATGGAAACAGCGATCCAAAATATAATAACAATACAAACTGGCAGGATGAAATATTCAGAACAGGAAGACTTCAGAAATATTATATATTCTTAAAGGGAGGGGACAATATTGCCAACTATAACATTTCAACAGGTTACCTGATACATAACGGAATTATTAATAATACAAACCTGTCTCGTTTCAATTTAAGAATTAATGGAAAAATCAATATAACGAATAAATTTTCGTTTAATCCCAATTTTAAGCTCGCGCTTGCTGATTCTTATCTGCAGGAACAAGGATATAACCAGGTGACTAATCCGATTATAGCTGCCAGTTTAAAATCACCATTAATGAAACCTGGTTCAACTCCCGGAGAAACAGACGATAATTTTCTGGAAGATGTTGGTGTGTTTGATGTGAGCAATCCATATGTTATTGTTAAAAATCTGGACGCTCAAAGCAGGAATTTTCAGCTGCTGGCATCCGCTAAATTCAATTATAGTCTTTCAAAGAAACTATCTGTTGCCTCCTTTATAGGAATTGATATAAACAATGCATGGGATAAAATATTTATCCCGGACTTCGGGCTGCCGATGATTGATTCGGCAAGAAACCAGATGGGTGTTTCAGTAACAGAATACAGATCGATTCAGAATAACAACGAGTTGATTTATACCAATAATTTTCAAAACGGAAACAATCTCATCGTACAGCTTGGTAACAGGATCATCGTGAACCAATATGAAATAGGAATTGCCAACGATTTGAACAGTGCTACTGATGATTTCAGAAGCGTTGGAAGTGGAGGTGAACATCAATATTTGCGCTCTACAAGTGGCGGTGCTGACGGACTGAGTTGGATTTCTTATTACACCACAGCCAACTACCGGATTAAGGACAGGTATTATTTTAATGCTGCTCTCTCTTATGAGGGGAATTCAATTTTAAACAAGAACAATCGTTATAGTTTATTTCCATACGTTAGCGCCGGCTGGAGAATCCCATCGGGCATGTCTAAAATTGATGACCTGAAGATAAGACTGTCATATGGGATTACCGGAAACCTGCATCACTCTGCCTATACTTATTCAAATTTATTCTATGTAGGTAAAAGATATAATGAAAGAGGTGTAGTTGTACGTGAATCAATACCTAACGAAGACCTTGAGCTGGAAAAGAAAACAACCATAAATTTTGGAACAGACATTTCAGCATTTAATAAGGCCATTCATGCAGGTATCAACCTTTATTATGCTAATGTCAATAATCTGATTATCAAGCAAACCCTGGTAGATGCTGCTGGATTTAATGAATATTATGACAATGGAGGCAGCTTAAATTCTATGGGTATAAGTTTATCTGCCGATTATGGTTTTCTTACAGGAAATGCTTTATGGAATGTGGGATTTAATGTGTCAGGCCGGTCATCCAGGATTTCAAGGCTTGACTTTATTTATAATCCAGGAAATATAGACTACTTTCTGACCAGCATTGAAGGTGCAGAATTGATTTCGCAGGTGGGTGAACCTGTTTACTCATTTTATGGTTTTGAAACAGATGGCGTGTTTACATCAGAAACCGAAGCCAGTGCTGTTACCGGACCAAACGGACTGTCAATGAAGGCTGGCGATGTAAAATTTATTGATCAGGATGGAAATGATACAATTAATGATTTGGATAAGGTAATTATAGGAAGTCCTGAACCTAAATTATTCGGAGGTTTATATGCTTCCTTTTCAAAAGGCAGATTTAAAGTCGATGTTGATTTTTATTACAGTATAGGGAATGATATTTTCAATTATCTGGCTATGCGTACACATTCAATGGACAACTATTATAACCAGGCTGAAGATATTACTGGCAGATGGAATACCTCCAATACAGGATCTGATGTTCCGGCTGTTTCCTTTGGTGATCCAAGGGGAAATACAGTTTTTTCTGATCGCTGGATTGAAGGCGGTTCATATGTTAAAGTAAAACGTTTAACTGTAGGTTATACACTTCCAGGCACTTCAAAATATTATAAAAATTTAGAAGTATACTTAACTGGCACAAACCTGCTTACAATAACTAAATATTCAGGGTATAACCCGGAATTTATGTTTTTAAATAATCCTTATTATATGGGTGTTGATTATGGTAAAATACCTTTCACCAGATCATTTATTATTGGAATTAAATTAGGTTTATAATTATTTAATGTATCATAATATGAAACGATCAATATATGGCTTATCGGTTTTAATATCCGCTGTGTTAATATTTGCATCCTGTGAAGATTTTTTTGATGAAAAACAGGGTGGACAGATATTGCCGGATAAGCACTATCAATCGGAAACAGATGCCGGGAATTCTTATTTGGGTTGTTTTACTACTTTATATGAAATGATGCCAAACTATATTATGACAAGTTCGTTACTGGCCGATCTTGCTTATGTTACTGAAAATGCAGGCAGTGACCTTGTTGATATAAATTTGCACAGACCTTCGAAATACAATATCTATACTGACGCTTCCGGTTTCTACAAATTAATTATATCTGTAAATGAAGCATTAAAATATCTGGCTGAAATTCAGGAAAAAGATATAGATTTTACTGACATTGTCTACAGAGCCTATTATAATGCATTTCTTGGTTTAAGAACATGGGCATATTTCACCCTGGTGAGGTTGTATGGTGAAGCAGCCTATATACCTGACAATGTGCCGACCCTTCCGGAAGATTTGGTTTACCTGAACAGGGAAGTAATGATTGATACACTGATAAATCAGTTAGACAGTGCCATTACAAGAGGATATGAAATAAGATTTGATCTGACTAATAATTTGTACGCTTTAATGGGAGAACTCCTTCTTGAAAAAGGTTATTACGATGCTGCTGCAACTGCTCTTTATACTTCCATGTTAGGAGTGGATTTTCCATATGTCAATAATTCATACAAAGATTTTAATTGGATCAATATTTTTATAAGTTCTGAAACCAGGTCGGATGAAGTATTTACAGCTGTTCCCTATTCACGTGACAATAAAGTGGAGAACCAGCTTTACTACTGGACATCTTATTATCTTGATTACCTTATGATGCCTACATCTATTATTATTGAACTGTATACAAAACAAGTAGCACAGAATGATCAGCAAACAGGCGATGTATACAGGGGGCTGGGTATTACATACGATGTGGTTGACGGAAACAATGTAATTAATAAGTATTTAATTGATGATGCGGTTCCTGCCAGTAGTGACATTATCATAAAAAGGGTTTCTGATGTTCATCTGCTATTGGCAGAAGCATTAAACCTTGCAGGTGATCATACAAATGCTCTTGATCTGGTGAATGCCAACAACAGCCAGTTTGATTTATACTGGAGAAGCGGCGTCGGAATCAGAGAAAGGGTATATCTGAAAAGTTACAGCATTCCGGCAGGAACAACTGATTCAGCAACTTATATTGAAGACATTATAATGGAAGAGCGTGCAATGGAAATGGCTTATGAGGGAAGACGCTGGTTTGACCTGATGCGGGTTGCACGCAGAAGAGGCAATGATTACCTGGCCAATAAAGTAGCTGCCAAGTTTTCTAATCCTGCTGTTGCTGATGAAGTTCGCAATTTGTTAATGGATGAAAAAAACTGGTATTTACCATTTGATAAATAAATCCTGCTGCAGGAAAAAACCTGCCTTTAATGAATAAACTCAACTTTCGGCATATAATCTGTACTTTCAATAATCAAGTTCTTCATAGTTATATAATTTTGTTTTAGCGAAAAGAAATTATAATATCATATGTCTGACATTTGGAAAGACATAATTGAATCAATCAGAGGTACAGAGCAGGATACAGCTCAAATTAAAGCATATAATACCAAGAATAAATGTTATGTTCCGGCTTCTTAAACCTTCAGCCGGGGGAATTGGACAGTATATAATAGCCACAGCCAGCTGGATTGGCCTTTATAGAATTGTTGCCGAATTTGGTAAAGAAGCTGTTGCAGGTGATACATATACACCTACTGTATTAAATCTTATTTGTTTCTGGCTTATTGAAATACCATTGGCATATATAATGTCAATTTCAATAGGATTTAATGAAACATGAGTTTTTTGGGCTATAGTAATTGTAGAGTCAATGTTAACAATTCTTGGAATAATCATTTTCAAAAGAGGCAAATGGAACCTCAGAAAAGTATAATTTAGATGTTTAAAACATTATAAGTTGACTATAATATTTTTTATTAATCTTACAAGCATAATCAACACAGCTATGGAAATATTTGAATCAGATTTATATTCGTATCTTATTCTCCCCTTATTGATATTCCTGGCAAGAATATGTGATGTTACATTGGGAACTCTCAGAATAATTTTTACATCAAAAGGGAAAAAGTATATTGCTCCTTTTTTAGGATTTATTGAAATGATAATCTGGATTTTAGCTATAACACATATTTTTGAAAATTTAAATAACTGGGCCTGTTATATTGGTTTTGCAGCCGGATTTGCAATGGGTAACTTTGTTGGCATAATTGTAGAGGAAAGACTTGCTATAGGTTATGAATTAATTAGAATTATTACAAGTAAAGATGCTGATAATCTGATTTCCACACTCAGGCAAAGAGGCTTTGGAATTACATCCATACGTGCCAAGGGGAAAAAAGGTGATGTAGGAATTATATACTCAATAATAAGACGTAGTTATTTAAAGGATTTTGTATCTTTTATGAAAAAATTCAATCCAAAGGCATTTTATACTATTGAAGATATAAGGTTTGTTAATGATAAAACATTTAGTCCCATTAATAAATCAATAATCAGAAAGAAACTGTTTAAATCCAAAAAATAAGAATATAATTATACCAAATTAAAAGGGACTAACAACCTTAAGTTTAATAAAACTGACCGGATAAACCCTGCCAAAAATGTAAAAAAATAAATACCCCTGATTTAAACGAATAAAGAGATTGAATAAATTTATTAAATAATGAACCCTAATGAGCTGCAAAAGAATACTTAATATTATTTTTTTTATTTTATTACCTGTACTTATTTTCTCGCAAAATGAGACTCTGATTAAAGAATTTAAGTCAGATTACTTTTACGATAAAAAAGATTCTTTAATAAAAATTCATGGATATAAAAAGATATTTATATCTGAATATGAACTGCCTGCAATTACAGCTTTATCACACTATCCTGAACTGGATTCAACCATAATTGAATTTAAAAATAAAAAATTAAAAGGGCTTGGTAACGCAAGGCCAAAAATGGATTTTTTATTCAGAAAACAAGTAAACAGACACTATGTTATAATTATTAATAAAAATGCCGAAGATGTCCTGGGATTACCATTTAGCGATATTCCATTTAACGCTCAAACCGGATTTTTCGGACATGAACTGGCTCATATAGCAGACTATACTGAAAAGAATAATTTAAAACTTATATTTTTCGCAACCAAATACATGTTTATGCAGAAGAGTATTGAAAGGTATACTGATAAAATTGCTATTGAGCATAATCTTGGACATCAATTATATGAACTAATAAGTTTTATAATGAAAAATCCGGATACTAATAAAGACTACCTGAAATTTAAAAGGAATAATTATCTTAATTGTGAAGAAATACTTTATGAGATTTCAAAACTCAATAACGGTTTACCTGTTAACATTAATCAGCATTAACATTAATTAAGAAATATAATTGATAACAAATTATTAAATACACTAAATTTGAAAATCATAAACAGGGATTAAAAATTAATTGTAAAATGAAAATAAAAGTACCCGGGAAAAAAATAAAAATTATAACAATAATCACCTTATTGTTAGTCAGTTCTTTTTCATTCATAGCATTTACCGACAAAGAGTTTAAAATAGCTAAAAATCTGGATATCTTCTTTACATTATTTCGTGAGCTAAATCTATTCTATGTTGATGATACAGATCCTGAAGAGCTAATTGAAGCCGGTATAAAGGGAATGCTAAAATCACTTGATCCTTATACTACATATATTCCTGAATCTGAAATAGAAAATTTTAACTTTATGACCACAGGGCAATATGGCGGCATTGGTGCACTTATAAGAAAAGGAGGGGATTACACAATTATTTCTGAACCTTACATGGATTTTCCCGCCTACAAAGCAGGATTAAAAGCAGGGGACACCATAGTATCCATTGACGGGATCTCTACTAGCGGGGAAAAAATAAACGATGTCAGCGAAATGCTGAAGGGAACACCAAATACATCAGTAAAGCTTGAAATAAAAAGATACGGTGAAGATGGTATTATAGAAAAAACACTTGTGAGAGAAAAAATTACAATTAAAAATGTCACCTACTATGGAAAAGTAGACGACAATATTGGTTATATAAGGTTATCAAACTTTACCAACAACGCTGGCAAGGAAGCAAAAGAAGCCTTAACTGAACTAATAAAACAAGACATAGAATCAATTATTCTTGATCTCAGGGGAAATCCGGGAGGATTACTAATTGAATCGGTTAATGTTGCTAATTTATTTGTCAATAAAGAACAGGAAATTGTTAGTACCCACGGTAAAGTCAAACAGTGGGATAATATTTATAAAACCACACAGGCCCCGGTTGATACTTTAATTCCAGTGGTAATTCTGGTAAACAGGGGCTCTGCCTCTGCTTCAGAAATTGTTGCAGGTTCAATGCAGGATTTAGACAGAGCATTAATTATGGGAGAAAAAACATTTGGAAAAGGACTGGTGCAAACAACACGGCCTCTAAGTTATAATACCCAATTAAAAATAACAACCGCTAAATATTATATACCCAGCGGAAGATGTATACAGGCAGTAGATTATGCACAAAGGAATGAAGACGGAAGCGTTGGTTATATCCCCGATTCTCTTATTAATGAATTTACAACCAAAAATGGCAGGATAGTCTACGATGGAGGAGGTATTACTCCCGATATTGAAGTCAAATCAGAATCCCTTAGTAATATTACGGTCAGTCTTTTAACTAAGAATTTGATATTTGATTATGCTACAATCTTTGTCGCAGAAAATGAGCCAATACAACAGATTGATGAATTCGAATTTACTGAAAATGACTATCAGAAATTCCTTAAATTTTTGGAAAATAAATCCATAGACTATGCCACACAAAGTTATAAAACACTTGAAGACCTGATTAAAACAGCCACGAAAGAGAAATACTTTGAAGGAGCAGAAGAAGAATTTGAAGCACTTAAGAAAAAGCTGGCACATGATAAAAATAAAGATTTGCAAACATTTAAAAATGAAATAATTCGCTTGCTTACTGAAGAGATCATAAGCAGGAATGATTATCAGGAGGGAAGAATAAAAGCTTCCCTGAAATATGACGTACAGTTTGATAAAGCTCTTGATATTTTAAAAAATAAAGAGCAATATTTCAACATATTGAAAGAAACCGTAAAAGAAACAGCTGAATTGTAATTTTTTAGTAATAAAACAAATTAGCTATATTGTTGATAAACAAGAATTTATAATTTCTATTTTATTCTTCTTTCTTTTGCTAATATATTCAATAATAATATTCTCATAAGATTCAATTATTTGCTTTAATAATTTGTTGTTTACCTTAAAGAATACATCATTAATCCCTTTTACGGGCAATATCTTCGCTGAAGTTCCGCTTAAAAATACAGAATCGTAATTTATTAAATTATTAATTGAAACATCCTTTTCTATAAGTCTAATATTTAATTTATTACAAATTTGAAGTACATATTTTCTGGTAATACCGGGAAGAACTTTATTTATTGGGGGCGTACAAATTTCATTATCTTTTAAAAAGAAAACATTGGATTTACTTCCCTCTGTAATATACCCCTCTTTATCTACCAGTAATATTTCATAAAACCCTTTACCAAGTAGTTCACTCTTTACTGCAGTTATTACATAATTATTAACAAACTTGGCATTGGGCATCTTCCTTTCCAGGGATAATAACGAAACATTAATTCCATGCTCGTACTGTGTAATACCCGGATACTTATATTTAGTGAAATAAGCCAGTATATTTGGTTTGTTTTTTAAAGACTCATTAAAGCTTATAACCAGCTTAACATTCCCGCGTTTTACACGATTATTTAAAATAAGCTTTGAAAGACTTTCAGTAATAGACCTATAATCGATTGAATAGTCAATGTTGAATAATCTTATTGAATTTGTTATTCTTTCAAGATGATCCTCAAGAAAAAGGCAATAACCGTCAATATATCTTAAGACTTCGTAGAAAGATTTGCCTGTATTCAGGTGAGCCTCATTAAAATCTTTTCTTCTTTTTATTTTATCGTTTAAAATAAAGGTATCATGCAAACACTCGTTCATTATTCAATATACTTTAAAGTCCAACCTTAACAAAATTCTTCATTTAATTTATAAAATCCTGTTCAGATTAATAAAAATGATATTAATGACAGCAGCAGAAAGCTGAAAATAATAAGAGACTATTGCGGAATAAACTGATACATAATATATCCGTTTTGCCTGGGATCTGCATTATAATCTGTATTAAATTTAGTACGCACAGCATATTTTAGTGCTGTTTCCAAAAGGCATTGTTCCATGGTGTCAGATTCTGATGATATTGATGTAGAAATAACTCTACCCTTTTGATTTACAATGATATCTACTCTTACCAATCCGCCTCCCTTACATGTATAAACAGGAATAGGAAGATACTTTTTAAATCTGTGTTCAAGAAAATAGGTTACATTTGTAGGGCCTGAATATTCCTCATCAGAATCTGATTGCTCATTTTCATCAACCTCCTGATCTTCACTGTATGATATATTATCATCAGGCAGGCTTCTATCCAAATATTGCTCCAGATTTTCAATTCCCAGTTCTTCCTTAAGCTCCTCAATATACTTTTCAGTACTTATCTGGTCATTAATTTTATCTGCGACATTTAATGCTATGTTTCTTCTTACCTCATCTTCAAGAGATGGAATTTCAGCCCGCATAGTTTTAATCTCCTTAATAATCTCTTCTATATCCACCATTTCTTCTTCAAATTCAATGGGATAATATTCCATCTGTTTTCTTCTGACATCGCCAACTTTTACCAGGAGAAATAACAAAATCAATGCTAAATGAAATAATATAGTACCTAGTATGCCATTAATATTATCACTTAATAAAATTTTCACCCTGTATTTTTAATTAATTCAGGTTATTAAATTACTAAATAAAAGGATGGCAAAATTAATAAATTACGGCAAAATTATAATTATTAATTTAAAGCTTTTATTAAAGTCCTTTTATTAATTGATTATCAATATTTTTACTGATTCTTGATACTTATCATTTCTTAATCTGAGAAGATACATCCCATTTATTAATTCGGATAAATCTATAACTGCTTTAGTGCAATTTTTTACGAATTCAGTCCTTATAATTTTACCGTAGCAATTTATAATTTCAACACTGCCACTGAAATAATTATTAAATTCAATAAATATTGATTCTGATGCCGGACTAGGAAAAACTTTAAATTTATCTGCAAATGATTCATCCATATCTAAATTACACATTTCAACAGTCAATGAGGTTACTACAACACTGTCGCATCCAAATACTGAATTCAGGCTATCATAATATGTCCCCTCAGAATTTTGCCACTTTCCTCCAATATAGATGCTGTCATTTTTACAAATTGATCTGTATGTGTCTGTTTCAAAGCCTGTATTGACAATTAAATCAAATGAAATTGTGGTATCTGTGAACAGGCCATTACCAATAATACATCTATAACTGCCGTTGTCTGCTGTTTCTGCATAACTTAAAGTATATAAACTATCTGTTGCTCCTGGTATGCCCGCTCCATCTTTTTGCCATCGATATTCTAATTCATTTTTATTTCCAAGTGAAATAAATAATGATATGCTATCTCCGGTACAGAGCATGTAATCATTGGATCTGGGATTATATTTTAGTGCAACTTCAGATGTTTCAATTAATGTGCTGTCAACTGAAAAAGCTGTTAATAGCAGGCTTATAACCGTATCCTCTGTAAAATATGAAGGATTCCAATAGTAGCTAGTGTCACTAATTGCCTGAGCAATATTTAAATATGTATTTCCCCTGTCGTAACTGATTTCAATATTATATAAAACCGGATTTCCTTCATCAGGATTAATTAGCTTCCATTCAATAGATTCATATTCTTCCCAAATGCTATTAACATCAGGATGTATAATTGAGAAATCAGGTTTCTCATAGGAATGTAATAATTCCGCAAAACCTTTACCTTCAACCTCTAATCCATTTACCGTCCCTTTAATTACTGTACTGCCTGCAAAAAATCTGAATGGCAGCTCTACTTCACTTTCCGAATTCCTTACCGATATTAAAAGGTCAATGTCAAATGTATCCATTAACAAATTCCATTTTTGTGAGTAGCATCTTACGCTATCCCATGTATATTCATACCTTAAACGTTCTATGTTAAAATCATAAGTAGTAAATGAGGATGAATCATTAACATAAACGGAACCTATTCTATAATTAGGTTTAACAGGTATTTTATTATCTTCTGTGAAAATATTCCATATATTCAGGTCCATCCCGTTATCAAGCTGAATGCAAAACCATTCATATTCCTCACCACTATTTGGATTAAAGCTGCCATACTGATGATCTATCCATCCGGTGCCGGAGATAGTGTCTTCAGTAGAATTGAAACTTAATATCCCCGAAATATCAATTATTGTTTGAGAATAATAATAAGTATAGTCTTTATTTCCCTGGTATAGAAATCCTGAATCGGCAATAATTAAGGGGCGTTTTATGGCATTGCAATTAATATCAATAGAACCGGTTTGTGATTCTGCGCTAATATGGTATTGAAATGGTATCATTTTACCACTGCTATCAGCTAATGTAATCCACTCTTCAGTATGTGTTGAAATATATCCAACGGTTGCTATTATATTCAGACTGTCCTCTGCGATAGATTCATATATGCATGGCATTGATTCATCATAGAACTGTTTTGAATTTTCGTTTGCCAGATTAAATATCCTAAACCCGTCAAATCCGAACGCAGGCGTATAGAAATAGGCCAACAAAAATGAATATTCGTTTCCAGTATTCTTACCAGTTACATGTCCGTTAATATACAGCCATTCTATTGATTCATCAAAATGAAAACCTTCATCCTTCGGGAAATTTAAAACACTTCCTGATGGTTGATATGGATAGGTTTTCCATTCCTGGGGATATGCTTTTACTGTAAAGAAAATTAATAATAATATGAATCTTTGCAACATCCTGATCATTCTTTTAATTTGTAAAAATTCTATATAAGAAATGTACTTAATATCACACAGTATCTGAAAATTTACTTCTTATATTACAAATAAAAAATAAAAATTATTATATTATAAAAATATCTAAATTATAACACTTGTAAAAATTTAATATTCACTGATTTCTAATAAACATTTTTAAAAATAAATAATCCATGGTACTAAAATCAGTTAATCCCTATAATGGTGAATTACTCGGTGAATTTGACGAGCATGGGAATAATTATATAAATTCAGCAATAGACAAAGCTGAGTTTGCTTTTACAAAATTCAGGAAAACCAGTTTTAAATACCGTGCAGAAAGAATGCTTAAATGTGCTAAAATTTTGAGGGAAAATAAAAATTCATACGCAACAATTATTTCAGGCGAAATGGGAAAAGTTATTAAAGAATCGGTTGCAGAAGTTGAAAAATCAGCATGGGTTTGCGAATATTATGCACAGCATGCTGAAAAATTTCTGGAAGATGAAGGACTAAACGTTAATGACGGAGCCAGCTATTTGGTTTATGATCCCCTGGGTATTATCCTGGCTGTCATGCCCTGGAATTTCCCTTTTTATCAGGTTTTTCGTTTTGCTCCCCCCGCGGTAATGGCAGGTAATGTTGTTCTGCTAAAACATGCATCAAATGTCCCTCAATGTGCATTGATAATAGAAGATATTTTTAAAAAAGCAGGATTCGGAGAAGGCATTTTTCAAACGTTACTGGTCAGATCACATAAGGTGAACAGCATAATTGACGATCCCAGAATACAGGCAGTAACAATAACAGGGAGCACTGAAGCAGGCAGGAATGTTGCTCAAAGGGCAGGATTAAATATTAAGAAATCAGTACTTGAACTTGGGGGCAGTGATCCTTTCATAATTCTTAAGGATGCTGATATTAGTTCAGCAGCTTATATAGCTGCAAAAGCACGAATGATTAATTGCGGACAAAGTTGTATAGCAGCAAAAAGATTTATTATTGAAGAAAAAATTTATGATAAGTTTATTTTAAAATTTCAGGAAAATTTACATCGCCTTAAGTTTGGCAATCCTCTGGATGAATCATCAGACTATGCTTCAATGGCCAATAAAGAACTTAGAGAAATTTTAGCCGGCCAGGTAAAAAAATCTATAGAGAATGGAGCAAATATTTTATGGGAAGACAATAAAACTCCTCATGAGGGAGCCTTTTATAATCCAACAATTATAAATGATATCGCACCTGGCATGCCAGCTTACGAAGAAGAAATATTTGGGCCGGTAGCATCAGTATTCAAAGTAAAAAATGCAGGCGAGGCTATTGAACAGGCTAATAATTCTGAATTCGGACTTGGTGCATCAATATGGTCACAGGATATTAAAAGGGTACAAAATATTGCCAGGGATATTGAGTCAGGAGTTGTTTATATAAACGGGATGGTTGCTTCACGTCCTGAAATTCCCTTCGGGGGAATAAAAAAATCTGGCTATGGAAGAGAACTATCGCATTTAGGAATTCGTGAATTTGTAAATCAAAAGACAATTTTTATTAAATAAAGCCTGGAAATCCTTTATATTACTAACAATATTCCTTTTTCTTTATTAAAAATCCGGTATCCCCTTTATCAATAAAGAATTTCAAACAGAAACTGGTTAGTTAGTTGTTAAAAGTAGAAGTTATGGCCTTTTTAAATGTATTTGTGAGTGAATGCTCCCGCTTAAGTTCCTTAATATACTTATTTCTTATCTCTAATGCTCTTTCCAGTGTTTTATTTTTATCAAATATTCTGATAACATCTTCAGGTCCGTTAAATCTGTTAATAATTCCCAGTGCCGAATCAAAATTAGAATTTTCAATTTTCTTCTTAACATTATGAGTTATATTTTCAAGAATCTTCCAGTTTATCTGATTAGGTATGGTAAAATAAAATTTCGCTCCTTCAAACAAATCTCTGTAGATTCCTTCAGTAATTTCGGAAATTTTAAAATGTTTATATACTTTAATTTTCCCTTCACTGTCAATGGCTTTAAAACTCATAAACTTAATATCATTATGCTTATAGTCTGCCTGTATGTCAGGAATTATCTCATAGCATTCAAGACCTTTAATCCTTATGCACGGAAGTATTTTGTTTTGTATGACTATTTCACTGCAGCTGAAATTACATTTATTGTATTTTTCATTTTTTAATACTCTTGAAATTCGTTCAATCTTCTCAGGAAAGTACCTGTACATAAGGATAAGATAAACATAATTTAACCTTGCTTTGGTTTTTATACCGCTCTTATCTTCATACCCCGGAAATGGCTTCATACTCTTAAGAACCAAAGTATTGGACATAATACTCTCCTCCAGGCTTTTAAGTCTTTCGGTTTTTATTATATACCCTGTTGTTTCTATAATTTGATTTGATAACATAATAACGGGTTTTAGTTAATTATAATATTAGAAAGAATAATACGATAGATATGAATTACAAGTATTTCCAGTAAACTCACAATTTACAAAAATATCGTCACATTATCAACTTAATCCGGTTTAATTTAACCTTGTCTTATAAGTCATCTATTAGCTGATGATGAATGTTCAAGTAACTAAATAACAAATATTTATGAACATCATAATATATTTAATATGCTAAATATTCTTCCTTTTATAAAAATCCAGCATTTACAGAAAATAAAAACTCTAACGATAAACTATTTTTCCCCGGGAGGTATGAACACCTTATACCGGCATCAAAGGGAAAAATAAACCGTATAATATTTAAATCAGATGTCAATTCTGCTCCAATGGAGTTGTATATCCCGGTATAATTATTGTTGGCAGACTCAAGGTTTTCCCTCACATTATAACCGTAAGCATGATCATAAAAGAGATTTAGTTTAATTCTCTTTATATAAATAAACGGACCAAGCGAAAAGTCAGGATAAGATAAAGGAAAAGCATAATCAAGTGTAATTTTCCAGAATTTATCTGAATAGTAGTTTGGATATCCTCTTGGTAAAAGTACTCTGTTTATAGTATAAATATATTTTTCGGGATTTTGTTTTTGAATACCTCCGTACAATCTCAGACTATGATGCCTGAATAATCCCGGGAAGTATAATCTTGAGCTCACTGAAATTATAGAACCGAATAATGCACTTGCAGGGGTATGGGTATATGCAAAATTTATTGTTTGCCCCCATTTATATTCAATATCGCGGGATGATAATTTTAAATATCTATATACTCCAAGCTTATAATGAAAACTTGATATACCGTTTTTATATCCGCCGTCAAAATAATAAAGACTATTATATTCATATTCAATTTGAGGCCTTATCAGTTTAGTATATTTATTGTTACTGAACTTCAACGGCAAATATGATTTTATGAAAAAAATTTTGTTATATGATCTATTTTTCGGAGGATCAACATTTTCATAAAGTTTCAGGTAAGATGACGGACCCCCTAATTTGGCGGAAAACTCTATTACAGGATAAAATCCCGCATAAGTAATTTTCGGATAAAAATAATGACCCCCATTTTCATACGAATAGCCGATACTTGAAATCGCTGTACTTAGTTTATTTTGTGAAAGTATAGTTATCCCCGGTGATACAGGCAGATCCGAAAAATCAAAATTATTAAAGTCAATGTCAAAATAAAAAGGATACCAGCTGTGGAAATTAAATAAATTCGTTAGCCTGTAATACTGTTCAGACTTATAAGTTACATCAGGTATATCACTTTCCTGGATATTTTTTCCCTCCTGTTTAGCAAGCTGATTATACCATTTTATAGAATGATCGGTAACATCAGATAAAGGTATCCATAAACTGGAATCAAGAGTTGTTATTACTGCTTTATAACCATTTGAAGAATAATTTGCATATAGTAAATCCTTTTTATTTAAGCTTACAGAAGGATCAAATGCACCAAATTTAGAAGATGTTACCTGATAAACATTTTTCGATTTATTGTTAAAAGCATAAATATTATCTATACCATTAAACCCTCCTCTGAATAGTATATAATCATTCCATTGCACAGGTTGAGAAATATCAATATATTTAGAAGAGAATATTGTATTCCATTCCTGCCTTAAAGGATCATACCGCCTTATTCCTTTCCCTTCTTCATCAATGGAAATTACAATTATTTGTCCGTTTTCAGTCCATACAGGAAATTGTAGAAGTTTGTTTGACTGAGACGGGATTCTTTTTTCAACAGCCCCATCATGCAAATTAATTATAGTCAAGAAATTATTGTTTTGATTATCTATCTCAACTACAACTATTTTATTGCCATCATATGAAACTGATGGTGAAAAATACCTTGATTTTTTTGTCAACTGCTTTTCTTTGCCTGATTCCAAATCGTAAATTTTGATTACAGAATAACTGCGTTGTTCCCATCTGGGGTCCTGTATTATTTCATCCCATACTAATTTGTTGTTTTTAAATGATATTCTGTCAGAAGACAAATAACCGGGAGTATGAATAATTCTTTCATCTCCCCTTTTTGTAATTGTAACAAACTGATCAATCTGATCAATCCCGCTTTTTAAAACAACTATTGTGCTGTCATTTACAAATTGAGGATACCTGTAACTGGTATAGAATTTTGATTTGGCATCTGACAAATATTCATAACTTGTATAATCAATATAATTTATCTGATATTGCCAGAGGTTTTTAAGAGTATCAAAAGTCTCTTTAAAAAGTTTTATTTTGGAAAGACCATAATATTTTTTCAATCCGAAGTAAAACGGGCTTATTAAATAAGGTTTTCTTGCTACATTATCAAGCACTTTACTATAGAATTTTGTATCATAATTTAGTCTGGAATATGCGACCATATAATAACCTGAATGATAATAATCGGGGATAAAATCCTTATATGATCTTAAATAAAGTCTGTCATAAGAAATCCTTTTGTCATTTTCAGTAAAAAAGGCTTTCAATTTCATTTCGAATGAAGGAAGACGGCCCCTGCCGGTACTTGACAGTGCAGTTTCTGTTACAACAGCATCTCCTTCCATAAACCACTGGGGCAGATACCCGAGTACTGCCCCAGTGGCCTGTTGCCCGAAAATCAATGATAATAATTTTGTTAATCCCTGATTCAATTTATCCACCTGAACAACATGCCTGAATTCGTGCAGAGTCAATTGTTCAAGCCAGTCTTCAGCATAACTCTCCCGGGGAGGAGTGGTAACAAATTCCATGCGCTTTGGAGCCCACGATACATAACCATTTGATATAACAGAACTATTATGAAGAATAACTGATACTTTTCCCGGCTTTCTATCAAGACTTTGGGTTAAGTATCCATAAGAATAATCCAGAATATTTGCCAGTCTGTTTGCCTCTTTATTAAACTCTTTCGGGTAAATTATCCGGAAGTTTTCAGTTCTTATCTGCTCCCACGCAGTTAAGTAGGGGTCCTGGCCAGTCGAGAAAAATTGTGTATAACCCTCTGAAAAATATATAACTAAAAGGTAAAGAGTAATAAGTGTTTTCCTGTAATTGTAAACTTTGAATTTCAATTGTAGTAGTCTCTGGTTTAACAATACTCTAAAAATACTCATCTAATTTTTATAATTTCTCTGAATCCACAATCTTAAAAAGCTTATCAGATCTTCTGACAACCTGATCTACAGGAATTGAAAATCTTTCACCCTGTATTGTCTGGGTAACATTCTTTAGATTAACTCTTATTTCCTTAACGGTAGTTTCTACTACCCCGGTAGTTGGTCCGGTTATTAGTATCTCATCCCCTGTATTTAATGTATTTGCTTCACAGGTGAATTCTGCAACTTTGATTTTATCAAAATAGTTCATTCCCTTTCCAACAAATATCTTTCTTTTTGTAGCTTTTGAACCATATATGTCACTCCATTCTCCAAGCTTTTGACCTAAATAATATCCATCCCAAAATCCCCTGTTGAAGACTGCGGATAACCTCTTTTTCCAATAATTAATTTTGTCACTGTCATAGGTTCCTTCCAGATATGAATTTATAGCCTCATTATAACATTCGGTAACTGTTTTTACATATTCCGGGGGCCTTGCCCGGCCTTCAATTTTCAATACCCTCACCCCTGCCTCAAGGATCTTATCTAAAAAATGAATTGTATATAAGTCTTTTGGTGACATTATATACTCATTATCAATATCCAGTTCAAATCCTGTTTCTTTTTCTTTAACTGTGTATGCTCGCCGGCAATCCTGCAAACATTCTCCCCTGTTTGCTGAAAAATTATGTTCATGCAAACTCAGATAACACTTTCCCGAAATTGACATACATAATGCTCCATGAACAAATAATTCCAGCTTTATAACCTCTCCCAATGGGCCCTTTATATTATGCATTAAAACCTTATTCGCAATCTCAGATATTTGGGCTAAATCAAGCTCCCTGGCTAATACAACTACATTAGCATATCTGGAAAAAAATTTTAAAGATTCAATATTACTAATATTAACCTGGGTTGAAATATGTACATTCATTCCTATTGAATGAGCATAATCTATGGCCGCCAGATCAGAGGCAATTACAGCGTCAATTCCCTTCTTCTTTGCCATGTTGATTATTTCCCTAATCCTGGGCAGCTCGGAATCATATAAGATTGTATTTAAAGCAAGATAAGCTTTAACCTTATGTTCATCACAAATACCTTTGATTTTCTCTAAGTCATTTTCATTAAAGTTATATGAAGATCTGGCCCGCATATTTAACTTTCCCAGTCCGAAGTACACAGAATTTGCTCCTCCCTGAATAGCAGCAATCAGTGAGTCAAAGGATCCGGCAGGAGCTGTTAAATCAATATCTTCTCTTTTCAGCTTCATTGTTTAAAAATATAAATACCTTGTGTTGATCTGTAATTTATCTTAAATCGTTACAATTTTGATGCCCATTTTCTTGCTCCTATATACCTGCACGATTCGGCTGCAATAGCAGCAGCCTTTGTTAAAGCTTCTGCAAAATTATTCTCTTTTAAGTAATAAAAACAAAAAGCCCCGTGAAAAATATCCCCTGCCCCCAGTGTATCAACCGGACTTATTTTGGGTACATCAATTTTACCATAGTCATTTTTGTCTTTATAAAGAATTGGTTTTTCTCCCCTCGTAATTGCAATTCTTTCACAATTTCTTAAAGACAGGTATTCAAATACCTCCTCCGATTTTTTAAGCCCCGGAGGATAAAAATTTTCAGAGCAAATAGCTATATTAACAAAATCAAGCAAATTTTCCATGCCATTTTTCCAGCTTCCCCCATCAATAACAACAGGTATTGATAACTTTTTTGCTTCCCTGGCAATTTTAACTGCCCCATCAATATAAAAGCAATCAATAAGGACTATATTACTTGATTTAAGTTCATCCTCACATATATCCTTAAATAACCTGTAATTAATATTGCTCTTGTTAATCTGTTCAGGCTCAACAGTAAGTATTGTGCGATCACCTGTATCCACTGAAGTTATTATTGAACTTATTACCGGACTGGTATTTATATTAAAACCTGCATCATATAATTTTACATTATAAGTTTTCAATTCATTAATAACAAATTCAGAAAAAAAATGATTTCCAACAAATGTGATTAATGCAGCACCGCCTCCCAGATTTGAAAATGTTATAGCTGCATTTGTTGCCGGTCCTCCTGTATAAATACTATTTTTCTCAACTAAAGTCTTTGTATTTATTCCGGGATATTTTTCAACCAGAAATTGTATATCAATAGTATTAAGCCCGACAAAAAGTCCTTTCATATTATAAAATGATTTTTTATATCCAAAGTAATCCTAACATGTCTGGCCGGATTAAATAAAAGAATAATTTAGAAGTCTATCTCAATATAAACCGGACAGTGATCAGAATGATTTACCTTATTTAAAATACCGGCACCTCTTAATCTGGGTTTTAGACTTTCTGATATTACATGGTAATCAATACGCCAGCCCAGATTCTTAACCCTTGCATTTGCCCTGTAGCTCCACCACGAATATTGTTCAGGCTCTTTGTTAAACTCTCTGAAAGTATCAATAAATCCGCTTTCAATAAACTCATCCATCCATTTTCTTTCTTCCGGTAAAAACCCTGATGATTTTTTATGTTTTTCAGGATGGTTAATATCAATTGGCTTGTGGCATATATTAAAATCTCCTGAGATAACAATATTAGGCCGGACTTTTTTAAGATTATCAATATATTTTTGAAAATCCATAAGGAATTTCATTTTAAAAACCTGTCTTTCACCACCCATAGTGCCCGAGGGCACATATACACATAACAGGGTTAAATCGTTATAATCAGCCCTGATTAGTCTTCCCTCCCTATCATATTTTTCAATATTCATTCCGTATTGCAACAATTCCGGTTTGCTTTTGGTAAATATCGCTGTTCCGCTGTAACCTTTCTTTTTTGATGAATACCAGTATGTATTATAGCCATAATCATCATAAATACCCTTGTCTATTTGATCTGACTGAATTTTTATTTCCTGAACACACAATATATCCGTATTCATATCCCTTATCCATTCATGAAAACTTTTATTAACAGCAGCCCTTATACCATTTATGTTGTAGGAAATAATTTGTTTTACCATAATTATTATGTTTAAATGATAAAAATAACAAATATATTATTTAATTTGAGTAATAAATATTTCTGCGGATCCATTATATAATGCCAATTGGAAAAAGGCTTAGTTATAAAATCAACGGGCAGCTGGCACACTGTTAAAAATGGCCCCGATATCATAAAATGCAAGATTAAGGGTAAATTCCGGATAAAAGATATTACCACCACTAATCCTGTCGCAGTAGGTGATATAGTAAATTATAAGATTATTAGTAAAAATAATGTTGGTATAATAACTAATATCCAGGAAAGGAAAAACTATATAATTCGTAAAGCAGCAAACCTTTCCAGGGAAGCGCATCTTATAGCATCCAACGTAGATCAGGCATTCCTTATGTTTACACTTAGTTTCCCGGAAACACAACTCGAATTTATCGATCGATTCTTAGTTACATCTGAAGCCTATCATATACCAACAGTACTGATAATTAATAAAATTGACTTATATGATACCCCAACCCTGGAAAAGCTAAAATCAATCAAGGAAATTTATTTAAACGTCGGTTATCAATGCTATGAAACATCCGTAACAAAAAGCATTAATGTTGATATAATAAAAGAACTGATGAAAAATAAAATAAGTGTTATTTCCGGAAATTCAGGAGTAGGAAAAACTGCTCTAATCAATGCAATCAACAAAAATCTCAACTTAAAAGTTGAAGAAATATCCTCATATCATAAAAAAGGAAAACACACAACGACATTTTCTGAAATGTTTGAACTTGAAGAAGGCAGTTATATTATTGATACTCCAGGAATTAAAGGATTTGGATTGATTGACTTTGAAGAAAATGAAATCAGCCTGTTTTTCCCTGAAATTTTCAGGACATCAAAAGATTGTCAATACTATAATTGCAGTCATACCCATGAACCAAAATGTGCAGTTAAAAAGGCATTAGAAAACGGTACAGTGAGTATGTCAAGATACAGAAGTTATGTTAATATTTTAAATAAAGATGAAAGCAAATACAGGATAGAATGATAACATTTTAATTTTTAGTACTTTTAATAAATTGAAAATTTTTTTATTTTTTATAAATATCTTAGATTTAATCGATTTTTAATATATTTCCCTTTACAGATTATTTGATCATTATAATGAAAAAACTGTATATCTCTCTCGTAGTAATAATCATAGGAATTATAGCTTTAAATATTTTTTTCTATTATGATATTTATTTAAAACAAATATCATATCAGAAAAATATACTCTTTCAACAGGCTGAAAATGCAAGTAATGAAATTGAAACAGTAGTATCATCATTTGAAAGTGACATAAATAAAATATTGTTTTACGATGATATTGCTGAAATATTTAGCATTACCGATATCAAGGAAAGCGGAATGAGAAAACTTAAAATGTTTTACTCAACTTATAATCATCTCATTAAAAATATTTATATATATGACAGATATAAAAATGTACTCAATCTTTTTAAAGATAATAAAAACAATTTCATAGTTGACTATTATGTAGCTCAACGTCAAAGTATACTTGAAGACCGGGATATTATTAAAACAAAAAATAACACATACCAGTTTTATCTTCCTGTTTTTAAATCCAATTCTGTATATGGTAATATTATTGTAGCACTGGATTTTACCAGATATATAAATTCTGTTGTGGGAAAATATTATCTTGATAATACGCTATGGCAATGGATTGTTGACAGTACAGGTAATGTATTATCCACAAATATAGGCCATAAAGTGGAGTTTACTGAAATAAACGAAATTACATCAAATCTGAACAAGGATAAAAAAGGCTTTATTAAGCATACTGCCTATATCAATAACAAAAAGGAAACACTTATCTCCGTATATTATCCTATTGATGTAATAAAACAACATTTTGGCATTGTATTTTCATTAAACAACAGTGTAATTCTTGACTATATAATAATAAAGATCATAATTGCAAGTGGCCTTAGTATGGTTATTCTCTTTGCATCACTATTTGTTTTATTAAGGATTATCAAAAATAAATCCACAACAGGCCGTAAAGTATCTGCAGAACTTAAAAGAATCGAATCAATTATAGACAACCTGCCAATTGGAATATTGATACTTGACAGTGAAAGGAAAGTGAAAACCTTAAATAAGACAGCAAAAGATTTACTGTTATTAAAAGATAATGAAAATGTGATTGGGAAAGATATTTCAGACAGATTTTTACTTTCAAAAAACTATTATACCGATGAAGAACCAATATCAGCATATGACTCAAATCAATTTATTCTTTACCAGAAAGAAGGTAATGAGGTGGTTGTTTATAAAAAGGAAGTGCCTTTTCCTTTAGAGGGGAAAATTGTCTTTCTTGAATCTTTTGTAGATATCACATCAGTTGAAAAATCCAGGAAATATGCTGTTGCAGCAAATACTGCCAAATCTGAATTTCTGGCTAAAATGAGCCATGAAATAAGAACTCCTATGAATGGAATAATCGGTATGACAGATGCCCTTGATCAGCAAAGCCTTACCCCTGCACAAAGAGAATATGTTGAAATTGTTAAGAAATCAGCTGACCTGCTACTTAATATTATTGACGATATTCTTGACTTTTCCAAGATAGAATCCGGTAAAATGCAACTGGAAGAAATACCATTTAAATTAAGGGAAGAAATAAAATTGTCTTTAGACTTATTCCGCCCTATAATTGATGAGAAAAAACTTAAACTAACAATAGATATAAATCCCGATATCCCTGAAAATATTATAGGTGACCCTTTCAGACTGCGCCAGGTATTAACTAATCTTGTCAGCAATGCGGTAAAATTTACACATAAGGGAGAAATTGCTGTTGGAGTAAAACTGGAAGAAGAGTATTCCGGTAATCTTACATTATTATTCTATGTTGAAGATACAGGTATTGGTATCCCTGAAAAGAAAATTGAAAGTATTTTCAGTTCTTTTGCCCAGGCAGAGGATTCAACAACCAGAAAATACGGGGGGACAGGACTAGGGACCACAATATCCAAACAACTGGTTAACCTGATGCACGGGGAAATATGGGTAGAAAGCCCTTCAACATTATCAATCAGTAAAAAATATCCCGGGTCAAAATTTGTTTTCACAATTGAAGTCTTTTCAAATGAAAAGCTTAATAAGAACTTAAATTTTGATAATATCACTGATTTTAATCAGGTGAATGTTCTGGTCTTAACCAATAATTTTAACAATAAGGTAAGGCTGGATAATTTTTTTAGACAATTTGGCTTTAATGTTGAAATATTTAATTTACAAGCAGATAAAATAAATGACCTGAAGAAAAAATTGAAAATAAACAAAGAAACCTGCACTATAATATTTATCTTAGACGAACCAACTTATAAAGGATTTCAGGTTGCTCATAAATTAAAAGAAGCTTCAATATCAAACTCATACATAGTATTTCTTATCAGCTCAAACCATAAACCTGATAACTATATACAGGCAAAACTTGAAGGGGTAGATTATTATTTGATACAACCTTTTGAACATGATCATCTTATAGGCTATTTGCAGGACACATTTCCAAACGTTAAAATAATATTAGAAGAAGAGACAAAAATTATAAGACCTGATTTATCTGTACTTGTGGCTGAAGATAATGTTATCAATCAAAAGGTTGCCGAAACAATATTCAATAACCTTGGACTTAAAATTGATATTGCCAATGACGGGACTGAAGCTGTTGAAAAATTCAAGACCAAGTCTTATGATATTATTTTTATGGATTTAGTCATGCCTAATAAAGATGGGATACAGGCAACAGTTGATATCCGCGGAATGGGTGAACAGGTACCTATAATAGCTATGACTGCAACTGCCAGTAAACAAAGTCAGTCCCAGGCAATAGCGTCAGGGATGAATGATTATATCACAAAACCGGTTAAGATTGAAACTCTAAAAAACATTCTATTAAAATGGTTTCCCTAATACTAATGAGCTTCCAGCCAGTTATCACCAGTACCCATATCAACTACCAGGGGAACCTCCAACCTCACAGCATTCTCCATCTCATGCTTTACTATTTTCTTAATCTCATCTAATTCTTTTCTGTATACATCAAATATCAGTTCGTCATGTACCTGCAATATCATTTTGGTTTTATATTGTTCGAGTAACTTTTTATGTATGTTCACCATGGCAAGTTTAATAATATCGGCTGCCGATCCCTGCAGAGGAGCATTTATTGCATTCCTTTCGGCCATGCCTCGAATAAATGCATTAGCTGAATTAATATCCTTAAGGTACCTCCTCCTTCCGAAAATAGTTTCTGCGTAACCTTTTTTCTTTGTCAAATCAATTGACTTATCCATGTATTCCCTTACCCTGGTGTAGGTATTAAAGTAATTATCAATTAACTCCTTGGCCTCTCTCCGTGAAATGTTAAGCCTTTGCGAAAGTCCGTATGCTGAAATCCCATATATAATTCCGAAATTTGCGGTTTTAGCCCTTCTCCTCATTTCACCTGTAACATTTTCAGCTTTAACATTGTAGATTTTCGCTGCTGTAGCCGAATGAATATCCTCACCTTTTTTAAAAGCTTCAATCATATTCTCATCCTTACTTAAGTGGGCCATTAATCTGAGTTCTATCTGGGAATAATCTGCTGAAAGAAGAACATATTCCCTGCCTGAAGCAACAAATGATTTTCTTATTTCCCTTCCTCTTTCTTCTCTTATTGGAATATTTTGCATATTGGGGTTTTTAGAACTTAGCCTGCCGGTTGTTACCCAGGCCTGCTCAAAAGAGGTATGTATTTTTCCTGTTTTGGTATTTATTAACTTTGGCAGAGCATCCACATATGTTGATAGTAATTTCTTTAATGCTCTGTATTCTAGAACTTTACTGACAATATCATGTTTATCTTTAAATTTAACCAGAACTTCTTCACTTGTGGAATATTGTTTTGTCTTTGTTTTCTGTACATTACCTGGAATATTGAGTTTTTCAAACAATATCTCGCCCAGCTGTTTGGGAGACGATATATTAAATTCAACTCCGGCAAGCTTAAAAATTTCCTTTTCAACATCAATAATCTGATTTCTTAATACCCCGGCATATATATTTAAGTCTTTGGTATTTAGGCTAAATCCCGAATTCTCCATATCTGACAAAACTCTAATCAGCGGCATTTCTATCCTTTGCGATAATTCTGTTAACCCATTAGCATCCAATTCCTTTTCAAGTATTTTATACAACTGCCAGGTCAGATCTGCGTCTTCACATGCATAATCCTTTATAACATTTATATTAACATTACGCATGCTTTGCTGGGCCTTTCCTTTGCTGCCAATTAGTTCTTCAATAGGTACAGGAGTATAATTTAGACAGTTCTCAGATAAATATTGAAGGTTATGTTTGAGATCAGGCTGAATTAAATAGTGTGCAATCATTGTATCAAATAAATATCCCTTAACAGTTATATCATAATTAATTAATACCTGAATATCATATTTAATGTTCTGCCCAACTTTTTTTATCCTGTCAGATGAAAAAACCATTTTAAATTCATTGATTACATCTCTGGCTTCTGCCCTGTCTGCCGGAACCGGAACATAATATGCTTCATGAGCTTTATAAGAAAAGGATAATCCAACAAGTTCTGCTTCATGCACATTAAGACTTGTAGTCTCTGTGTCAAAACTAAATTCTTTTAACCTTAATAATTTATTTATCAGGTCCTTTCTGCCGGATTTTGTATCAACCAGATAATAATAATTCTTAACTGTTTTTATATTATCATACTTTTTTATTTTTTTATCAGGGTTTTCTTCTATCTGGTTTTCAAATAATTCCTTTTGAACTGTTTCATAATCACTATTCAGTATTCTGGAAATTAATGTCCGGAATTCAAGCTCATTAAAAATTTTCATTAACAAATTTCTGTCCGGTTCTTTAGTCTTTAATGATTTTATTCCTATATCAACCGGCACGTCCAGGATAATTGTTACTAATTGCTTTGATAATTCAACTTGTTGTTTAAATTTCAGAATATTTTCTTTTTGCTTTCCCTTTAATTCATTTATATTGTCATATATGCCAATGATATTATTGTATTTCTCAATCAGGCTCTTCGCTGACTTTTCTCCAATTCCGGGAACTCCGGGAATATTATCTGAACTATCTCCCCATAATGCCAGAACATCAACCACATTTTCCGGATTTTTAACTTTAAAATTTTCATTGACTTCATTAATTCCTATTATTTCAGCCTCACCCCCAGATCGTCTTGGTTTATATATAAATATATTATCAGATACTAATTGAGAATAATCCTTATCCGATGTCATCATATAGACTATAAATCCCTCTTTTTCAGCCCTTTTAGCTAATGTACCAATAACATCATCTGCTTCATATCCTTCAATTTCAATTATCGGTATATTAAATCCCCTGATTATCTCTTTAATATAGGGAACAGACAGCTTAATCTCCTCGGGCATCTTTAGACGTGTTGCTTTATATTCCTTGTATAGCTTGTGCCTGAATGTTGGAGGAGGAGGATCAAAGACAACCGCAATATGGGTCGGTTTTTCTTTCCTGATAATTTCATCAATAGTATTTATAAATCCGAATATTGCGGAGGTATTAAATCCCTTTGAATTTTTAATAGGATGGTTAATGAATGCATAGTAAGAGCGAAATATCAATGCATATGCATCAAATAAAAAAAGTTTTTTATCAGACATAATAAATATATTTTGAGCTCATTAGATTTGCATTAGTTTGAAATATTATCCGATTATCTTAATTACAGGCACATTGGCTAATACACTCTACTATGCTGGTAATATTCTCATCCTTAATATAATAGTAAATATTTTTACCTTCCCGCCTGGATAAAAGTATCCCCCTGTCTTTTAAAATGCCCAGATGATGTGATGCTGCAGACTGTTCTATCCCCATTAATTCATGTATTTCTTTAACTGATAGTTGTTTCCCTTCATCCAGATGGTTCAATATAGATATCCTTATCGGATGAGCTATGGCTTTCAGCATATTTGCTGATTTCTCAACCTGTTCTGCTGTAAGTTCACTAAATTTCATTGTTATCAACAACTTAATATTAATTTATAAATACAAATATACAGGTAATTTAAATTATTTTTTTCAAATGCATGTGTTTATCAGATTAAGTAAGAATAGCTGTCTTTTTGCCTGGTATACTAAGGATATAGCTTTACAAACAAATAAATATATGCAGAGAACGCCTCATTTATGAAAAACCTTGGCAATTATTATTAAATTTGGAGCTTTATAATATATATATGGCAGAACTTGATTTAATAAAGAGGTCTATTGCAGCTGAACTAAAATCATTTGAATCAGAGTTCAGGAATATACTAAGAAGTAAAATTCCCCTGCTTAATATTATTACCAATTATATTATTCGCAGAAAGGGCAAACAAATGCGCCCTATGTTTGTCTTTCTCAGTGCAAAATTGTTAGGAGACATAACACCTTCGACTTATATAGCTGCCGCTTTAATTGAAATATTACATACAGCCACTCTGATCCATGATGATGTTGTGGATGATACTCATGAAAGAAGGGGCTTTCTTTCAATTAATGCCATATGGAAATCAAAAGTAGCAGTTCTTGTTGGTGATTATTTATTATCACGGGGCCTGTTACTTGCCGTTAATAATAAGCAATACGAGGTTTTAAACATAGTTTCCCACGCTGTGAAAGATATGAGTGAAGGTGAGTTATTACAAATACAGAAATCCAGAAAATTAAATCTCACTGAAGAACAATACTATGAAATAATCAGAAAAAAAACAGCCACACTTATTGCGTCATGTACAGCATGCGGAGCAAAATCTGTATCTGCCAGTGATGAGGTTGTAGATCAAATGTGGAAATTTGGTGAATATACAGGAATGGCATTTCAAATCAAAGATGATCTTCTTGATTACCATGACAGAAGTATAATTGGAAAACCAACAGGTAATGATATTAAAGAAAAAAAACTAACTCTGCCTCTAATCCATGTCTTGTCAAATAATAATAAATCAGATAATAAAAAAATATTAACTATAATAAATAATAAAAAAAAGAATTCAAAAAATATAAAAGAAGTAATTGAATTCGTTAAGAAAAATGGAGGAATAGAATATTCTGTCAGCAAAATGATTGAATACAGGAACAAAGCATTGGGTATTATTGACGATTATCCTGATTCAGAAATCAAGCAATCCCTTGTTGAACTTGTAGACTTTACTACCACAAGAAAATTATAACCTTCTGAAAAACAAATTATTCTCTGAAAAAATCAAATAAAATTCTTGCTTTTTTTTCACCTACAACCTTTATTAGTTGCCCTAAATCAGTTTTTTTTAAAGAGTTAATACTTCCAAATTTTTCAATTAATTTTTGCATAGTTCTGTCACCTACACCAGGAATATTATTTAATTCAGAATCAAGTGCAGATTTTATTCTTCTGCTTCTGTGAAAAGTTATACCAAACCTGTGTGCTTCATTTCTGATAGTCTGAATTAGTTTAAGAGACTGTGAGTTTTTATTAAGATAAAGAGCTACTGAATCACCCGGAAAATATATTTCCTCCAGTCGTTTTGCAATTCCAATCAACCTGAGTTTATCTTCTATATTTAATGATCTGAGGCTTTTCAATGCCGAACTTAATTGTCCCTTGCCTCCATCAATTATAACAAGCTGGGGCAAAGATTCCTCGTCTTCAATTAATCTTTTAAACCTTCTGTATACTACCTCTTCAATTGAAGCAAAATCATTTATTCCCTTAACTGTTTTAATAATGAAATGGCGATATTCCTTTTTACTTGGCTTTGTGTTTCTAAATACAACGCAAGAAGCCACCGGATTAGTCCCTTGAATATTTGATATATCGAAGCATTCCATGTGGTGAGGTAATTCCTTGAGTCTTAAATCTTCTTTAACTGTGTGCAAAAGTTTTTCAATCCTGCTATCTACCTTGCTATCAGCCTTTTGTCTTTCTCTTTCAAGTTTATAATTCCTTGCATTTCTAAGCGATAAATCCAATAATTTTTTCTTGTCTCCTTTTTTTGGTACTGTGATTTTTATATTATTAAAACTAATATCTGGCTTTATTGGCAGGATTATTTCATCTGAATCACTTTTAAGTCTTTCCCTGATTTCAACTATAGCGTATGATAACAGTTCTTCTCTTTTTTCTTCAATTCGTTTTACAAGTTCAACAGAATGGGATTGTATAATTGCCCCGTTAACAATTTTCAGAAAATTTACGTAAGCAACATTCTCCTCATCATCCATAGAAAATACGTCCACGTTCTTAATATTCGGATTAACAACTGTTGATTTGCTCTTGAATTTTTCAAGTATTTCAATTTTTTTCTTTACTATTTCCGCCTCTTCATATTTATACTTACTGGCAAACTGATGCATTAAATTCTTTAAATAATATATAACACTTTGCAGGTTACCTTTCAAAATTTGCCTGATCTGTTTAATTGAGTCATCATAATCTTCCTCAGTTTGAAGGTTCTCACATGGTCCTTTACAATTCTCAAGATGATATTCAAGGCAGAGTTTATATTTTCTTTTTTCTATATTTTCTTCTGACAGATTAAACTTACAGTTTCTAAGCTTATATAACTGTCTTATTAAATCTATTAATGTTCTTACCATCATGGCTGATGTATAAGGTCCAAAATACTGAGATCCATCTTTTTCCAGTCTCCTTGTCAGAAATACTCTTGGAAACCTTTCATTCTTTATACATATCCATGGAAAGGTTTTATCATCCTTTAATAATACATTATATCTGGGCAGATATTTCTTAATAAAATTATTCTCTAATAATAAAGCATCAGATTCGTTTTCAACGACAACATACTTAATGTTTTCAATTTTGCGAACCAAGACGTTTATCTTATAGTTTAATTTTTTTGAGATTGTAAAATATGAAGAGACTCTTTTTTTTAAATCTTTTGCTTTGCCTATATATATAATATTGCCCGACTTATCAAAAAATTGATAAATTCCCGGCCTGCCTGGTAATGCCTTTATAATATTCCTTAGTTTTTCTCTAATCAATTCTTAATATGAATTATTACTAGCCCCTGCTATATTTGACTATCAGAATCTTAAAAACGTTCCACGTGGAACGTTATCTTCCTATATGAACCAGTAAAACATTTATGTCTGCCGGAGAAACACCCGAAATTCTCAATGCCTGTCCAATTGTCTTTGGCCTAATTTTGGTAAGCTTTTGCCTCCCTTCTGTCGAAATTGATCTTAACATATTATAGTCAATTTTAGGGCTAATCTTTATTTTTTCCAGTCTCTTTAGCTTACATGCCTGTTCTTTCTCCCTTTTTATATACCCGTCATATTTTATTTCTATTTCACTTAATTCAATAATATCTTCCCTTGAATCATTAATATTATCAATTAATTCTTTAAATTCCTTTATATAATCAATTATATCATAAATCCTTAATTGCGGACGTAGCAATAAATTATGTAGCTTTGTTTTTTGATTTATAGCTGATGTTTTCTTTTGAGTCAGAAGTATGTTGATATCTTCTGGCTTTACGCTGAAATTCTTAATAAACTCAATCATTTCTTTCTTTTTTTCCTTTTTATATTTCAGCTTCTTAACTCTTATATCCTTTGCAAGACCTATTTTATTAGATTTTTCCGTTAATCTTTCATCAGCATTATCCTGCCTTAAGACTATTCTGTATTCTGCTCTTGATGTAAACATTCTGTATGGTTCATCAACTCCCTTATTTATTAAATCATCTATCAATACTCCGATATATGCTTCATCCCTGTTTAAAATAAATTCCTTTTCCCCTTTAAGTTTCAAATGAGCATTTATTCCTGCAATTATTCCCTGCGCTCCTGCTTCCTCATATCCAGTAGTTCCGTTAATCTGTCCCGCAAAATATAAATTTTCTATTCTTTTGGTTTCTAATGTGTAGTGCAGCTGCGTAGGCTGATAATAATCGTACTCTATTGCATAACCGGGTCTGAATATTTTAACATTCTCCAGCCCTTCAATAGTCCTTAAGGCTTTGTATTGTATATCAATTGGCAGGGATGATGAGAATCCGTTAAGATAATACTCTATATTTTCTTTCCCCTCAGGTTCTATGAATAACTGGTGCCTCTTTTTATCCGAAAATGTAACAATTTTACCTTCAATACTTGGACAATATCTTGGACCAACTCCTTTAATTGTGCCGTTGAACAAAGGTGAGTCTTTGAATCCCTTTCTTAATATTTCATGCGTCTTTTCATTTGTGTATGTTATATAGCAACTTCCTGTAGTAACAATTTTCCTCCTGGATAAATACGAAAATGCTCCTCCTTCTTCATCTCCCTTTTGTTCTTTCAATACTGAAAAATTTATTGTTCTTCCATCTAATCTTGCAGGAGTTCCGGTTTTCATCCTGTCAACCTCAAAATCAAAACCTTCCAGTTGTTTTGATATACCATAAGATATAGGTTCAGATATTCTTCCTCCCCTTATTTTTACCTTTCCAATATGTATTAGTCCGTTTTCAAATGTTCCACATGCAAGAATTACTGATTTTGAATAAAACCTTACATTATTTATCGTTATTACACCCTTAACCTTTTGTCCCTTTATTATTAATTCCTTTACATTATCCTGCCATATATCTATATTCCTGTTCTTTTCAAGAATCTTTCTCCATTCCCATGAAAATAACATTCTATCACATTGAGCACGGGGACTCCACATTGCAGGACCTTTTGATTTATTTAGCATCCTGAATTGTATCATACTTTTATCAGTAACTATTCCCGAATATCCGCCCAGTGCATCAATCTCTCTAATAATCTGACCTTTCGCTATTCCTCCCATAGCAGGATTGCATGACATCTGTGCTATTTTCGTCATATCCATGGTAATCAAAATCACCTTTGAGCCCATATTTGCTGCGGAACATGCGGCTTCACATCCTGCATGGCCTGCTCCTACCACAATTATATCATAAACATAATCCATATTTCTGCAAAAAAAATTTATGATTGTAAATATAATTCTTCCTTTTGTGTCATTATACTCTTATCTTCCTTACTTTTATCAGTATATCCTATCAAATGAAGAATTCCATGAATAATTACTCTTTTCAACTCTTTTTCAAAATTTCCTTCAGAATATTCTATAGAATTCTCCCTTATCCTTTCAATACTAATAAAAATATCTCCTGTTACCGTATTTTTGAATGAGTTGCTAAATACAATAACGTCTGTAGAATAATCCCGGCTTAGAAATTTATTGTTTAAATTAAGGATGGCTTTGTCCGATGTGAAAATAACGCTTATTTCTCCTTCTGTGTATCCTTCCCTCCTGATTATATTACCTATTAAATGATTATATTCTTTTTCCTTAACTAATCTAAATGAAGTGCTTTTATAAAAATATTTTACATTCAATTATTTACTTTAAATTAAACTCAAGTTCAACAGTTGCACCATTTCTTGAGAATTCCATCCCGTCTGATAACTTTTCCATAAGAAATATTCCCCTTCCGTTAATATTTTCGATGTTCTCCGGGGCAGTCGGATCCGGTATATTTTTATAGTCGAATCCCTCTCCTTCATCATCAATCCTTATTTTTAATGTTTTTTCATCCTTATTTATTATTATGTATACCAACTTATTCTCATCCAGCTTGTTCCCATGTAAAATGGCATTATTGGCCGCTTCCAGAGCAGCAATTAAAATATTTCCATATAAATCTGAGCTTATATTGTATTCAGCCGATATATCATCCACAAGCTTTTCGACTTTTCTTAGATTTTCAATTTTTGATTTTATTTCAAATTTCTTTTCCATCTACTTAAATTTTCAATAAATGTCTTATACTTCAAACTCTTATACTTAAATTTGGCAAATTATGTTACTAAATTAGTTAATTTCTGTCCCATTTTAATAAAAAATAAATTTTTTTATCTATAAAATTAATTTTCTAATTACTAAGCCATAACTCCGGATCGTTGTTTTTGGATTCTTTCCATATTTGAAAATGAAGAATTGTCTGGTTTGTCTTTTCATCAGTAAAAACATTTCCAATGCTCTGCTTTGTATATACATTTTCCCCTGTACTTACCCTTATATTCTTTAAATTATGATACAAGGTATAATAATCACCATGCTTTATGATAACTGTATAGTTTTCTCCAGGTAAAGAAAATATTCTTGAAACTTTTCCATTAAAAATGGCCCTGACTTCCGCATTCCTTACTGTAGAAATATCTATCCCATCATTTTTTATTTTTATATTTTTTAAGACCGGATGTGGTTGTTCTCCATACTTCCCTGTTATAATGCCATATTTGGTCGGCCATGGTAATTTCCCTATATTTTTTTCAAAATTCTCTGAAATTATCATTTCCTCAGGTGTTAATTTAATTGCCATTCCTTTTTGCTTATTTCTCTCCTCTTCAATTAACTTTTCCAACTCTCTTTTTATTTCCTCAGCCAATCTTCTTTTTTCCTCTAATTCCTTTATTAATTCACTCTCCCTTTTTGTAAGTTCTTTAATCATCACCTCCTTATTGCCTTTTTCCTCGATTATATTAATGCTTTCCAATTCTTTTTCTCTTATCAGTTTTTCTTTCTCTGCCTTATACTCATTTAATTCACTTACTTTCTGTTCTATTATGTTTCTAAATGCAATTATCAATTTTGCCTGTTTCTTTTTATACTCTGTGTACTGCTGAATGTATCTAATCCTCTTATATGCCTGATTAAAACTTTCAGAAGCAAGTAGATACATTAATAATATATTTTGCTCTCTTTTTTTATAAGCATTTACTATAATTTTTGCATATTCATTCCTAATATTTTCTAAATCAGCCTCCAATGATTTTATCAGGTTCCTGTTTTCTTCAATTTTTTCGTTAGTATTGCTTATTTCCTTATTTAATTCACTTATATATTTATTACGTGCATCAATTTTGTATTCCAGAACCTTTAATTCATTAATCGAATATTTCTTTTTTTCCCTTGTTTCACTTAATATTTTATTTGCATATTCAATATCTTCTTTTGCTTTATTCTGTAAATCCTTAAGTTTTTCTTTATCCTGGCCGTATAAATTACTAATTATTAAGCTAATAATTGTTATAATAAAATATTTTGGATTGAAGTAATATATTCTAATATTTTTCAATTTTTTTGTATTATTTCTCCCCCTGAGTCTCTGCTTTTTTAATCTTTTCAATAATATCGTCATTATTATTTGAATACTTTATTGCTTCATTCCAGTAAAATATTGCTTCCTTCGAATCAGATAAATCAAATAATATATCACCGTAATGGTCAAGTATTTCACTGTTTCTATCTCCTCCATGTTTTATGGCCTTTTCAATATATTTCTTAGCCTTGTTCTTTTCTCCTCTTTTATATAATATCCATCCATATGTATCCAGATAAGTAAAATTTTTTGGTTCTATTTCAATTGTTAATCTACTTAATTCTTCAGCCTTTTTAAGATTTTCTTCCCTTAAGGCTAAATAATAGCTGTAATTGTTTCTAACCAGTAAATTGTCTGGTTCAATTTCCAAAACCTTTTCAAAATTGTTATCTGACTTCTTAAAATCATTCAGATTTTTGTATGCTTCTCCTAAAAAATTATAAAACTGGACCTGCTGTGACTCATTTTGCGCAAACTTTATTCCGTTTTCCAGAATTTTTACTGCTTCGTTATTCCTTCCTTTCTGAACTAAGGCAATGCCTCCAAAAAGATAAAAAACAGGTTCTTCCTTAAATAATTTTATCGCCTCATTACAGTTCTCAATAATATCATCATACTTCCCCAGTGCATTTTCAATATATAATAACTGCTCCCATATTAAATAATTTTTCCTGTCAATTTCTAAAACCTCATTTAATTCATTTTCAGCTAATTCCAATTCATTATTTTTTATATAAAAGTCCGCGCTTAATGTCTTTACCTTAATATCTTTTTCATATTTGTTTTTCAGCTCTTCAATAAGTTCTTTTATATAATTATTGAAATAGTCAAATACTGTATCATTCTTAATAAAACCTACTAACAGAGATATCTTTATATCAAGCTCAATATTGTCATTATTTATTGCATCCCTGTAGTAATTGAAAGCTTTCTCCAGTTCGTTATTCTCTCTCAGGAACTCTGCATAAGAGAGCTGAGTCTTATTATTTCCCGGATCTGCATTTAAAAGTATATTGTAATACTTTTCAGCTAATTCATAGTCTCCTAGATCTGCATAGTACTCTGCCAGCAATCCTAATAAATTATAGTTGTCCGGATAATATTCAATGGCTAATTTTAGCTGCTCCACTGCTTCTTTCTCCCTGCCCGTCTTGCTATAAATTTTATGTCTTGATACCAACACATTTTCATTTACTCCAATAGCCTCTTCTATTTTCCCAAGTATCACTAATGCTTTATCAAATTCTTCAACCTGTTCGTACATCAAGGCCAGCTTATATTTTATATCCATATCTTTCGGATCTATAATTACCAGTTTCTCGTATATATTAATACTACTGTCTATTTTATTTTGAAAATTGTAAATATTTGCCAAATGCAATAAATACCATTTATTGCCGGTTTTATCATAGAATACAGCACTATCAGCATACTTCTCTGCTGACTCAATATCGCCTGCATTTAAATATATACTTGATAACATATAATGTATCGCAGAACTGTTTCTTTTATATGTCAGACATTCATTAAAATCTCTTATAGCCTGCCTGTATTGCCCGAATATTGCGTTCTTTGTTGCATTTGTGAATGCATAATAATATTCATTATCATAATTATCAGATTTACTCTTACTTAAAGGTTTTACATCATTTGTCTGGTATATCTTATGACTACACGAAGTGTTTATAGCCAGAACATAAGTTATTATAAAACAAATATTTATTATATTATTTCTTAAATTCATATCTACTTAACAGGTTTATAATTGCTAAAATCTCCAATATTAAGCTCCTCATCACTTCTTATATATTCTACATTACTTCCTATTATTGATTTTGAAGTTACTATTCCACTCACTGTTGAATTATTATATATTATCGAATCTGATATAATACATTTGGATATTTCCGTATTTTCTTCAATAGATACATATGGACCTATTATTGAGTTATATATCTTAACTTTTCTTCCAATATAACAAGGATCAATAATTTTTGAATTACTTATTACAACATTATCGCATAATAACTCTTCCTTATTCAATAATTCCAAAACTCTTGCATTTGTTGAAATAAAAGTATCTTTACTTCCGCAATCCATCCATTCATCAACCGCACTGACATTAAATTCCAGACCTTTATTTTTCATATTCTCTAAAACCGTTGTCAACTGATACTCTCCGCCAATTAACACTTTATTTCTAATGATATTTTTAATTTCACTTTTAAGCAAATCACCATTTTTAAAATAATATATTCCAACAATTGCCTTATTAGAAATCTTTTCCTTTGGTTTTTCAATGAAATCAGTTACAATATTTTGATCATTCTCCTTAACAACGCCGTAGTTATGGGGATCATTTACCTCGTAAATCCATATTACAGCCTCACTTTTTTTATTAATCTTGAAATCAGCTTTAAATAAGGTATCAGCAAATGCAATAATTACTTCATTATTAAGCAGTTCATCCGCACAGTATATAGCATGCGCTGTTCCCAGGGCTTCCTTTTGATAATATATTCTTCCTTTGGAATTAACATTTCTGGCAATGCTAATAAGTTCCTTTTCAACATCCTTACCAAAATCTCCAATTACAAAACCAATATTGTCAACCTTAATATCAACTGATTTTATTAACTCTTCAATCAGCCTTTGTACAATTGCTTTACCTGCAATTTTCATTAATGGTTTGGGTACAGAAAGCGAATGAGGCCTCATCCTTTTCCCTATACCTGCCATAGGAATAATAACATTCATTTATTATATATCATTATTTATTACTTTCCGGTATGTCCAAATCCTCCTTCTCCTCTTACTGTTTCTTCAAGAACCTCAACTAAATCCCATTCAACTTTCTCATGCCTGCTTATGATCATCTGGCTAATTCTTTCACCATCCTTAATTGTATATATATCATTGGATAAATTTATCAGTATAACACATATTTCTCCCCTATAATCGGCATCAATAGTGCCCGGAGTATTTAAAACCGTTATGCCATGCCTAACAGCTAATCCGCTTCTCGGACGAATTTGCGCTTCATATCCTGCAGGCAGTTCGATAAACAATCCCGTAGGAATTAAAGCTCTTTCAAGAGGTTTTAACTTAACACTGTTTTCAATATTTGCCATTAAATCCATTCCTGCTGAATTATTAGTACTGTACTCAGGCAGAGAGTGTTTGGACTTGTTAACTATTTTTATCTTCATGACCTTTTATAAATACAGATATTAACTTTTCCTTTTTCCCCACAAAATATATAAAAGGAATAAATAAAATTGAACTAATGATAATATTATAAATTAATATTTCGGTTTTAATTAAAATATTGACAAAATATATGCCCAATCCCAATAAAATGTAAAATATTATTTGTTTAATATCGTATTCTATTCTATAATATTTCTTCCCCAGTAAATAAGACAAAACCAGCATAGTAAAATTACTAATCAAATGTGAAAAGGCACATGCCCTATAACTATAATGCGGTATAAATATTACATTTATTGCAATATTAATTATTGCCCCGGTTCCTACTATCAGTATAGCATATTTTGTCTTTCCCGATAATTTATACCAGAAATTAATATTAAAAAGAATTCCCAGTAATATATTTGCAAACAATACAACAGGCACTATACTCAAACCTTCATGAAACCTTGGGCTGATAAAATACTTGACAATATCAATATATAATACAATGAACAGGAATATTATCATGCTAAATATCACGAAATATTTTAAAATATTAGCAAAAACCTTATTTGATTCTTCTTTTTTATAGTTTGAAAAGAAAAACGGGTCAGCCGCAAATCTAAACATCTGAATAAAAATAGCCATTAAAACAGCAATTTTATAATTTGCTCCGTAAATCCCGATTTCATATAATTTATCGTAACCTGAAGCCAGGAAATGTCTTAATAGTATCCGATCAATAGTCTCATTTAAAATTCCTGCCAGTCCGGCTATTAACAAAGGAAATGAATATTTTAGAATATTTTTGTATAGTCTTAAGTTAAATCTTAAAATAATTTTTTTCAGGTCAAATAATAATATGAAGCAAATAAAAATACTTGCTATCATGTTAGCAATTAAAACATATCCTACTCCTAAATTTCTGTTATAAATTATACTTGTCCAGCCTATATCCGAAATCCTTGAAAGATAGGGCATTATCTCCAGGAAAAACATTATAAAGAATATATTTATCAGCACTCCGAGTATTTTAAATACTGCAAATTTCATTACTTTTTCTTCCATCCTGATTTTTGCATAAAAAATAGCACTAAAAGCATCTGTTGCAATTATTACAGCCATCCATTTAATATATTCAGGCCTGTTACTATATCCCATTAAACCTGATATCCTGTTGATAAAGGCAAAGACAAATACAATAAATATTACTGATGTAGTGAATAAAGATATGGCTGTGGTAGAAAAAACATCGCCTGCTTTTTGTTTATCGGCAGTAAATTTAAAGAATCCTGTTTCCAGTCCGAATGTCATTATAACCAGCAGAACTGCCACATAAGCATACAGTTCAGTAATTATTCCATAATCCTGAACCTGAAATTTGTATGTATAATAAGGCGTCAGTATTGCATAATTTAAAAACCTGGGTATAATGGAGCCCATGCCATATACTAATGTCTGACCGCCTAGTTTTCTATAAGGATTCAATTTCCCTTGCTTTTTTTATAACATATAGCAATTTACTATTTTCAATTATATATCTATTCTTAACTTTGTATCTTAGCTGAATATTATAAATATTAAAATTATGAAAAGGCTAGTAAAATTAAATTATTCTTTACTTATCGTTTTATTTTTTTTTAACAATATTTCCCTGATGTCACAAATAAATGACAATGCCGATGTCCTCATTGAAACAACATATGGTAATATTAAAATAAAGCTTTATGATGAAACACCCTTTCATAAAGAAAACTTTCTAAAACTTGTCTCAGAAAAGCTATATGATGATCAGATTTTTCATCGTGTTATTAATAATTTTATGATACAGGCCGGCGATCCCAATTCAAAAAATGCAAAACCAGGTCAGCCTCTGGGCTATGGCGATTTAGGCTATACAATACCTGCTGAATTCAACAAAAATTTATTTCATAAAAAAGGAGCTCTGGCAGCAGCACGACAGCCCGATAATGTAAATCCTGATAAAGAATCATCTGCCTCACAGTTTTATATTGTCCATGGCAAAGTATATTCTAACGAAGAACTTAATTTAATGGAACAAAGAGGTGTTCATATTAAATTTACTGACGAACAAAGGAAAATCTATACATCTATTGGAGGGACTCCTCATCTGGACTACTCATATACAGTATTTGGCGAGGTAACTGAGGGCATTGACATTGTTGATAAAATCGCCTCTGTTAAAACAGACAAACGTGACAGGCCTCTAAATGATATTAAAATAAAAATTAAAATAATAGACTGATTATCAGGCAAAACATATTTCAATGATTGATACCATAGATAATTATATTAAGGAAATAGAATCTTTCAATTCAAACAATAAGGATGAAATTGAACAGTTCAGGATTAAATTTCTTAGTAAAAAAGGTATTATTCCAGATTTGTTTAACCAGCTTAAAAACATACCACCTGAAGATAAGAAAGCATACGGACAAAAAATTAATATCCTGAAGAACAAAGCCCTTGACAGGATTAAGATTCTTAAGGCACAATCTGAATCCCGCCAGGAAGAGTCCCTGATAAATGATTTGACTTTGCCTCCTGAACCTATACCAGTTGGTTCAAGACATCCTGTTTCCATAGTAAGAAATGAGATTATCAATATTTTTTCCAAAATAGGATTCGTCGTGGCAGAAGGGCCTGAAATTGAAGATGACTGGCATGTCTTCTCAGGTTTAAATTTCCCTGATGAACACCCTGCAAGGGATATGCAGGATACCTTCTTTATTGAAAAAGATCCTGATGTTCTTTTGCGTACACATACTTCATCGGTACAGATAAGAGTTATGGAAAATGAAAAACCTCCTATAAGAAAAGTTTTTCCCGGAAGAGTTTTTCGCAATGAAGTCATTTCTGCCCGTGCACATTGCATATTTCACCAGGTTGAAGGTTTGTATATCGACAAAAACGTATCTTTTGCTGATCTTAAACAAACACTATTATTTTTTGCAAAGGAAATGTTCGGAGAAAATACTCAAATACGCCTGAGACCGGCATTTTTCCCCTTTACTGAACCCTCGGCCGAAATGGATGTTTCCTGTACTTTGTGCGGCGGTAAAGGTTGTAATATATGCAAATATTCCGGATTTGTAGAAATTTTAGGTTGCGGTATGGTTGATCCTAATGTTCTCGAATCTTCGAATATAAGCAGTGTTGAATATACTGGTTTTGCTTTTGGAATGGGCATTGAGCGCGTTGCAATGCTTAAATACCATATCAATGATTTGAGATTATTTTTTGAAAATGATGTAAGGTTTCTCAATCAGTTTAAAGGTGATGTTACCTGAGTAATTGTTAATACTTTTTATCTTTTAAATAGATACTATATACGACCTTGCATTAACCGGACCTGCAGCTAATATTTTCTAAAAAAGTAACTCTGTTTCCCCAAACCTTGATTTACCCAGATGCTTATAGGCCAGCTCAGTTGTTTCCCTTCCTCTTGGAGTACGCTTAATAAATCCTTCCTTTATGAGAAAGGGCTCATAAACCTCTTCTATTGTTCCCGGATCTTCTCCCACTGCAGTTCCAATTGTATTCAATCCTACAGGCCCTCCTTTGAATTTATCAATTATTGTAATCAGTATCTTATTATCCATTTCATCCAGGCCTTTCTTATCAATATTCAGAGCTTCAAGCGCATATTCGGCTATGTCCAGGTCAATTATTCCTTTTCCCTTTACCTGAGCAAAATCTCTTACCCTCCTTAATAATGCATTTGCTATCCTTGGAGTTCCCCTTGAGCGTCCGGCAATTTCCCTGGCTGCATAATCTTCAATCTGTATTTTTAGTATTCCTGACGATCTCTTTATTATTAAATAAATTATATCCTCATCATAGTATTCCAGGTGTGATTTTATTCCGAATCTTTCCCTTAAGGGACTTGTCAATAATCCTGCCCTGGTTGTTGCGCCAATTAATGTAAAGGGATTTAAAGATAATTGTATTGATCTTGCGCTTGGTCCTTTGTCAATTACCAAATCAATTTTATAATCCTCCATTGCTGAATATAAATACTCCTCTATTGCTGAATTTAATCTATGTATTTCATCAATAAATAAAACATCGTTTTCTTCAAGATTGGTAAGGATCCCGGCCAGATCTCCTGCCTTATCCAATACTGGTCCTGATGTTGTTTTTATATTTGAATTAAGTTCGTTTGCTATTATATTTGCTAATGTTGTCTTACCCAGTCCGGGTGGCCCTGACAATAATATATGATCAAGAGCCTCACCCCTCATTTTTGCTGCCTTAACAAAAACTTTAAGATTTTCTACTATCTTATCCTGCCCCTTAAACTCTTCAAATTCATGAGGCCTGAGTTTTTTTTCATATTCCTTTTCAGCTTCGCTTATTCCGGAGTTTCTCATATCATAATTATTGTCCATAAATTCTGCTTTTATTTAATGAGTTTTACTTTATTGTCAGGTAATTCTATTTTTACTCCATTAATTCTGACCTCCCTGTTGTCCTCATAGCTAATTGTTATCAGCAAATTACCGTATTTATCATATTTTTTCCACTGTTTTTCTTTTATACCCATCGCAAAATATTGTTCTTCTTTCAGTAATCCGTTTTCATGATAATATTTATGTTTTCCGTCAGGATTACCCTGAATATAATTTCCTTCATACTCCAGTTGATCATTATCATAAAAGTATTTCCACTTTCCATCTCTTAATCCTGTAACATAGGAACCTATTTCAATATGATCGCCGGCTTTATAATACCATTCTCCCTCCTTTTCACCATCAAAATATTCACCTTTTGTAATAATTTTGCCAAACTCGTCGTACTCAACAATTAAACCTTCCTCTTTTCCATTATAAAATTCTTCCTCCCTCTCAACCTTTCCGTCTTCGTAATACCAGACCCATTTACCGCTGATTAACCCGTTTTTAAATTCACCTTCCTGCTCTATTCTGCCATCTCTGAAATAAAATGTCCATTTTCCTTCCTGTAGATTATTCTGGTATTTTCCCGTAGATTTCAGTTCACCAGTATTATAATAATTTTTCCACTGGCCAATTTTATTTCCTTCTTTATCGACTATACCTTCAGAAATCCTTAATCCGTTATCATTATATATATAAGAATTTATAACATTTCCGTTTATATCGTACCTTCTGTGTATGCCAATTGGTTTTGAATTTCTGAAGGCCCCGCTATAAGTCAAATTACCATCGTTATCATATTCATTTCTAATATCAATATCCTCGGCATTAATATTATTATCCTCTATAATTTTACCATCTCTGTATCTCAGTAGCAAAGTAAGGTTTCCGCTTTCATCATACTCTTTGTAAAGACCATCGAGTATATTATTTGTATAATTAGCCTCCCTTTTTACTTTATTATCAGAATAAAAATCTTTCCATGTTCCCTGTTTTAATCCATTTTCATCAATCCTGTTAATTTTTTCTCTTTCTACAAGCGTTCCCTTATTATAATTCAGGATAGTTATAATTTTACCTGATTCGTCATATTCCAAAGCTATCCCGTTCCTTTGGTTATTCCTGTAATCAACTTTGCTTTTCAGCTTCCCGTTTTTATAAAAATAATAAGAAGTACCTTCCTTTTTATCATTTATATAGAGTTCCCGGGAGACAATATTTCCGATATATTCCAGGTCAGCATTCCTGTCTGTGTTATAAGACAGCATGTATCCTGTCTTTTTACCCAAAATATAATTTATTTTTTTTACTGTGTCGCCAACATTATTATAGAAAATCCACGTACTATCCAGCAAGAGATTTTTTCTGTTGCCTTCTGACTTTAATACCCCTGTCATATAATAAGTTTTCCAATATCCGTCAGGTTTACCATTTTTCATCATCCCCTCGCTTGATATTTTGCCTGTCCTGTAATAAAATATATTATATCCGTCCTTAATAGTATCCTGCTGGGCACCTGTTCCAATATAAATACTTAAGAGTGAAAAAATGATAATATATTTTGTAAGTTTCATAATGTTAAATTCCTGTTTTTTCAGAGATTTCAAGCATCCTTAATATGGGTTTTTCGGCCTTTATTCTCAAATCTTCATCGAGTATTATCTCTGGCAGTTCATACTTAAGACATATATATATCTTTTCCATGGTGTTTAATTTCATAAAATTACACTCATTACAGCCACATGTCGAATCTTTTGGAGGGGCAGGGATAAAGGTTTTTTCAGGATTTGCCTTTCTCATCTGATGAATTATCCCTGCTTCTGTAGCGACAATGTATTTATTACTATTATCATTAATTGTATATTTTAATAATGAAGATGTTGAACCAACATGATCAGCAATCAGAAGTAAGGGTTTTATACATTCAGGATGTGCAATTATTTTAGCATCAGTATTTTCCTCTTTCAGTTCTATTATTTTTTCCAGGGAAAATTCCTCATGCACATGGCATGCTCCGTTCCATATGACCATATCTCTGTTGGATAAACCTTTAATATAGTTGCCCAGATTTTTATCAGGAGCAAAAATAATTTTTTCTTCCTTTGGTAAATAATTTATTATTTCTACAGCATTTGTAGATGTACATATAATATCAGATAATGCCTTTATTTCAGCGGTTGTATTTATATAACTAATAACTGTATGATCAGGATATTTTTTCAGAAATTTTTCAAATTCTTTGATCGGACATGCTTCTGCCAGTGAACATCCTGCATTTAAATCAGGAAGAAGCACTTTTTTATCCGGCGACAAAATTTTTGCCGTTTCTGCCATAAAATGCACTCCGGAAAAAACTATAATATCAGCATCAGTGCTGGCTGCTTTTCTTGATAAATCCAGACTATCGCCAACAAAGTCAGCTATATCCTGAATTTCATTATCCTGATAATAATGAGCCAGTATTACAGCATCCTTTTCTCTTCTTAACCTGTTTATTTCCTCCGAGATATCCAGTTCTTTGCTGATATTGATTTTCAGATACCCAAAATCCTCCAGATCTTTTTTATTAACAATATAATTCATTTATTATATATTCAATATTATATATATATTCTTTTATATATTCTGTTAGTTATGTTTATAAATTTGTTGTACTTTTTTTGCTTTTAAAGTAATTAAAAATTTACTAAATGACTGTTAACAATCATTATCTTATTTAATTTTTGATTTTTAAAGAAATACATAATTTTGAACAAGCTGTTAATTAACCTGATCTTGTAAAATTAATTAGAATTTTTGAAATGAAATTCTGTTTAAATGGTGTTAAGTTTTTGATAAGAATTATTAAAAACAAATTTTCATATAATTAAACAATTTATATATATCTCTGAACATCAAATGTCAAGTTTTTTTATAAAAATAAACCCTAAATAAACTAACAACAATTTAACATATTGTATTGTTAATAGTAATAATTAATTTAAAGAAATAAGAATATTTAATCAACAAGTGTATTCTTTCAATCATTAACATGTTTAGGTATTCATTCGGTATATTTGTTTTATCTTTACTTTTAAGATATATTAACCATGGGTAAATTAAAAATTGCCATAGCCAGTGATCATGCCGGATATAAATTAAAGGGGGATTTAATTGAGCACTTTAGGAGCAGGAAATTTATGGTCAAAGATTTAGGGACATTTTCTGATGAAAGCGTGGATTATCCGGATTACGGTCATATTCTTGCAGAAGCAATATTAAGAAATGAATTTGATTTTGGCATATCGCTCTGTGGTTCGGGAAATGGTATTAACATGACAGTAAACAAGTATCAGGGAATAAGATCTGCACTGTGCTGGAATACAAAGATTGCAGAGCTGGCCAGGAGTCATAATGATGCCAATATCTGTTCATTACCTGCAAGGTTTATTAGCCGTGAGGAGGCAAAAGATATTGTTGATAAGTTTCTGAGTACTGAATTTGAAGGAGGGAGGCATAAAATCAGGGTTGATAAAATTCCTGTTAAGGGGACAAAATAACTCTAAGTCTTCAATAAGTATTTTCCTAAGAGTAAAATAAAAAGTATTCCTGTTAATATTCCACCTATATTTGCCAATATATCAGCAATACTCCCTTCCCTGTATGACAAAATATAGTATTGAACTAATTCAATAATAATTCCCCACACTAATGATATAAAAAATATATATAAATAGCCAAAATACTTGTTTTTTTGTGCATTTATATATTTACGCAGATCAAAGCACAGGATCAGGGAAAAGATAAAATACATTAAAAAATGAAGAAATTTATCTATATGCTTTAATTCCAGGAAAGCTACCTTATTGATCTTATTTCCGGGTATTGTACAGGACACTAATATGATAAGACCCCATATTATTGATTTAACGAGACTATTCCCTGTTTTTAAGATTAATAATTTCCTCATTAATGTTATATTAAGGTCCGTAAATATAGTTATTATGGCTTAATTTTTTTATCATTTAAATTTTTCTTAATATTATATAGGAATAACCATGACATAAAAAGCATGAAGAGACGAATGACAGTAAATGAGATGCTTTCAATATTAAAAGGTGAAAAAATCAAAACATGGTTTGATTTGGGAATATTTATTGACAGATTCAGGGAAATAAAACCCTTGCCTGCTGTGAAGTTTAACGGAACCTTTAAAGAATTTAAGAAAAATATTGTGGATGGGGGAATAGCATTTATTACATTTTTATATTCTGTAGACGGGGTAACAATAGAAGTTGAAAAATATGCCAAGTTATACAGAAAAATACTTAAAGGAGTTAAAGTACACTATATCTGCGGTAAGTTCTATCCTGAATCCTTTAAACTTATTGATCAGAGGACAATAAAGCATGAAATACCTGAAATGAGGGGGTTTGATAACTGGAAACTATACAAGGATTTTTATTTTACCAGGCTTGAAAGAGGGAGTAAGAAATATAATGAGTTAATACTTAAATTCTGGGATGAAGTATTATTAATAACGGAAAAATTAGGTACATATATAGAGAATAATAATATTAATCTGTTGTATTTGATAAACATATGTTCTAATCCGGGCAATGTATCCTTATCTTTAGCAACTATATTCGTTTCCGAGTACCTGGGAATACCAGTAATAAATAATAATCATGACTTCTACTGGGAGGGAGGAAATAAGAAAATAGATATTCTTGAGAAGGGGCTTAAAAAAGGCCTCCGCGATTTCTTTTTTAATAATGCTGACATAGGTGAAGTATTTTCAATAATAGAAATGTTATTTCCCTGGCAATCGCGTTCCTGGATAAATGTAAATATAAATCAAACACAATCACAGCGCCTGGTAAATATTAAAGGAATTAATCCTGCTAATGTCACTGAAATAGGTACGGCAGTTGACACTGACAAGTATTTTAATGTAAGTAAAAGAGAAAAAATAAATACCTTTTACCAGTTTGAAAAAATTTTAAGCCGCTACAGTAAGGCACTGATAAGCTATTCGGTTTCAGATGTAATTAAGAACAATCTGGTTGATAAAAAAGATCCGAGGCCAATATTAATTGGAGCAAAAACTAAACCGGTAGAGAAATTCCTGGCTGAAAACATAATTTTTCTTCAGCCGACAAGAATAATTACACGAAAAAGAATAGAGCTTGGCTTCAAGTTAATAAGGAAGTTGTTTAATAATGTTAATTTTATTGAACGCTTCAGGATAACAGATAATTTAAAGTTGACAATAATTATAACCGGGCCTATTGCTGTTGGGCATTTTGAATATTTTCAAAATCTGATAATCCGCTTTTCAGAGCTTCTAAATGTAATTGAGCCAAATCTCCGCAACAAGGTATATTTAGCATTTTTATTCAGTGAGCTGGATAAGGAATCATTTAAAAACAGGTTTAAAAATCCGGTAGGTATACCTGAATTGTATAATATAGCTTCTCTGGTTTTATTGCCAAGCAGAACAGAAGGAAGGGGATTGCCAATAATTGAGGCCACAGCCTGCGGCACACCAATTTTTTGCAGAAGGTATTTTCCTAAAATTGTCTATAAAGAAGTTATTGGAGAGCATTTGCCTGAAGAAGACAGATTAAAGGTTATAGAATTCAGCGGAAAGAAGATAACCTCAAGGCATGCTGATGATGTCTTTAAGAGAGTTATGTTTCCTCACAAATTTACAGATGAAGTTTTGCATAATAAGAATGCCGTATTAAAAAGATACAGCCTTGAAGCCCTTACAAATAACATAAATGATGTTTTGTGCATACTTTACAATCAGATATTGCCGAATGAGAAATCTATGGAAATTGTAAAGGCCGAAATAAATAATTACAAGCAAATAGTAAATTTTAACAATAACGATCTTAAGGCAATCTTAAAAACCGAAAACAGGCATTTTTTACCTGGTTTTGGAAGGCTGGCATTCATGCTAAATTTAAAATCTCTGATTGACCCCAGTGCTTTCAGAGTTGAAGAGCAGCAAATAAGGGGATTTATACACAGTTTTAGTAATGAATTGCTGGCAGCCTATAGTTCATACAATATTTCTAATGAAAAAAGAATTAAGTTCTTAAATGCTGTGGACAATATATTTTACTACCGTAAGGGTGAAGTTGATATAAGGCACGACCATTCATTTGCATACAGGCACAGAAACAAGAATTATTATCCTTACCAGGATTTTACAATTCAGGAATTAACCGGACTTGTTAATTTACTTTTTTTAAAGATTGTTAATCCTAAATCAAGAAAAGCACTTGACGAAAGTCCGAATTTTTTCACTGACTGGAATCTTGCTCTGGCAGAGTTAACTTCCAGTTCTGATATTGCTATTGATGACAGGGAAAGGTTAATTAAGAAATTGCAAACAAATATTCCTATAGGGATTTTCCCGGGAGATTATGTGAAGTATGAACTTGAGTTTTTTGCCCTTCAGTCCGTGCGCTCAAGGCTCAAGTTAACAATAGAAGAAGAACTGGATAATAAAATAATATTGAAGAACAAGGACTGGCTGGCTCCTGTATTTATTTTCGCACATACAAAGGCTTTAGGGAAATGGTATAATAAAAATGATATTACTGAATATATTGAATCGGGCGGAGAAAAAGAATTGTTTTTATTATATAAACACGGACTTATTAAAATTATAGAATCCAGTCAGTTATGCGTAGGTATACATTTCCCCCAGATGGGCAGTAAGGCCATAAAGGTATTGAGATACATAAGGGATCAGAATGGGTTTCTTATTTCAAACAGACAATATGCATCGATTATGTCAGATGTCGTTGACATAGATTGTTTCCATATAGGCAATGCTATACATCCTATTACTGCAAATATTATGGGTATTCCGGTAAATAGCGGTTATATTCAGTTTGTCCCTGCCGGAATAAGAACTACCCTGGCATATCCCTCACCAATACAAACGTCCAAAGATTTTAACCAGGTGCTGAACAGTAAGCAGTTTAGCAGCACAGTTAAAAAATACGGGGAAGAAGAATTATTCAGGATTATTAAAAAGGATTCGGAGCAGAGGGGTTCCCCTGTAAGTTTTGTAATAGAAAATTTAAATAATATAAAGGAAAAGAATAATGAAGTTGAATATGAATATTTAAGTGGCATATATAGTGATGGATTACCGTGGAATGGAGTATACGCTAAAGTAAATATCAATAATCCGGGACATAAATGGGCATTCAGGACTTTGTCCAGCAACGATGAAACAAAACAGGTTACTGTCCTGGCAAATGAATTCAATAAAGCTACAGGGAATAATGTTAAAATAGCATGGAATGGCGGTTATATTCTGAATCCGGAATTAGTAGGTAAACTCGGACTCCCTGAATCCTATATAGGGTCGCCGTTAGGATTATTAGTATCAGATAAAAAAATTATTAGTCCGCCTTTATATAATAAAGCAGCTTTATTAATTCAGAATAACGGTAAATTGGATATAAGAAAAGTAAATTCAAAAAAAGGTATTTCTATATCACGGGGAAAAACGAAAATAAATATTGATAAAGGAAATTACAACCTGGAAAATCCGGGACATGAGCCATGCTACTATGATCTGCTGTTTAAAAAAGAGGAAATTCCTTCAAAGAAAAGGATAATAGTGAGATTATCAGGAAATGTTATTAAGGATATAATAAGAGGCAAAGAAAAAGTTAATATTATTCCTGTTGGACTTACTTTATCTTTTCCTGAAAGTAAATTTCCTGCAGATTTTGATGAGCTGGAAGGAGAACTTAATTTAAAGGTAGAAGGTATTGAAAATGTGGCACATGCAGTGGAGGCCGGACCATTACTCGTTGATAACGGAGCAGTTGCGATTAATATGGATGAGGAGGGGTGGACTACAATGAATTCAATTTATACTCAGGCAGCAAGATTAGACTTTACTGATATGCGGGGCCCCAAAATAGCAGCAGGACTGGATAAAAATGGTAATTTGCTTGTTCTGACAGTTAATGGCAGAATAAGGGAATCAGTAGGAGCTACTCATATTGATATGGCAGAGATAATGCTTAAGCTGGGAGCTGAAAAAGCTATGGGATTTGATCCTGGCGGAAGCAGTACACTGGTAGTTGACGATAATGTATTAAATATTTCTCCTTATAATAAAGATTACGAAAAAAACAATTACTCATTACCTCCTGAACCCCGCGCAGTATCAAATGCTATTATCGGTTATACAGAAGAGGAAAAATAATTATTAAATATTTAATTTAGCAGAATAACATTTTATATTTTTCACAGGTATTTTTAAAAACATTTTTGATAGTTTTTCGTCATATGAATAGAATTAAATTTAATCGGTTGAGGATGAAAAGAATCTTATTTGCGAATATAACATTAATTTTTGCAATTAATATTTATTCGCAACTTATTAAGGATACGGTTTTTTATGATAATAACTGGCAGCAGTCAGATCCCGAAAATGCCAGCTATTACAGAATTGTGAGCAGTGACACCAGTGGAAAAATACAGTATCTGGTCAAAGATTATTATATGTCAGGACACCTGCAGATGACCGGAACATATAGGTCAATATCACCGGATTATAAAACAGGAACATTTAAATACTGGTATGAAAACGGGCAATGTCAGTTAGTATGCAGCTATGTGAACAATAAGCTGGATGGCGAGTATTTCGAATATTATGATAATGGCAGGCCAGAGAACAAAAAGAACTATAAAAACGGATTATTGGACGGGACAGAAAAGAGCTGGTCATCACAGGGATTATTAGCAAAGGTTGTTGAATATAAAGACGGGGTTAAACATGGCAGATTTCTGACCTATTATGATAATGGCCAGTTAATAAGGAAAGATATTTACAGGAATAATAAGTTCGTAAAAGGGAATTGTTATACCCGCGAAGGAAAAGACACCAGCTATTTTGATTATTTTATTATGCCAAAATTTAAAGGGGGATTAGAAGGATTTAAAAGATTTATTCTTGACGGAATTAAATATCCTGAGATTGCCAGGCAAAATAAGGAAGAAGGACAGGTCTATCTTAAATTTACTGTCGATAAGGAAGGAAATGTGATTAAGGCAAAAATAATTAAAGCAGACAAGGAATATTTTAATGAAGAAGTCATGCGGATATTAAAACTATCTCCAAAATGGATACCAGGCAGAAAAGATGATAAATTAATCAACGTCACCATTACTATTCCGATAAGCTTTAAAATATACTAAGTTTATATGCCTGTAAATTAGAACATTATATCATAAGCCGGCATTTTCATAGTTAATTAATTTTGATTATATCATTTATTATTAAATTTGCAGTCGGATTAAAAATTAATAATAGCATTTTCTTATTAAGAACCTAAACATTCCTAAAAACTGTCCTTTAGAATACATATTTTTTATGTAAACCTTAAAACCTACACAATAACAACTAATTAGATGGATATAGATGGTAAATTATATAAAAGATTCCTCGAAAGGCAGGAGCAGTACATGAAACAGCATGAGGATGCTGTGAATGAAAAGCAGCACTCCAAGGGAAAGCTTACTGCCATAGAAAGAATTGAATTATTATTTGATCCTGACACTTTTGAAGAGGTTGATGCATTTTCTAAACCATTATCTTCCGGAGGAGGTGAGTTTGGGAAAATTGTTTCAGCATATGGCGATGGCGTTATTATTGGGCACGGTAAAATCGGAGGCAGGTTAGCATTTGTTTATGCACAGGATTTTACAATAATGGGAGGATCATTAGGATCAGTGCATGCTTCCAAAATTGCCAAAATACAGGATATGGCCCTTAAGATGGGAGCCCCAATGATTGGACTAATTGATTCAGGGGGTGCCCGTATACAGGAAGGAGTTGCAAGCCTGGCAGGTTATGCCAGTATTTTTCACAGAAATGTAAGGTCTTCGGGAGTTGTCCCGCAAATTTCTGTTATTATGGGTCCGGCAGCAGGAGGAGCAGTATATTCTCCGGCGCTTACTGATTTTGTATTTATGACAAATAAAACGAGTTATATGTTTGTAACCGGGCCGAATGTAGTAAAGGAGGTGTTGAACGAGGATGTTACATTCGATGAGCTCGGAGGAGCTAATGTTCACATGCAAAAAAGCGGGGTAGCCCAGTTTGTATATGAAGATGAAGAGAATACCATAAGGGGAGTGCAGAAATTACTTTCATATTTGCCATCAAATAATCTTGAAAATCCGCCCCTGATTGATTGTGGTGACAGGGAAGAGCGAATTGAGGAAAAACTACGTGAAATAGTCCCTGATGATCCTAATAAAGGCTATGATATAAAGGAAATAATTAACCTTATAGTTGACAAGGGGACCTTTTTTGAAGTAGGAGAAAGTTATGCTCAGAATATAGTAATAGGATTTGGGCGATTAAGTGGAAAAACTATTGGTATACTTGCAAACCAGCCAAAAGTTCTTGCCGGAGTCCTGGATATAAATTCTTCTGTAAAAGGTGCAAGATTTATCAGATTTTGTGATGCTTTTAATATTCCTATACTCACACTGGAGGATGTACCCGGCTTCCTTCCGGGAATTGATCAGGAACATAATGGAATAATAAGGCATGGCGCCAAGCTTCTTTATGCATATAGTGACTCAACAGTACCTAAAATTACAGTAATATTGAGAAAATCATACGGAGGAGCATATTGTGTAATGAATAGTAAAAATCTTGGCGGAGATTTTAATTTTGCATGGCCATCTGCCGAGATAGCAGTAATGGGACCTGAAGGTGCTGTGTCAATATTGTTCAGAAAGAAGTTGTCTGAAGCCGAGGATCCTGATAAATTAAAGAAAGAATTAGCAGTAAAATACCGTGAAGAGATAGCGAATCCTTATATAGCTGATGAAAAGGGTTATATTGATGAAGTAATTGACCCGGCAACAACCAGAAAAAAGCTTATAACCGCATTTGATGCATTGGAAAATAAACATGTTAGCGTCCCTTCAAGGAAGCATGGAAACATTCCTTTATAATTTCTTGAATAACCTATAACTGTATTTACTAAATAGTATTAAAGGCGAATATAAAAATCATTGCTTGCTAAATGAAAATTATATCGATTCCCATCGTATTTTGTTATAATTTTTAATACATTTGAAGTCTCCTTAGAACCTGCATTATGAAAATTAGAAGCCTGTTAATCGCCAATCGTGGAGAGATAGCTGTGCGTATAAATAACACAGCAAAGAGGTTAGGGATAAAAACATATGGAATTAAGACTGCAAGAGAACCCCATGCCTTGTATCTTAAATATGTTGATCATGTCGTTGATTATTCTGATAATGTAGATGAAATCCCGGAATTTTTAGATATTGAAAAAATTATAAATGCTGCAAAGAAAAACAAAATTAATGCTATTCATCCCGGTTATGGATTTTTAGCTGAAAGTCCCTATTTTGCAAAGCGTTGTGAAGAAGAAAAAATTTGTTTTATCGGTCCTTCTGCTTCAGCCATTTACAAGATGGGCAATAAGACAATTGCCAAGCAGTTAGCAACCAAATATAATGTTCCCCTTTTAAAAGGCAGTTTGGGAAATATAAGGGACGTAAAACAGGCAAAGGAGATTGCCAGAAGGATAGGGTACCCTGTAATATTTAAAGCTGCGGCAGGCGGTGGAGGACGTGGCATGAGAATTGTGGAAAAGGAATCCAGGATAGAAAAGATGTTTAAGATTGCTGCTGATGAAGCAGAAAAGGCTTTCAATGATCCCTCATTATTTATCGAAAAATATGTGCGAAATCCAAGGCATATTGAATTCCAGATTCTTGGCGATAAACATGGCAATTATGTGCATCTTGGAGAGAGAGAATGTTCAATACAGCGTAAACACCAGAAACTTATAGAAGAATCACCTTCTGTCGTTATGGATGAAAAGTTGAGAAAAGCTATGGGAGAGGCTGCAATCAATATTGCAAAAGCTGTTGATTATTATAGCGCCGGGACAGTTGAATTTCTTGTTGATGATGCCAGGAATTACTATTTTATGGAAATGAATACAAGGATTCAGGTTGAACATCCAGTAACAGAGATGATTACAGGCATCGATCTTATTGAGCAGCAAATTAGAATTGCTGAAGGTGAAAAATTATCTCTGAAGCAGAAAAATATCAAGCTAAAAGGATGGGCTATTGAATGCAGAATTAATGCTGAGGATGTTCAGGCAGGATTCTCTCCTAACCTGGGGACAATTGAAAAGGTTTTCTATCCCAAGGGGAAAAATATTCGTATTGACAGCGGTATCAATAACTCATCAATAATTACTCCTCATTATGATTCCATGATTGCAAAGCTTATTGTCCATGCTGAAACCAGAGATAAGGCCATATCCCTGGCTAGCAGCGCGTTAAAAAAGTTTTGGATCAAGGGAATCAAGACGACTATTCCGTTCCATATAGCAGTTATGAGTAATAAGAAATTCAGGAAAGGAGAGTTTAATACTTCTTTCATTGAAACAGAAATGGACAAACTCTATTACCAGGAACCAAATGATGAAATGCTTGCAGCTTATGTAGCTGCATTTGATTTTGCCGCCGAGCTGGAAACAGATCGCTCAACTTTAATTAACTTCCAGCAAGGTAAGAATATAAGCCCCTGGGTATTGAATAAGCGACTTAGATCACTTTAATTTTAAAACAAGTCTATGAAATTAAATACTAAGAAAAACAAAGTTGTGAAGGATGAGTTTATTGCTGTTTCTCAAAACAATAAAAGATATAAAATTAATAGTCTTTTTAGTGAAGATCTTAAAATAAATAACAAGAAGGCAGATATAAAAATATTTGAGAACGAGGATGGATTTACATACCTGGTGTGGAAAAATAGAAAATACCTCGCTGAAATTACTGAGAAAAACCAGAACAAATATACAGTGCTTTTAAATGGGATTAGTTATTCATTTTCAATCGAATCCCCAATATCTTATAAAAGGAAAAAGTATCTTGAAAAGCATATAGAAAAAAGTAAGACCGAAGCAATAATAGCACCTATGCCAGGGAAAATTGTTGATTTACTGGTTGAAGAAAACGCTGAAATAAAAGAAGGTGAACCTATTCTCATTTTAGAAGCTATGAAAATGCAAAATGAGATAAATTCACATGTTGCAGGCAAAATAAAAAAGATACTCGTGAAACAAAATGATTCTGTTGCCAAGGATGAAGTATTACTGGAGATCGAAAAATGATATTAATTTAGCTCTGGTTTTATTCAAATAACCGATTGCCAGCTCTTCATTATCTGTATTAATAATTCCGGTAATATAATTGTATCTAATTGAAAGGATTACCTTTCCGTTAAAAAAATCACTAATTACATAAACATCGTCTACTCTGGTTATTTTATCTTCATTTATCAGACTGGTATAACTTTCCAACATTGCCTCAGCCCCGGCTTCACTTTCCAGCTTGATAATAAATAATTTAAATTTCTCCTGAACATCGTAATCTGCTGTAAAGGCTGAGTGAAAAAAGCTATAACCAAGAAAGTCCCGGGCAATATAATTTTCAGAGTTAGCAACTTTTCCTTCAGCAGGGAATAAATCAATTACATCAGGCCACTTTTTATCCCTGTCCAGTGTATTATTAATTTCTTCGGCCATGCTTAATAAAGTTTCCTGTTCAACACTGGTCATGCCGGAAGACATCATTTTAACATAATACTCGCCTGTAAGAAAATTAAGAGCATCAGGTTCAATATATCCCTGTACCCCAATATCAATAAAATTATAATTAATCATTCTTTCAGCTGTATATATGCCAAAAGCATTTTCAGCAGAGCTATGTCTGTATATTTCAACTTTAACGGACTGCCCTTTTTTATTGACGTATTCTGCCATGTATAAATTCTCAAAATCATAAGAAAGGTAAAGGTCTGCTGCCCCATTGATATATTCCCATAAGTTTAATTTACCGTACACAGTTTTATCTATTGTTGCTTCCCATCCCTTTATCCGGGGGAAAAGACTAGCCGGATTACTGTGTGCTGTAACAGTGCATACTGTAAGGCAAATTCCAAGAACCAATTGATATTTTCTCATATTTAACAGTAATAAAAACCAACTAACTGATAAAATCCCGGGGAACCGCTCTTAAACGTGTAACGTCTGCAATTTTATCGTGAACATTGAAACCTTTTCTGCATATTACCGGGCAATCGCTGCAATCACCACAGGGATTTTCAGGAATGCCAATTTCATCCAGTAATGCATATGCTTTATCAAACTGGTTGTATCCATATGTATACATAAAAGCACGCATTATATCATTTACAGGAAGCTTCTTTTTACATTTGGCAATACATTCCATACATCCGTCACAATAAAGTCCGGCACTTAATCTGGCTTCCTCAAGATGATTTTTTTCTTCTTCTGTAAGATTGAGATTTTCCATTACTGACATGTTCTCGGTTAACTGCTCAATATTAGTAATACCAGGGATTGTTGTGTGGACATTAGGATCCTGTAATACCCACTTAAGGGCGGCCTTACAATTTATAGGCATGGTTTTTTCCCTGTCTATGAAAGCTCCTGCCATTGTCTTCATGCCTATTATCCCTATACCTTTTTCTGCAGCAAGGGCAATTTTTTCCTTTATCTGGTTTATATGATCCTGCTTGAAATTTATAGCTGTTAAAACTATTTCATATATATCGCTATCGATAATAGTCTGAATCACATCAGGTTCATTAGAGTGAGTTGAAACACCCAGATGTCTGGCTTTACCCTGTTTTTTAATCTCTGTAAAGGCATCAGTAACTATTTCATTTAAAATTTGTTTTTCTGATCTTCCGCCATGTAAATACAAAATGTCTACATAATCCATCTGAAGCCTTTCCAGGCTGGTCTCAAATTTTTCTATTATGCTCTCTTTTGTAAGCCCTGGACCATAAGTTCCTGTAGTCCTGTCATAATAATCAGGACCGATTTTTGTTCCTATAACAAATGAATCTCTTGGATACTCTTTAAAGACCTCTCCCAACATCACTTCATTGTTACCTCCCTGGTATCCGTGTGCCGTATCAAAGAGCTTAATACCGGCTTTCAGGGCTGCCCTGACTAAATTTGGATTATCAGCCCGCATTACACCCATACTTACAACAGGCAATTCAATACCTGTATTACCAAGCTTTCGGGTGATTATTTTCGGATTTTCTGAATCACTGATTTTACCCGGAGAGGCTATGGTTGAAGCCCCGGCAATAGTACCTGATGCACCTATTATAGCAGATTTTAAAAAATTTCTGCGTCCAATTTTTTGTCTGGTTGCCATATATATTATTTTTGGTTAAATGCTAAATTATAAAATTATTTAAAACTACAATGCTGGTTGAAAACTTTTGAAAAATTAATTCTCAGGTTCCTTAAAAACATAATAGATTTGGCAGGTGAATTACTAATTCAATTTTACAAAAAACCAGTTTTCATTAACATTTAAATATGTGGAAAAGAATAATCTATTTAAGTGTTATATTATTGTTATTCCTGACATTCATTTCCCTTAACCAGAATCTGATACAGGTAGGGGCAAAGGATCATGTGGATACTGGTTATGAACTTTCAAAAACAAGTGCAGCTTTTACTGATTTTGATAGTCTGGTCAGCAGCTATGATGAGTTTTTTTCCAGAGAATTTAAGGAAAATAATTGTCCGGGTGCTGCAGTTGCTATTGTAAAAGATTCCGGGATTAAATGGCTCAAAGGATACGGAGTAAAGGAAGCAGGCACACAGGATTCTGTTGATATTAATACTGTTTTCCGGATAGGTTCTGTTTCAAAGGGATTTGCTGCTGTCATAACAGGCATGCTTATTCATAAAAATATTTTGACCTGGGATGACAAGGTGAAAGCACATTTTCCTAATTTCTCATTAAAGGATTCAGTAAATACCAATGAATTAACTATTCGCCACTTAATGAGTCATACAACAGGTCTCCCGAAACATACATATACTAATTTGCTTGATCAGGATGTACCCTATGAAGAAATTATAGAATTGCTTGATGATGTTCCGGCAATTAGCCCTCCGGGTGAAGTATACAGTTATCAAAATGTTTTGTTCAGCCTTATTGGAAATATATTACAGAATTTAACAGGAAAATGCTATAATTCTTTGATCGTGGAAGAGATATTTGAGCCGCTGGACATGTATGATTCTTCAATAGATTATTTTAACCTGGTTAAAAGTAGCAATTTGGCCAAACCCCATTATAAAATTGATAATACCTATAAATTTCAAAAGAACAGTGATAAGTATTTTTCAGTATCACCTGCATCAGGTATAAATATGAGTATTTCTGATATGTCAAAGTGGCTGACAGCATTGTTAGGCAATAATCCTGATGTGATAAGTCCGGATATCCTGAATGAGATATTTAAACCGCATATTAGAACGTATATTAAATACAAATACCTGAAGTACTGGAAAGATCTGGGAGATCTGTATTACGGACTTGGCTGGCGAATTTTTAACTACAGGGGAAATGAAATAATCTACCATGGAGGATATATTAATGGCTATAGAGCAGAAGTAGCTTTATGTCCAAAAGAGGGGATAGGAATAGCTGTTCTGATGAATTCGTCATCAAAACTGACAAACATGTGCATACCGCAATTCTTTGATATCTATTTTGAAAAAGCCTTTTAACCGGAGATATTTTCTTTTAGGATTATTTATTTTAGAATTATTATGTTAAATACAATATCTAAGATTATTTATTATTTATCAATGGTCTTAATCTCTGCTGCATCTGTCCGCGCTCAGGAAATAATGTTAATAGGACTTGCAGATGCGCTGGATTTTGCACATAAAAATCTTCCTGACAGTACATCTGACAGATATGATTACAATATTAAATCAGCATATTTTAAGTGGATTTATGATCATAGCAGATTTAAAATTTTTAATGAAAAGAAAGTCCTTTATAAAGATTTTATGATAATATCTGACCTGCATTTTAAATCAGGAGAGATTAACCTTATAAGTAAAGCCCTGGCTGAAACTGAATATTTAAAATTTGAATCACAATATTCTGATGCACATCATGATCTTTTGATTTCAAAAAATAATTTGAAAAAACTTTTATTCATTAGTGATGATATCCTGCCTGAAAATGACAGCCTGGAGAAATATTGTCTGTTGAATGATATTGTGGAGGAATCCCTTCAGGATAGTATTATTGAGAATTACGGAAATTTTGCAGCCCGAATTAATTACTTAACCCTGGTACTTTTACTGAGAAAGTATGATAAGCAATTAATATATCATGAAAAGCTTTTGTCACTTGCGCAGCAATTAATTGCTGCAAGCAGATTAAGGTACGATAACGAGGATATTGAATATTTTCAATGTATAAAAATAATCAGCAAGGCAATTGATGCTAAGCTTGAATATTTGAAAACGCTGAATTTATACAACCAGGCAGCACTAAAAATTGAAATGTATAATAACTAATTTTACATGATGAAAAAAATTAAATACATTTTCTTTATAATTCTTATTACGTCGTGCCAGGGAGAGAAGAAAGAGAGGAATATTGAAGATTCTCCGGTAAGTATAATATTAAGCCATAAACAGATTCAGAAAGCGGATATAAAAACCGACAGCATAAGCAGAAGGTTATTTTCTCCGACTTTTAGATGTAACGGATATTTCTCCATTCATCCCAATAAATTAGCCACAGTAACTGCACCTATTAATGGATTTGTGAAAAAGATGTTTTATAATACGGGAGATTATGTAAAAAAGGGAGCATTATTAGCTGTTTTAAGACACCAGGATTATATTAAAATTCAGAAAGACTATATTGAAGCAAAAAACCAGGTTGACTATTATATTGAGGATTTTAAAAGACAGGGTGAATTATCCCTGGAACATGCGGCTTCAATAAAAAAAATGCAAAGGGCAAAAACAGATTACTGGGCTAATGAAGCAAGGCTGAGAGCCCTTAAAGCTCAAATGGAGTTTATCGGGATAGATGCAGAAAAGGTTGAAAAAGAAGGATTTACAACAACTATAAATATTTACGCACCTATTAGTGGTTATATTACCAGGGTTGAAGGAAATATAGGCAAATTTGTCGATTCATATACATTTATTTACGAGATTGCTGATATAAATGAGTTATTACTGAGTTTTGAAATACCGGTTTATCTGTACTATAATGTCTATAAAAATATGCCCGTCATGTTTTCGTTACCAGATACAGGTAACGCATTGTCAGGTGCCATAATAAAGGGGATCGGACAGATTTTTAATACTGAAACAAATACTGTAGGAATAATTGCACAGCCCGATTCTGTAAATAAAGCTTTAAGGCCGGGAATGAATGTTGAGGTAATAATAGATTTAAAGGATAAATTACTTCCTTCATTGCCTGATGAGGCAATAATGAAATTAAATAATAATTCGTTTATATTTGTTAAGGATAATAATAACTTTATCAGAGTACCGGTAAAGACAGGTAGTACTAATAACGGCTATACTGAGATAAAAGACATACCTGAAGAAATTGAAAATGCAGATATTGTTGTTTCGGGGATTCAGTATTTAAATAAAATGTTAAACAATTTATAGCCATAAATTATAATTTGATTAATTTTTCATATACATTATGTTATACAACATGCAGTTATTGTATATTTGTTAAATATTATTTTAATTATTACTGGAAATTAACCAATTAACTAGTTCTTCATATGGAAACATCTAATAATTATGATCAGGAAATTAAGGAACCTGGGAATCAGGGACCTGAAAGTAAAACGCCTTTAATTCTGTTAATTCTGATAGTTGTTCTGGTTATTATAAATGGAATTTTGGGGTATAAATTATATGTGGATTCTAAAGAACGAAAGAAGACTAATGAAGCTAATATGCTTCTTAAAGATGAAAAGGTTGACCTTGAGGTCAAATTAAATTCACTTATTGTTGAATATGATTCATTAATGACTGAGAATGACAGCATTAATGAATTGCTGACAAGCGAACAGGAAAAAATAAGAAATTTGCTGAAATACAGGGCTTCGGATGCAACCAAGATTAAAATGTACAGAAGTGAGTTGGAGACTTTGCGCGAAGTAATGAGAAGTTATATTGTACAGATTGATTCACTCAATACAAGAAATCTGGAGTTAACTGCTGAAAATGTGCGTGTAAGGACAAAGCTTCGGGAAGCGGAAAGCGATAAAGATGCATTATCGAAGCGAGCTGAAGAGCTCACCTCCCAGGTTCAGGTGGCTTCGGTTTTAAGCGCTAAAAATATTGTGGTCTATCCCTTAAACAAAAACAGTAAGCCAAAAGATAAAATAAATAAGATTGACAAGATAAAAGTATGTTTTACTATAAGAGAAAATAACGTTGCCCAGCCAGGGACCAAAGATATATATATGAGGATCATAAGGCCCGATGACGTGGTATTGGCATCCGATATGAATGATCTTTTTGAATATAACGGAGAGCAGATTATTTACACATCAGTAAGGGAACTTGAATATGAAAATTCGGATATTGATATGTGCATTTTCTGGGACAAGACTGAAGCTCTGATTCCGGGAGTTTATACCACGTTACTATATTCTGAGGGGTATGAGATTGGATATACTACTTTTGCATTAAAGTAAAAGCAGGTAATTTTTTGTATCCTGAATATTATAATAAATGGACTGTATCAATTAAGATACAGCCCTTTTTTATGTATTTTAATTATTTTAGTAAACAGAAAAAATATTAACCAAAACTTTTTTCAAGTATGAGAGTAGGAATAGTCATAGGAAGAATAGGGGGAGTAGATGGAGTTGCCCTTGAAACCGAGAAGTGGATAGAGGTTTTAAAGAGGATGGGACATGAAGTATTTATACTGTCAGGTCAGTATGAAGAGAGGAAAATGAATCATGATTTTGAAACGCTTATTCCTGAGATGTCCTTCTTTTCACCTGAAAGCTATTGGGGACAGAAAAAAGCATTTTTTCATCCTGAGGGTGATGTTGATGAGTTACTCGAACATATTGATCTTTATTCCAAGGTAATTTATAAAAGAATACTAGACTGGATTAATTTGAGAAAAATAAAACTGCTTATTTCAGAAAATGCTTCTGCTTTACCATCTCATCTCGAAATGGGAATAGCAATTAAAAAAGCGGTTAATAGAACCGGATTACCTACTATTACTCATGATCATGATTTTGCATGGGAAAGGGGGACCCGGTATGTTTCTCCTCACAAAAAGATAAATGATTTAATAGAAAAAACTTTTCCGTTACGAATGCCGAATTCTTTTCATGCAGTTATAAATACGCAGGCTCAGAATACATTAAAAGAAAAGTTCGACAGGGATTCTGTAAATGTCCCGAATGTTATGGATTTTGACAGGCCTTTTGGTGAAGTAACTGAAAAAAATATATGTATGCACAAAAATATGGGATTTGAGGAGGATGATATTTTATTGTTTCAGATTACCAGAGTAGTCAGGCGAAAAGGAATTGAAGTAGCAATCAGGCTTGTTGAAAAATTGCAGGATAAAAAAGTGAAATTAATAGTTACCGGGAACTATAATGATGATGCCGGAAGCAAATACTATAATGAACTTATTGAGTTGATACACCAGCTTAAATTAGGACAACAGGTTGCTTTTGCATATCATTTATTTAACAATAAAGGGCTGATGTCACGTAACGGGGATTTGAATTATTCCTTATCCGATGCTTATGCTCAGGCTGCAGCATGCACATATTTCAGTACTTATGAAGGATTTGGAAATGCATTTGTAGAGGCAGTATTGGCCAGGCGACCCATTTTTGTAAATAATTATAAACCTGTTTACTGGCCTGATATTGGCAGCAAAGGATTCAGAACCGTTATGCTTGAGAATAATGACCTGAATGACAAAGCATTGGAAGAAATGAAAGAGGTTATTTATAATAAAGATCTGGCAAGGGAAATTGCCGAACATAATTATGTATTGGGAAAGAAATACTTTTCATACGATACTTTAAGAGAAAAATTAGAAGAACTTATAAATAAGGCAATAAAAGCTGCAAAATAATTTTTATTGTATCAGAAAATTGAGGTGATTCTAAAAATTGTTTTGACCTGAATTTCCCTTCATATATCAGGGAAACATCAATTCCGAAATTATATAATCGGAAATAAATATTCCCCTGTTTGTCAGTTTAAGGATGGTCCTGTCCTTTATCATATTATCCGCATCAATGAATTTTTTTGATTTGAGGGTTATATAATCCGAATATTTTAACCCAAAAATATTTTTTATATAACGTAAATCTATACCCCACATAGTCCTTAATGAAGTCAGCAGATAATCATTAAATTTCGTTGTTGTAGCTAGTGTTTCTTTTTTGGTAATCGGATTGCCTTTATTAATACCCTCAATATATTTTTTGTTATCTGCAATATTCCATTGCCGGGAATTATAGTCATATGAATGTGCCGAAGGGCCAATCCCCAGGTATTTTTTCTGTCTCCAGTAATTTGTATTGTGGATAGAAAAATACCCTTCCTTTGCAAAATTTGAGACTTCATAATGAATAAATCTGTTTTTTTGGGCCAGGCTGGTTAATACTTCAAATTGTTTAAAACTTTCATCTTCTGAAGGCTGAGATAGTTTGCCTTCATTAAAAAATCTGTAAAATAATGTCCCGGGTTCAAATGTTAAGTGATAGGCGGAAATATGCTGTACATTAAGTCTAAAAGCCTGCTGCAGGTTCGATATCCATTTACCGGTAGTTAATCCAGGAAGGCCGTATATTAAATCAATACTGATATTGGAAAATCCTGTTTTCTGTGCATGTTCAACCGATTCTGCGGCCTGCAGGGAACTATGGCGGCGGTTCATTAATTTCAGGTCATCGTCATAAAATGATTGAATGCCAATACTTAAACGGTTAACAGGGGTATTATTCATTAATCCCTCAAGATAATCCCTGCCCAAATCATCAGGATTTGCTTCCAGCGTTATTTCGGGGTTATCATTTACCTTAAAATTATTATATATTGCGGAGATTATCAGGTTTATTTCCCTGATATTAAGTATTGAGGGAGTTCCCCCTCCAAAATAAATGGTTTCTATTAATTCATGGCCAAGGTAATTTTTTCTTATTTCAATTTCTTTAACCAGGGCGTCCAGGAAAACACTTATGTTTTTAATAAGTAATGACCGGTGAAAATTACAGTAATGGCATAATTTCCGACAATAAGGAATATGTATATAAATACCGGCCATAAAACAGAATAAGTTCTTTTTTAATAACTATTCATATACTTATAAAGCAAAGCTAAAAAGTATTAATAATTAAGGCGGTATAAAATTCTGATTTTTATAAAAGATTAATTCCGGGAAAAATTGCTATTTGCTAATAGGGTACGGGGAGGCATTATCAGATATTAAAAATCCCTTGTAATTATGCTTTTTAACAATACTATACGCCCAGTTGCTAAGCTCTTCACGGGAGCTATTGATAAGGTTTCCGGGAATGTTAAGTTTTGACCACCCTCTGCCCGGCTTTGAAATAAATACATGTTTTTCCATTTCCAAAATGATTATAAAATAATCAAACAATACGATTATAATATAATCAAAATATTTTATATTTCATAATTTTTTGTTAAAAAAAAGTTTATTTTATTGATTTTTTCTTTTCTGGCAGGAATTTTGTAAGTTATTCTATTGTTCTATTGCTATATTGCTGGATAAAAAAATAGTTCAATAAATAAGTGTTGATAATTAGTCTAACTAATAAAACTGTTATTAATAAAGAAAATTAAGAATATTGTAATAAATTTGACTGTAAATTAAATATCTGGTATCATGGGAAATTACGATCGCATAGTAGAAAAGAAAATAAAGGAAGCAATTGAAAATAAAGAATTCGAGAACCTGGAGGGCCTGGGTAAACCTTTAGATAATTCAGAATATTTTAGTGAGAACCTGGAGGGCCTGGGTAAACCTTTAGATAATTCAGAATATTTTAGTGTTTCTGAAAAGGACAGGGTAGCTTTCCATATTATGAAGAATGCAGAAGTTGTACCTGAAGAGTTAAGTATCAGAAAAAAAATAAGTAACCTTATAAAAGAGATTAAGGATTGTTCAGATGAAACTGAAAAGGAGAGCCTTAAAAAAGAACTGAACCTGTTATATACGGAGTACGAATTAGTTATGGAGAAAAGAAAACTGAAAAAGACAAAGTAACTGTATTTTCAGTAGCAGTTTAATTTAATAATAGCATTTACGGCAGATATCCCAGAAAGACAGCATATTCCGATTCATAATCAAGACCTTCCGGACTGCCAATTTCTTTCCACACTTCATCAATAGCTTCGAGCCTGTTTCCCGGATCAGGGTGAGTGCTTAAGAATTCGGGATAACGGACTGTTTTTATTTCTTCCAGTTTATTAAAAAAGCCGGAAATACCTTTGGGATTATAATCAGTATTTGATGTATATTTAACAGCAAATTCATCAGCTTCATATTCCTGGTTTCTGCTGTAAGCCAGGGAACTTAATCCTTTTGCTATACCTGCAGCATATTCCTCCAGCTGTGATGGATCTTTGCCAAGAATTATTGAAATAATAACGCTCAGGGCCAATTCACGCTCCAGTCTCTGAGCCGAATGTCTTCGGTCTACATGTGCTATTTCATGAGCCATTACCCCTGCCAGCTGGGCTTCATTATCAAGATATACCATCAGACCTGTATAGAAATAAAGATATCCGCCGGGTGCCGCAAATGCATTAAGAACATCTTCATCAATAATTCTTATTGTCCATTCAAAATATTCTTTTCTGTTCAGATACCCTGATTCAAGAATTTTATTCATCATATTATATATATATGAATATGCTTCAATATATTCATTTTCATCTATGACATTATAATCCTCCGGAGAGTTTGTAACCAGACTGTCAAGCTGTTCCCCGAACTGAATTTCCTGGTTTTTGGAAATGAGCCCGCTCTTTTCCTTTTCACATTTTATTGAAATGACAGATATAAGAATAGAGATTATTAAAACTGAAGCTGAATTTTTCATTTTATAGTGTTTTTGCGCGGTTAGATATGACAATTATGAATATTAACAAATATGAGGTTTTATAGCTGATATAATGAGCTGATTATTATCAAATTTAAATGATATTTACCGATATATACATAGCTTTTGCCGATTTGTTGTTTTTTTCCTTTGCATAGCTTTATATTTTTGACGTAAAATAAAAAATTATAAAAATGGAAACAAAACATTCAGATAAAAGACTTATTGTTGGAGTAATCATAGTATTGGTTGGAGCAGTAATACTGGCAAGTAATTTTGGAGTATTACCTTCAAATATCAGGTACTATCTTTTTCACTGGGAAGTAATATTAATGGGTATTGGACTTATTGCCCTGCTGACTAGTGAACACAAAGGTACAGGAATTATACTGATTGCAGTCGGAGGGGCCTTTTATCTCCGCAACTTTATAGACTTTCATTTTAATTTCTGGCAGTTATTTATTCCTTCAATAATAATATTAGTAGGCCTGATAATGATTTTTCGAAGGAGAACAGGAAATGAAGATGAGAAAAGAATATTGGAGCCGGGTAATGATTATCTCGATGATGTAGCTATTTTTGGCGGCAGTGAGAAAGTTATAAACTCCAAAAACTTCAAGGGCGGTAAAATAACTGCTGTTTTTGGCGGCTCAAACTTTAATATGTCAAGAGCAAAACTTGCCCCGGGAATACAAGTTATCGATATTTTTGCTTTATTTGGAGGTACAACATTTATAGTACCCGAGGACTGGAATATTAAGGTTAAAGTTTTTTCAATATTCGGAGGATTTAGTGATAAGCATAAGCTAACAAAGTCTGTAAATGAGAATGATAATGATACTATGCTAATAGTTAAAGGGCTGGCAATTTTCGGAGGAGGAGAGATTAAATCCTATTAGTATTTAATTGATTATTAACTTTTTCTTAATTTGTGCTAAATAATTTATTAAGTAACAGGAGATATTTATTAGTCTATTTTTTAATATGGATATTCATATCAGGTATCCATATTATTCTTTTATTATACACTCAGAAATTTACTTTTGAATTAGTACTTGCTGAAAGCCTGGTGTCAAATTTTCTTCTGGCATTTTTAGGTTTGGGATTGCTGGTTTCTATATTTTACAGCAATATTAAACATCAGGCCCTGTTTACAAAAATTATTAATCATATAATACTAATCATAATTTTCTTGGGACTATGGGTTATTATAGATTACCTTATTTTAAGCTCATCTTTTAAAGATAACAGTGGCTATGTAGAATACCTGAAAACAACACTTTCCTGGAGAATAGGCAACGGCTTTCTTTTTTGCGGCATGATAATTATTGCCTATTATTTGTTAGTCTTTTATCAAAACTTCAGAGAAAAGGTAGTTAAGGAGGCCGAATTAAAAACACTGGTAAAGGAATCGGAATTAAGTTCTTTAAAATCCCAGATTAATCCTCACTTTATATTTAACAGTCTTAATTCCATAAGTTCCTTAACAATAATAAGCCCTGAAAAGGCACGTAATATGATTATTAAACTTTCGGATTTTCTGAGGTATTCGATATCTCACAGAGATGAACAGATGACTTCTCTGAAAGATGAAATGCAAAACATCAACAGGTATCTTGATATTGAAAAAGTAAGGTTTGGAGACAGATTGAATGTTGTAGAGAATATAGATGAAGGATGCCTTGATAAGATATTACCCGGCCTCATTCTTCAGCCGCTTGTTGAAAATGCGGTTAAATACGGGGTTTACGAAAGTGTTGATCAGGCAAAAATTGAAATATCCACAAGCTGCAGTGAAAAAGCATTAAAAATAAAAATAAGAAATGATTATGATCCTGATTTAGTTGTAAAAAAAGGAGAAGGGATCGGGTTAAAAAATATTGGCAGCAGGCTTGGTATTATTTATAAAAATGAAAATCTTATGGTTATTAATAAATCAAATAATACTTTTGAGGTAGCAATTATTTTTCCACAGGAAGAATAAAAATGATTTTTTAATTGAATTGAAAATGGACAGAAAAATCAAGGCAATAATCGTTGAAGATGAAGAACTTTCCAGAACACTAATTATAAATTATTTAAAGGATTTTAGTGAAATAGAAATTTTAAGGGAATGTGCCAATGGTTTTGAAGGAATAAAAGCTATTAGCGAATTAAAACCCAATCTGGTATTTCTGGACATTCAAATGCCAAAGTTAAACGGTTTTGAGATGCTTGAGTTGCTTGATTCTATCCCGGAAATTATTTTTATAACCGCCCATAATGAATTTGCCATAAAAGCATTTGAGCTTAATGCAGTAGATTATTTGTTAAAACCTTATTCAAGGGAAAGGCTTGTTGAAGCTGTTAAAAAAGCTATTGACAGAATAAAATCACACCGACCGGCAGATAAAAATATAGGTAAACTTATTAACCAGTCTTTTGGCGATATAATTGAACGCGTTGTAGTAAAGACAGGTTCAAAAATTAAGGTTATCCCGGTTCAGAAAATTCAATACCTGGAGGCTCAGGATGATTATGTTATGATTTATACAGAAGACAGCAAGCACCTGAAGCAGGCAACGATGAATTTTTTTGAGGCCCATCTGGATCCAAAGCAATTTATTCGTGTTCACAGATCTTACATAGTAAAAATTGACCAGGTGGTACAGCTTGAACCTTATGAAAAAGATAATTACATTGCCATACTTAAAAGTGGAGCAAAAATAAAAGTAAGCAAAAGCGGAATGAAGAATTTAAAGGCAATGCTGAATTTTTAATAACTCCGAAAATAATAATTGAAAATAACCACCGTTTATATATCCTAAAACAGCAAAATAAGCTGAATTAGGTCAAATTTTTAATAGTTGGAAACAATTGAATTTAATTTGTTAAATTAACAGAATTAAATTGTTGAAGGGATGAAGTATCTACTATCATTATTCCTTTGGATAATAATCATAACAAAGATTTGGAGCCAGGAAATCCCTTATATTGAACATTTATCTCACAGAGAGGGTAAGATTGAAACATACTATACAAAAGGCTCCGAATCAAAAGCTGAGTATCTTCAAATGCTGCTGGAAGATGCTATGCTGTTTTACGAGAATAAGCTGAAAGATACATTTGATTTGAAATTGCTCGTACTAAACAAAGAAGCCTGGAAATATTATGCTAATGCGCCTTACCCTTTATGCGAGTTTAGAAGGGATCCTGCACGGATAATTCTTCCGGATGTCAATATATATAAAATAAGACTGCAATCAGGAAAGACCTTATTTGGCAGGAGCAAAGTTTATTTCTGGGATTTCATCGCAGTGCATGAACTGGGTCATTATATATCAATAAAGTCCAATGCCAGAAGCCATCCTCTCTGGTTAAGCGAATTTTTTGCAGACTATATACAGGTTGGATACATGGCAGAGCGAATCCCGGAGTTTAGTTTCCCAAAGTGGTGGTTTTGCCTGTGGAAAGTTTTACCATTTAAATATAAAACCCTTGAAGATCTTCGATTTGATAAATACATCAATCCTGCCAACTATTCGTTCTACCAGGCAAAATTTTATGAACTGGCATCAGGAATCTTTGAAAAAAGAAACTATTTATTTATACATGATCATATAAATTATTTCCAGAAACTTAATGAATATTATAGCAATGCAGAAGTTAAAAAACCAGGCAGAGAAGAAATTCTTGATATTTCAATATCATATTTAAAAAATACTGAACCGGATATATTTAATTCCTGGTATAATACCATGAGAAAGAGCATTCATTATTATTTGATTGCCATGGGATTAATCATTCTGGTTATATTAATGAAGATCATTAATAAATTATGCACTCTGCCAAAATACATAGCGATAGCCTCAAAGGTAGTGATGTGGATGTTGTTAGTATGTTTATTGTTCTGGATAGCCCTGTTTTTTCTCGTCAGAATTTAGATGATTATACCCGGACAGGTTTAATCGCTCCCGACGTTATTCTTTAGCCTGTTTTTGTGGTTTCCTATTATGACAAGGGCTTTTTTCTGGACTGTTGTGGTTATCCTGTACATTACAGGCACAATAATAAGTGTCAGAAAAGTAGCAAAAGTCAATCCGAATATCACTGTCCATGAAATAGGACCCCAGATGCCGGTCATTACTCCACCCACATATATTTTAGGATCAAAATTACTCAGGAGAGATTCAAAGTCAATATTCAATCCTATAGCCATTGGTAATAATCCGAGTATAGTAGTTATTGCAGTCAGCAGTACAGGCCTTAACCTTGTTCTCCCTCCCTGTACTATACATTGAGTAGCCTCCTTGAGAGGCAGGAATGCATTGTCAGCCATCCCTAATTCTCTTCTCTTGCGTAGTTTAAGTAATTCAATATAATCAACAAGAACAATAGCATTATTAACTACAACACCGGCAAGGGAAACTATACCAACTCCTGTCATTATTACTATAAAATCCATCTTAAATGTTGCAATACCGCCAAAAACACCAATAGTACTAAACACTACACTGGCTATAATTATAAAGGGCCTTACAATAGAATTGAACTGTGTTACCAGGATCAGCATTATTAATGCAAGAGCTATCATAAATGCCCTGCCCAGAAACGCCATCGATTCGTTCATCTCTTCCTGCTCTCCTGTGAATTTATAATTATAACCGCTGGGTATTTCATAATTTTTCAGCTCTGTTCTTATCTGTTCATTGATGTTATTTGCATTATAGCCAGCAATAACGTTAGAGTATAATGTTATAACCCTGTCAAGGTCCTTTCGTTTTACTGCGCCGTATGTTGAACTATAGTTAAAATCTGCTACTGCTGAAATGGGGATGCTTAGCCACTTGCCCTGGTTGTTCATAAATACAATTTTCTGGTTCATTAATGCTGACACGTCATTTTTAAATTTGTCCATAGATCTTAGCTGGATAGGGTATTCCTCTTCACCGATTTTAAAATCGGAAATTTCCCTGCCAAACAAAGCCGTCCTTATAGTGCTGGCAATTTGGGCGGTTGACATTTCCAGCCTTCTTGCTTTATCCCTGTTGATAGTAACAATCATTTCCGGCATTCCCAGATCCAGATCCATCTGTAAGCCTTCAATCCCTGGTATCTTGGCTGCTTCTATAATCTGAAGCATGGTATCAGCAACATTTATTAGCTTATCGTAGTCTTTTCCTGAAACTTCAATATTTATGGCCTTTCCTGCCGGAGGGCCCATGCTGTTTTTCTCGAATGTAACCTTTACTCCCGCATATTTATTTGACAGGGAGTCAGTTAGTTCTTTCATGATCTTTGAAGTGTTAATGCCTTTTCTTTCCTGGTAATTGACAAATGAAACAGTCATAAGGCATTTATTATCCCTGTTTGCAAAGAAGTCCATATCATTCTCCAGAACAGCACCTTCACCAACATTAATTAATTTTGATTCTATAATTGCATTGTAGGGTTCGAGAATCCTATTAATATCTTCTTCAAATCTCCTGGAAAAATTATCTGATTCATCAATATTTGTTCCAACAGGTAATTCTGCGAGAATATTCATATAATCGGGATCATTGTCTGAAAAGAACAACACATTGGGGCTTCTCATCACGAAGAAGACTATTGTAATAATCAGAAGAAGAAAAGTACCTGACAGGAACCAGGCAGGGTTCAGGCCTTTAAGAGCAAATGTCAGTAGTTTATGGTATCCCATTTCAAGTTTTACAAGAAATACATCTTTGAACCATTTGCCAAGTGCATTAAAGACAAATATGTTCAGAAGAATAATAAGCAATGCGATCATCAGTAAATTGGCAAGCACATAGAATTTTACCAGGTATAATAATGCAGCCAGTACAACAAGTATCAATGATATTCTAAGGTATTTCTTCCTGTCTATTTTACTTCCCTTTATCTCCTTTTTAATAAATGACGATGAAAAGACAGGAATAATAACAAGTGCTACAAATAATGATGATGTAAGCACTATAATAAGTGTTATAGGGAGGAATTTCATGAACTCACCTACAATACCTTTCCAGAATGCCAGTGGAAGGAAAGCTGCCAGGGTAGTGGCTGTAGAAGCTATTATAGGAACAGCTATTTCTCCTACTGCCTGCTTTGCCGCCTGGAATTTTGAGTAGCCCTGATCGACAAAACGGTATATGTTCTCAACAACAACGATAGCATTATCAACCAGCATTCCCAGTGCCAGGATTAAGCTGAACAGCACAATCATATTTACCTGGAAGTTTATTAATTCAAGCACAATAAAAGACAGGAACATTGATAATGGTATGGCCAACCCCACAAACAAAGCGTTCCTTGTTCCAAGAAAGAGGAATAACACGCTGATTACAAAAATCATACTAATTATCATGCTGTTTTCAAGACTGTTAAGCTGTTTTTTAACCAGATCTGACTGGTCATTTGTTATGGTGATATTGAGATCATCGGGAAAGATGTTTTCTTCCTCTACTTCTGAAAGGATTTTTTCAATTTTTCTGGTGGCTGACAGCAAATTTTCGCCGCCTTTCTTGACAACCTGCAATGATACAACCGGCTGTCCGTTTAGCCGGGTATAACTTGTAGCATCTTCGTATCCGTCTACCACTTCTCCCAGGTCACGCAGGTAAACGATATTACCCTGATCTCTTTTTACAATAATATTTTTTATCTGGTCGATGTTATTAAATTCTCCTATTGTCCTTATTGATCTGCGTGTCCCTTCCAGTTTTAATTCACCTCCTGAAATTGACATGTTTTCAAACATAATGGCATTGGCAACATCATCAAAACTTAGCTGGAAAGCTTCAAGTTTAAGTAAATCCACATTTATCTGAATTTCTCTGTCGCTTATTCCTGTAATATCTACTTTTGAAATTTCTGATACTGTTTCTATTCTTTCTTCAAGTATTTCAGCATATTTTTTAAGTTCCGTAGTACTGTAATCGCCGGATAAATTAATGTTTAATATAGGAAATTCAGAAAAGTCAATGTCAGCTACAATAGGGTCAGATGGCAAGTCATTGGGAAGCTCGGAGCTTGCATAATCAACCGCATTTTTCACTTCATCTTCAGCATTTTTTACATCAATATCAGGATTAAATTCAACAAGAATAAATGATATATCCTGTGTTGATGTGGAGGTTATATTTTTAATTCCTTTAATTGGTTCTATTTCTTTTTCAATGGGCCTTGTTATTAAGTTTTCCATATCTATAGGAGGGTTACCGGGATATATTGTCTGTACCATAATCCATGGCAATGCAATATCCGGAAACAGTTCTTTGGGCATATTTCTGTATGAATAAAGCCCAAAAAGAGCTATAACAAAAGTCAGCAGGAAAACAGATGTTCTGTTCTTTAATGAAAGAGATGTAAGTTTAAATTCCCTGATTACTTTCTCATTCAGTTTTTTAATTTCTTTATCTAAAGCCATGAATTATTTGATTATTTGAATATTTAGTTTTTTGTTTATTTTGTTATTTATAAATCTAAAATCTTAAATCGTTAATCTTAAATCGTTAATCTTAAATCGTTAATCTTAAATCGTTAATCTTAAATCGTTAATCTTAAATCGTTAATCTTAAATCGTTAATTCAAAACCTTCACTTCCGTCCCTGTAGAAACCGTATTATAACCCTCCACAATTATTTCCTGTCCGGGGTTAAGTCCGTCTTTAATTACAGATTCATTATTATATGTTTCCCCTGTTTCAACATATACCTTTTTTGCAATAATCTTATTATCTTTTTCTTCGGCTGTAAAAAGGAACTCTTTAAAACTACCTGCACCGGTCTTTAGGATATCCTTCTTAACAATATTGGAAGGAACAATTATTGCAGAATCTATAGTCAGATCATTTATCTTCAGCACTGCAAACATGTTTGGTTTAAGTTTTTCACCTCTGTTATTAAGCTGTACTTCAATCTTAAATGTTCTGTTTGCGGGATTTATAACATTCCCTGTTCTGTAAACAGGCACACTGAGTTTCATCTCCGGATATGTAGGAATGCTTACTTCAATCATTTTCCCTTTAGTTATTGAGGGCATATATATTTCTGAAACTTCTGCAGCAATTTTAAGCTTTGACAGATTTACCATCTGTAATATTTGAAACCCCGGAGCCCCGAGCTCTCCCTCTTTTTGAAATATATCATCTATAATTCCATTAAAAGGGGCTCTTATATTTGACATTTTAAGCTGTGCCTCTAAAGTTTTAAGTCTTCCTTCGGTTTGCTCATATGCATTTTTAGCTTCGAGATACTGCATTTCACTGCCAATATTTTGTCCCCATAAAGATTTTTGCTTGTCATACAATTTTTTTGTAAGCTCAAGGCTTGTTTTCACTTCCTGTATTGAGCTTTCAGTTACGTCAGTATTCAATGATACCAGCAACTGACCCTTATTAACTCTCTGCCCTTCCTTAACATGTATTTTTTTTATCTGTCCTCCCATTTCCGGACTTATATAGGCTTCCTCAACTGCTTCAATATTACCCTGAACTTCTATATAATGCCTGAAGGGTTCATATTTAACTTTCTTTATCTTCACCGGAATTGAAAATTGCTGATCCATGCCTGTTGTATCCTTGTAAAGCTTAGCTTCAAGCTTTTTTATGCTTTGATTAATCCTGGAAATTTGTTCTTTCTTACTGATTATGGCCTTCCTTATTGATTCAGGATTATTCGAGCCGCAGGACACTGATAATATAACTGCGGCTATTATTAAATTAGTTTTCATTATTATTTTATATTGAATATTATTAAAGATTATTTAATATTTTATCGTAATTAAGTTTTGATGTTAACAGTTCAAGAATGGAATTTGTATAGTTTGAATTGCTGTTAAGATACTGATTGTGAGCCTGAGTTAAATCAAGACTTGAAGCCATTCCTTCTTTATGCTTAATCAGTGTTTTCTGATATATTCTTTTCGAAAGTTCAATATTGAATTGTTCGTTATTAAACTTTTCGATGGACTTTTCAAGATCATATTCTGCCTGTTCTACCATGAGCCTGATGTTATCTGTAGTAACATCTTTGATGTTCCTGGTTTTTTCAAGCTCTATCTTTGCCTGCTGAACTTGTGCAATTCTTTGTCCGCTCGAAAAAATGGGAATATTTACATTCAGGCCAATGATGTGGTTAATGGTGAAATCAAAATCCGGTTTATTTGTTACGTCAGTATAGGAATAAAAAGCAAAAACTACCGGCAGATATTTTGAACGTTCCCTTTTAAGGCTAAGTTCGGATATCCTTTCCTGGGTTTCCAGCACTTTATAGTCGATATTTTCTGAAATGTTAAAATTGTTATACAGCGGAGAATCTGTTTCAACTGAAATAAGAAATTCTTCAAGATTCTGTGTAAGGGTAATGCCAGATTCCAGATCGATACCCAATAATAACTTAAATAGCTTATAGGATAATTCTATTTGTTGTTCAAGAGTTCTTGCTGCGTTTTGTGTATTTCTCAGTGTCAGTTCAATCTGATCAACTTCTGTATCTTCAATAAAACCATTTTCACTCATTATCCTGAATTCGTACAAAGTTGAATTTAAGTTTGCTATTGAGGTATCCAGTATTGCTTTATTTTTTTCAAGGGCTAGTATTGAGTAGTATGAAGATGAGACTGCCTGTTTGGTATCCAGATCCTGTTTTTCCTTTGCGTTCTCGGATAATGAAAGAAATGTCTTTGCTGCCTGAAGTCCGACAATATATTCACCGTTAAATACTAACTGCGAAACAGTAAATCCGTATGTTGTAGCATTTTTAACTGCTATTGCAGATTCAGCCTCTCCCATATCCTCTCCAAATGAAGCAAAGGCACCAGGATGCAGGGAATCCAGTATACTAAACAATGGCAGCATTGCTTCACCAAAATTGAATGTCGGAATATCACCCGGTATATGCTGATAATACACTGAACCTGAAATTTGCGGTAATCCGATTGCAGTTGTTTCCCAGACCTTTTTCTTAGATTTCCTGATGTCTAACAATG
>Ga0315545_1000061_pt1 | contig 103374 bp, 99 predicted proteins | sample SalMarSW160210MG_FD_203096 | JGI IMG/M metagenome (GOLD analysis project Ga0315545, IMG submission 203096) | Salt marsh sediment microbial communities from the Plum Island Ecosystem LTER, Massachusetts, United States - Salt Marsh Sediment SW1602-10 ... | reverse complement strand
AGTATGCTCAAACAGCACTACCGGCAACATCGTGGTTTATCCAAAATACGAAGAGAGGCTTATCTCGCATGGTATGCCTCCGTTATCATCAACAACAAAAAACCAACACGTTTTTTCCATTAACCCGGAAATACTGGATGAAAAGTCATCCATTTCCAAAACAAGGGCTTTGCGTTTTCCGTAACTTTGGCGTAGGCAAGCCTTTACGACTTGATAGCCAAGCCATGAAGGTTAGCTACGTTACCAAATAATAAGGTGAAAATCAATAAGTTACCCATCTGGCATAACAAGTTGATGAAACTGATAAAGCAAAAGAACTCAAAAAAGTATTGTCCAAAAAAGAAGTAGGGAAATAAAGTTTCATCGAAAAGTGAAAACGATTTTTATAGTGAGGGCTAATTCATCACAAAGCTTCCTAAACCATCCAATCTTTTTATTCCAAAATCGTGAGCTATCTTCATGGCGCGAGCAAACTCTTCCCGGGTTATCCTTCTGTCCAGCGGCGGACAATCGTTTGTTTTAAAGCAGGGGCGATACTGATCCATCAAATTAACATAGGTGTTTTTGGAAATCTCCTCGGCAATGAATTTCATGGCATCGTAAGTTCCTGCCAAATCATCGGGCAAGATCAGGTGGCGGATCAAAAGTCCCTTGAGGGCGATCCCTCTTTCATCTATCACCAGATCTCCTACCTGCTTGTGCATCATCTTTATCGCCTGTCTAACTACTTGAGAGTAATCTTTCGCACTGCAATATCTGTGAGCGATCTTATCGTCTGAATATTTCAGATCCGGCATGTAGATGTCAAATATGCCTTCCAGAAGCTCAAGCGTGTTGACAGAATCATACCCTCCGGTATTATAAACCAAGGGGACATTCAGTCCCTGCTCGATGGCAAAGGGGAGAGCCTTCACAATCTGAGGCACCACATGGGTGGGGGTCACAAAATTGATGTTATGACATCCCAAATTCTGCAAAGAGAGCATAATCTCCGCAATCTTTTCTTCATCTACGGGATAGCCTTCTCCTAAATGGCTGATGTCATAATTCTGGCAGAAGATGCACAATAAGTTGCAATGAGTAAAGAATATGGTTCCCGATCCATATCTTCCTACCAGTGGGCTTTCCTCTCCAAAATGTGGACCGAAGCTTGCGACCTTCGCTTTCTTCCCGGTCTGGCAGATGCCCTTTTTATCATGGAGTCGATTAACCTTGCATTTGTGGGGACAGATCTCACAACTCTCCAACTTTGCCTGTAAAGCTTCAATTCTTCGGGAAAGCTCCCCTGTGTCATGAAGCTTTAAATATCCAGGTTGAAATGTATGGATCTGTTTTGGGGCTCCCAAGTTTTTTCCTCATCCAGAATGTGAGTCACCCGCCATCCATCCTGCACCAGCCTTAAAGCGACAAATCTCCGATGGCACCTCCAGGGAAATTTCTCCGCGCACACAAAGGCGGTGGTAGATTTGGAGGCTATCTCTTTTATTGTTTCTTGCATTTTCAATGGAACGATAGTATATTCTGTTCCCGCCAGGTCCCCTGACCTGGCGGGAACTGCCTGTCGGGTCGGGGACCCGACAGGCACAGGGAGGCGAATAAGGAAGAATGTTCCATTCTTTATGCAAAATTCAATAATTTCTTCATCCCCCTGATGAATTCAGGGGTGCGGGCATGCTCTTTGTATCCTTTTTCTCTGAATCCCCCTAAAACATTTCCCAGATAGAAATATCTTATCCCACTGCAGTGAAGCTCTGAAGCCAGGTTATCTTTTTTGAAATGATCGAACTTTGAGATGGGAAATCTTCTGACGTCCACCACTGCCTGAAGCTTGAATTCTCTGCAAAGGGATATGAAATCTTCGATGGTGCGGGTGGACGTTCCGATAGTGTAGATTAATTTAGGCACACTTTATCTATGTCGGACCCTCACTCTTCTTAAGCAATTGTCGCAGAATTTAGCCCCTTTTCTGTCCACCTCGGTGACGTCATCTGTAAGATACATGACGCATTTGGGATTGCGACAATCTTCAAATCCCCACAGACGCCCCAAATGATGAATGGCTTCTTTGAGTATCCGAGAGAACAGAACCTTTTCTTCATCCGGCATCTCATAATTTTCGCGCTTTAACCTGAAGAGTGAAACCACAGCGGATTTACCGGCAGGATCTGCCTCTCCGATTACGAAGTTCCGGCTGGGTCTGTATAGATCCTCATCCACCAACCCTAACATCTTCTCCCCGGGTGCTGATTTCATAAGCTCCAGCCTGGTCAGAATCACGGTGGAATAGTACTGTCCCCTTTGCTGGTTGAAAGCTTCTTGTGGGATCTTTGCCCCCTGAAGCACATCCACTCCCACGCTGAAGTAGGATACCAGTTGAGAAGCTAACTTATTCACCAGGGAGTAATCTATTTCCCCCATGGGGACCACCACTATCTTATTGCGTAAGGCAAATTTTCTTTGCGGGCTCATAGCTGGGATTACATAAATAAAAAGCGAAACTCGATTTTAAGCCAAACCATTCCAAAAGCAAGTTTGCATAAATATACGTCTGTTTGCAAACAGACAAAAGGGAGTTTTTACAATTATGCTGATACTCTAACTTTTATAGCACGTTCCCTCCTATAATCCTCTACTCTCTAAAGATGAATCTGATACCCATCAGATAAACTCCAGAAATAACTTCACTACTTTTATGTTATATAAAGAATCCTTCCTGTTATGTCAACTGTTATTTTGAAGAGATTGCGGATGTCAAATACAAATCACAAAAACCAGAACCTAACTTAAGTTAGGTTCTGGTCTCCCCATAATCCAGCCCACGGGTTCGTCTGAAAGCGCACACTGCCCACATATTCATCCGCAGAATCCAAATTCGGATTTGACAAAGGTTTTTCCTGCCTCTATATTCCAGATCGTGATAGAACTTAACCATGTTTCATACAAATATAAACTGGTTGAAAATCCCGCCAAAGGCGGGGATGAGAAACGATTTGTATTAGCCTTAGACAACGTCAGTCTGCAACTAAAGGAGGGGGAGTCTGTTGCCATCATAGGCTCAAATGGGTCAGGCAAGACCACCTTAGCCAAACTTTTGAACGCTCTTATCCTGCCTCAGACCGGACAGGTATGGGTGGACGGTTTAAATGCCCAGGACAAAAATTCACAGAAGTTGATTCGCCAGAAAGTGGGGATGGTTTTTCAAAACCCGGATAATCAAATAATCTCCACGTCAGTGGAAAGAGAGATCGCCTTCGGCCTGGAAAATCTGGCTTTGCCTTACCAGGAGATTAAAACAAAGGTGGAGAGAGCGCTAAAATATTTCCATTTGGAAGGATGCAGAACTCATCCACCGCATAAATTGTCTGGTGGAGAAAAGCAAAAGGTGGCTTTAGCCGCGGTCCTTTCCATGCAACCCAAATATTTGATTTTAGATGAGCCCACCTCCCTTCTGGACCCGCTGGGGAAAAAGGAAGTGCTTTCTTTAATCCAGATGTTATCTGAAGAAAAAAACGTAACGGTAATTCACATTACCCAGTTTCCGGAGGAGGCGGTAACTGCCGATAGAGTTCTGGTTATGTACCAGGGAAAAGTATTGCTGGATGGTCCTCCCGTAGAGATATTCAAACAAAAAGAAAAATTGGAAAGAATGGGACTTGGGGTGCCTTTTGCGTCAAAGATAGCATCTGCGCTGAAACAAAAAGGATGGCTCACTTCAGATGATTCGTTAACTTTGGATGAATTGGTGAATAAGATCTTACAGAATGCTGAAAGTGTCAGAGCTAATTTCACTCATATAGCGGCGGTCAGCGGTCGGCCGACAGCGGACGGCCCGTCCTCCCAGATTTCAATGAACAAGGTAAGTTACCTCTATGATCAGGGATTGCCAACTGCGAGAAAGGCGTTAGATGGAATAAATCTAAGGATAGGAAAGGGGGAGTTTATTGGTCTGATCGGACCAACCGGATCAGGAAAGAGCACGCTGGTTCAACATTTGAATGGGCTCCTTTTTCCTAGCTCTGGAGAGGTATGCATTGAGGGGGAAAATACAAAGAACAAGAATATTGATTTAAAAAAGATCAGGCAAAAGGTAGGGTTGGTGTTTCAATTTCCGGAGTTGCAGTTGTTCGAGGATACAGTATATCACGACATCGCCTTTGGTCCAAAGAATTTAGGGCTTTCGGAGGAAGAGATAGACAGCCGGGTGAGAGAATCGATGGAGAAGGTAGGGTTGGATTTCGACCAATTCGCCTTCCGCTCTCCTTTTTCTTTAAGCGGCGGAGAGCAAAGAAAAGTGGCAATTGCAGGAATACTGGCTTTAAAACCTGAGATCCTAATTCTGGATGAGCCCTCCTGTGGTCTGGATTCAAAAAGCACCCAAGAGATAAAAAAGCTTCTGAAGGAATTGAACTCGGTAGGGGTGACCATAATCTTAATCTCGCATAATATGGATTTGATCGCCCAACTGGCACAAAAAATTATCCTTTTGGATCAGGGTAAACTGCTCGCCTTCTGTGAGAAGGAGGAATTCTTCAAAGATATCAATAGAATAAAAGCTGTAGGACTTGATCCTCCTCAGGTGGTGGAGCTTGTCTGGAAGCTAAGAGAAAAGAGGATTGAAATACAAAAACAAGTCTTCACTGAAGAGGAGCTGTTGGCGCTTTTTGCAGACCGTTTTTGAAACGTAAAGGATAAATCGTCTCGTAGCGCGGGCATCTTGCCCGCTAAAATCTACTGATGCTCCGGAAGTAGGAATCCCTGAGCGTGGGGTCTGAGGTTATGGCAGACAAGAAGGTGACGCCTCTTCAACCAAAAGAGTTCTTCGTTGGAATATGGAAAGGAGAAGGCGAGCTGAGCCCACATCCGCTACTAAGGTGGCTGATGCCTAAAGAGCATATCCGCTTTTCAAGCCAGGCGATCTGGCTTTCGGACACGGTCTGGATGGTGAAAGAGCGCTTTGAATTTTCCTCCGGCGAGGTAATTGCGCGGACCATGTTCGTGGAGATCGTGGGACCAGACCGGCTTCATGTGACTGCGGATGATATGCCCTTGGGAGCAGACATCATCCTGCACGAAAAAGGGTTTCGTTTCACCCCCTACTACATTTGGTCTCGTTACAGGGGCAGAAGGTGGCGTCTGAGGTGCACAGATGAGAATTTGATTGACGAAAGCGGCACCATCCGCGATACGATCAGGATGTTCTTCTTTGGTTTCCCGGTGGCCACCATGCGTCTGGCGGTCGTCAGAACATCGAGTTAGGTTTATAGATCGGATACGGTCGTAAGACTCGCGTAGCACAGTGCTCCCGCTGGATGTTATCATCCAGCGGGAATGTAGTCACTTTGTCATTCTGAGGGAGTGCCAGCGACCGAATCCTGCCAGAGGCGGGGGAGATTTCGAGCCTACGACTGATATTGTAATATAGATTAAAATAATTGTCAACCTGTAATTGGAAGAACAATTGTTAAAACAACCAAGACAAAAGCCACATGGGCAACATGCCGCCGATATTGAAAAGAGCATGAATGATGATTGCCGGAATCAAACTCTCCGTTTTCTCACGATAATAACCGGCAATAATTCCCAATACTGATGTAAATATTATTACAGGAGGTCCCATCTTATCTATTGCCACGATGTGCATCATCCCAAAGAATAATCCGCTGAAAATAACAGGCAAGCTTAGACGCAATTTTTTAGACAAATTGATCCCGTATCCTGTTAAAGGAGAAAGAAAACTTTGAAGTAGTCCTCGTGTGAAAATTTCTTCTGTGATGCTGGCATAAATCCAGACAAATATTATATCTTGAAGCTGAGAAAGTCCAAAGCCTCCCTTAATGTCCTGGACGGAACGGGAAGCGATAAAACCTATAACGGACAAAATCGCCGTCGGAATAACCCACAAGAAAATTCTGGGGGTTAGTCGGAATTTTCCTTTAGTAAAACCATAATTCTTGAGTTTTCCCTTTGCCAAAATAAGGGCTATCAAAACAGACAATATCCACATAAACGAGTGAGTGATGAATGCACCCAACCAAGGAGGTGAGGTTTCCGTTAGTGGGAAAATACCACGCCCCTTTAAGGTGATAATTGAAATAGCCAACCCCATGAACAAAGCCACAGGTAATCTCAAGTAGGAAGGAAGTTTTTGATTTTTAATTCTTCGCTCCTTTAGTTTTTACCTACCGGTAGGTAACTTCATGAAACAAAAAATTTTTCACTTCTTTAGCATTTTCCAGATATTATTAAACATTTTTTCGCCAATCGTTTCTATATTTACAGATTTGTCTAAATAGCTAATTAACCCGGTTCCTTCTATTATTGCGTGGATTTGAAAGGCGTATATTTCACAATTAATATCTTCTCGGATCTCTCCCTTTTTTTGTGCCTTCAGTAGTTCATCTTTTAGAAACTGGCGAGTTAAGAGAAATCCGTCTTCTATCCTTTTTTGAATAGTGGGATCTTTTTTACTTGCAGTTAAAAAGAGTTCCAAAAAGCTGTAGGACGTCTTCTTTTTAGGCTTGCCCAAGAGTATGTCAGCCACCTCCTTAAATGACTTTAGGGACTGGAAGAAGGCTTTCAGTAAAGCTTTTAGAGTTTTACAGGATTCAAAACGGTATCTGCTCCATTTCCCCATCTCTTCGAAGAACAATGTCAAAACCTGGTGAAACAGTTGGTCTTTGTTCTTAAAATGATGATAAATAGCTGGTTTCGTGATTCCTACTTCACGAGCAATATCATTCATTGAAGTTTTCTCATAGCCATTCTGCAAAAAGAGTTCTAAAGCTGTTTTAACGATGTTTTCTTTTGTATTCAAAATATATCCCCTTTCTTACTTACCGTTCAGTAAGTAAATATACATCAGTAGCTATACTATGTCAAGTGTTTTTTAGAAAATCTCTGAAAAAGTCAAATTGAAAAAGGTTTTGTGGTTCGGTTTCACTCACCACCCTGAACCGGAGCCAAGGGCTGGAGTGTCCCGCCTTTGACGGGACCAAAAACCTCTTGCAAGCAAAGAACTTTGATATGGTTCACCTGAAGGGACTGTTGAAAACTCTATTGGCAGGGCTGAATGCCCTGCCCTATGGGTGACAAGTCATTGTGCCCCATAGAGGCGGGAATTTTCGTATGAATGCATACGCATATCCCGCCTCGAGAAGATACTTTTTCAACACGCCTTAAAGGTGAACACTCCAGATTCTCCTCTTCAAGCAGTTTTTCAGAGATCTCTGAAAAAAGACTTGACAAACAAGAACCGATGAATAAATTAGGGACGAACCTAAGACCTTTTAAACTAGTTCGGTGAAACTAGAAAAGGTGAGATGAAGAAAACAGGATTTAAGATTTTAGCCCTACCTCTCAAAAACAGAGGAAGGGTGTTTTTTTGCCCATCGTCTGACCACAAGGAGGAACCAATTGCCCAGAAAACCAAAAAGCACTTTGGTCATGGATGCCAAGACCATCGATAGAGCCTTAATCCGTATTGCTCATGAGATAGTGGAGAAAAACAAAGGCGCTGAGATTATGGCGGTCATCGGAATCAAAAACAGGGGAGCGTATCTGGCAGAAAGAGTTGCCAAGTTAATTGAAAAGATCGAGGGAGTCCAAATCCCGGTGGGGTTGATGGACATAACTTTGTATCGGGATGATATCCAGACCAAGTTAGAACAGCCCCTGGTGCAAAAAACCGAGATTCTGTTTGATGTAGTGGATAAGGTGATCATCTTAGTAGATGACGTATTGTTCACCGGCAGAACCATAAGGGCGGCACTGGATCAGATTATAGATTTCGGGCGACCTAAGCGCATACAACTTGCAGTCTTGGTGGATAGAGGACACCGCGAGCTTCCCATTCGGGCAGATTACGTGGGCAAAAATATCCCCACAGCTAAGGAAGAACAGGTGAAGGTAAAGATAAAAGAGGTGGATGGAGAGGATAGTGTTTCTATTGTCAAGCAGTGAACAGTTGGCGGTTGGCTGTTAGCTGTGAACTGTTAGCTGTTAGCTATGAACCGTTAGTGGCGGAGGATGGATGAAACTGAAAAGCAGGCATCTGCTCGGATTGGAGGGGATGAGCAGAAAGGAGATAAATTTAATTTTAGACACGGCGGAGACATTCAAAGAGATTCTGTCCCGTCCCATAAGAATGGTTCCCACTTTAAGAGGCGTTACCGTGGTGAATTTGTTTTACGAGCCTTCCACCCGTACCCGCATCTCCTTTGAGCTGGCGGAAAAACGGCTCTCCGCAGAGCTGGTGAACTTTTCCGCAGCTATCTCCAGTGCCCAAAAAGGGGAAACTTTGAAAGACACGGTGCAAAATATCGAAGCCATGAAGATCGATATGGTGGTGGTGCGGCATCAAGCCTCCGGGGTTCCCTATTTTTTGACCCAATGCCTGGACTCTTCCATAATCAATGCCGGAGACGGGGCGCATGAACATCCCACCCAGGGACTTTTAGATCTTTTTACCATTCGAGAAAAATATAAAAAAATTAAGGGTTTGAAAGTGGTTATAGTGGGAGATATAAAATACAGTCGGGTGGCAAGATCGGACATCTGGGGGCTTTCCACCATGGGAGCGGATGTATCCGTGTGCGGACCCACCACATTGTTACCTGTGGAGATCGAGAAGATGGGGGTGAAAGTATACTCTGATCTGGATAAAGCTTTAGAGGGTGCGGATGTGGTCATCGTGTTGAGGATTCAACTAGAAAGACAAAAAGGAGGATTCTTGCCCTCGCTCCGGGAGTATACCAACAAATTCGGAATCACCAAAGAAAGACTGAAAAACTTGAATGAGAATTTCACCATCATGCATCCAGGACCTATAAACAGAGGGGTGGAGATCACCCCGGAGGTGGCAGATGGACCCCATTCGGTGATCCTGGATCAGGTGACCAATGGAGTGGCGATAAGAATGGCGGTGCTTTACCTTTTAAGTGGAGGGGAGGGAAAAGTTGAATAAGTCTGAAAAATTGGAAATCCCGTCTCCCGCCTACGACGGGATTTCTAAGCAGGTGGTAGAAGAAAAGGGAACGGAATTCGATCTTGCCATCACCGGCGGCAGGGTGATCGATCCAGAGACTAAAATGGATCGAATCGCCGATGTTTTCATCCGGGATGGAGTGATCAAAAGAATAGAGAAATCCAAGGGCAAACTCAAAGCAAGGGAAATGATTGACGCCAAAGGGAAGATAGTTGTTCCCGGTTTGATAGATATGCACACTCATCTAAGAGAGCCAGGAAGAGAGGATGAAGAGACCATATATACAGGCTCATGTGCGGCAGTGGCTGGCGGTTTTACCTCCATCTGCTGTATGCCCAACACCCAGCCTCCAATTGATAATCAGGAGACGGTGAAATTCATTTACCAAAAGGCAAAAGACGCTAAATGTAAGATATACTGCGTGGGGTGTATAACCAAAGGACAAAAAGGGGAGGAGCTTACCGAGATTTATGATCTGGTTCGCTCTGGCGTGGTGGCGATCTCTGATGATGGGTTGCCGGTTGCCAATTCCCATGTTTTGAGAAATGCCTTAGAATACTGTCGTATGTTTAATCTTCCTGTGGTATCTCACTGTGAGGATTTGAATCTTTCCGCGGCAGGAGTTATGCATGAAGGTTTTGTCTCCACCGGCCTGGGTATGTGTGGAATTCCCTCCATCGCTGAGGAAACAATAGTGGCCCGTGATATAAAAGTGGCAGAGTTCACTAAGGCAAGAATACATATTGCACATGTGTCCACCCAAGGATCGGTCGATTTAATTCGGCAAGCCAAGAAGAAGGGGATAGAAGTCACCTGCGAAGCCACCCCACACCATTTCACCTTGACTGATGAGATAATAAGGACATTTGATACCAACGCCAAAGTAAATCCACCCTTGAGGACAAAGAGGGATGTAGACGCGATAAAAAGAGGGTTGAAGGACGGCACCATCGATTGTATCGCCACCGATCATGCCCCCCATTCGATTGAAGAAAAGGAAGTGGAGTTCGATTTCGCTCCATTCGGCATGGTGGGGCTGGAGACGGCTTTAGGATTGGTGATCACCGAGCTTGTCAACAAAAAGGTCCTGTCCTGGGCTCAAGCCATAGCCAAAATGACCATCAATCCTACAAGCATTTTGAACATTAAAGGCGGAAAAATAAAGAGAAATTCTCCAGCAGATATAACCATCATAGACCCTAAAGCTTCCTGGATTGTGGATCCGGCTAAATTCCAATCCAAGTCAAAGAATTCCCCGTTTGGCGGAAGAAAACTTCAGGGCAAAGTTTATTACACTATAGTGGATGGGAAGGTGGTGTATGAAGGGTAGTATTTCTGTCAGAGTTTTCTACAGAGTTTGTATAATCGAGGGCTGGAGGGTAAGAATTTGGAATTGATTATCTGTGATGGTTCCACTGGTTTGGTGGAGGCGATAAGCTGGGTCTATCCTAAAGTTAAAAGGCAGAATTGTAGTGTGCACAAGTTGAGGAACATAAGCAAATATATAAAAAATAAGAAAGTGCATCGGAGAGATTTATATCGAGATGCTTCCGCGGTGTATAAAGCCAAAGGCTATATGAATGCGATTGATAGGATTGAAACATTTATTCACAAGTGGCAATCCAAAGAGTCTAAGACAGTTAAGAACTTCATCACCAACATTGATGATACCTTGAGATTTTTTGAGTTTGAAAAGAATTTATGGAGTTTTTTAAAGTCTACTAATCCCCTGGAGAGTTACTTAAAAGAGATTCGTCGCCGGGTTTGGTTAGTGGATTCCTTCAGAGATGAAAGAAGCTGTGAGACTTTAATCTTTGCTTTAGTTAAAAGATATAACAACCAAGGCAGAACTGTACCTTTATTCAAAAAAACCAAATCTACACAATTTACTTGACACACCCTTGATGAAGCTATATTTTAGACCAGGACAGATTTCTGCCTCTCCCCGGTTGGGGCAGGGGCTTGTTCTGTCTTCGACCCTGAGGGCTCAGACCGAAGGGAAGGCTTAACCTGAAGGATTTAACCCCTGTCCCGATTGCAGATAGGGGTGCAACCCCTATCCGAACAGAGAAAGCTAAAATCAGCTGTTTTTCAAAGACAAAAGAGATGAGATTAGACTTTGGGAAAATCCTTATCGGGTAAGAACCTCTGTCCGTTCTTGGGTGTTGCTAAAAAGAGGGGTTCGGGCAGATAAGAATAAGGCAAAAGATACAAAAATTTGCTTGACTATTACGAATCCTTATGTTATTTTCTATTAATATTTTAGAACAATTTGTGATTTGAGATTTTGACTTTTGACTTTCGACTTTTTACTCTGAACTTTAATGTTTTTTAACTCTAATCTCTCAACTTTCTTTTTCGGAGGGATCAGCCGATGAAAAAATCTTCAATGTTTGTCCCAGTCATCGCTGGTGCATTATTGTGTCTGGTTTTAGCTTTTCCGGCCACATCGGCCAAAGCCGGTGTTCCCCACGTTGTTTCCACCTCGCCGACACAGAATGATCTGAGTGTGCCGGTTGACTCCAATATCTCGGTGACTTTCGATACTGATATGGATTCGACGACCATTACTAACTCCACTTTCATAGTGAATGCACGATCTACCGGACTACATCAAGGGACCATTCACTATGACACTCTGACCAGGACAGCAACTCTCAATCCTTCCAGCGATTTCGAAGAAGGGGAGGTAGTAACCGTGGTGCTAACCACCGGGATAAAATCATCTGAGGGGGATCCTCTGAGCAAAAGCTACATCTGGTCTTTTACCACAGTAGTCAACAATGGTTCAGGCACCTTTTCCTCCCATTCGGAGTATTCAGTCGGTAATTCGCCTCAGTGGGTCATTGCCGCTGATCTTGATGGTGATGGAGACCTTGACCTGGCAACGGCAAATTGTGAATCAAATAATGTCTCGGTCCTAAAGAACAATGGAAATGGCACCTTTGCCACCCATTCGACATATTCGACCGGTGCTATCTCTCTCCCTTACGCTATCTTTGCCTCTGATCTTGATGGAGACGGTGACCTTGATCTTGCAACTTCGAATGTTGCTTTCGACAGTGTGGCGGTTCTATTAAACAATGGGAATGGCACTTTCGCTCCCTATTCGGCCTATTCTGTGGGCGGTAACCCTCAATCGATCTTTCTTGCTGATCTGGATGGAGATGGAGATATTGACCTGGTAACAGGAAATATTGATGCCGACAGTGTCTCGGTTCTATTGAACAATGGAGCCGGCATTTTCACCTCCCGTTCGGATTATGCTATCGGTGATCAGCCTTACTCCGTCTTTGCGGCTGATCTTGATGGGGATGGGGATATCGACCTAACAACCGCAAATTATGTGGGCAATGTCTCGGTTCTTTTGAACAATGGAGATGGCACCTTTGGTTCTCATTCGGTTTATTCGGCCGGTACCCTACCACACTCAGTCTTTGCGGCTAATCTTGATGGTGACGGTGACATCGACTTAGCCACTGCGAATTTTATTTATACCGGCGAGGTGTCGGTTTTGTTGAACAATGGAGGGGGCGCCTTCCCTTCCCATTCGGAGTATACTGTCGGTGGGATGCCTTACTCAGTCTTTGCGGCTGACCTGGATGGGGACGGCGACCTCGACCTTGCAACCGCAAATAGTAGTGGCTACAGTGTCTCGGTTCTGTTGAACAATGGGGGTGGCACCTTTGCCCCCCCAGTCGGACTATTCACTCACAGACCAACAGCCTAACTCAGTCTTTGCGGCTGACCTTGATGGCAATGGTAGCCTCGACCTGGTGACTGCAAATATGCCCGACGACAATGTCTCTGTTCTGTTGAACGGGACATCCGATGTTGAAGACGAGGAAATTGTATCTCATTTACCGGGGACTTTTTCTCTCAGGCAGAATTACCCCAATCCGTTTAACCCTGCTACTGTGATAAAGTACTATCTCAAAAAACGATGTCATGTTGAGCTTACCGTGTATGACCTTCTTGGAAGGAAAGTGAAAACAGTAGTGGATGAAGAGAAATCTGTGGGCAGTCATTCCGCTATCTGGGACGGGACAGATGATTCCGGTTCTAAAGTAGCGAGCGGTATTTATTTCTATCGTCTGAAGGCTGGAGATGCAGTCGGATCAAAGAAGATGATCCTGCTGAAATAGACTCGCCCAAAAGTAGTGGAATGTCTCCAAATGACATCATATCTCCTCTTGGGGTGGGGGTTGCATCCCCGCCCCTTTTTTTCGGACCAGGGTACAACCCTTCAGGTCAAATCATTCAGGGCAAGTCCCTGTCCGATCTAGGAGGGATTAATGGAAGTAAAGAGTTAGATAGATCCGTTGCCATCTACTATCATCCCATCTTTTAGTTTTATGATGCGGTGGGTTCTTCTGGCTATTTCCTTATCGTGGGTTATGACAACGATGGTGTGTCCCAGTTTGCTTAACTCTTCGAACAGATTAATTATCTCCGCGCCTGAGGCTGTGTCTAAGTTCCCGGTGGGCTCATCTGCCAGGATCAGACGGGGCTGATTGGCCAAAGCGCGAGCAATCGACACTCTCTGCATCTCACCGCCGGAAAGCTCGGTGGGCTTATGATCGGCCCAGTCCCTTAGACTCACCCTCTCCAGAAGCTCCAGAGCTCTTTTTCTCCTCTTTCTTGAAGGAACGCCTGCGAAGATTAATGGCACCTCCACATTTTCAAAAGCGGTAGCGTAGGGGAGGAGGTTGAAATTTTGAAACACAAAGCCGACCTTTTTATTTCTGATCTCTGCCAGTTGGTTGGGACTTAAGTTTTCCACCTTTTGTCCCTCCAGGAAGTATTCCCCGGAGGTGGGAGTATCCAGACAACCCATCAGGTTCATCAAAGTGGATTTCCCTGAGCCTGAAGGACCCATGATGGCGACAAATTCATTCCCACCAATCTCCAGATCAATTCCCTTCAGAGCCTCCAATTCAATTTTTCCCGTCGAATAGATCTTTCGAATGTTCTGCATCCTTATCATTGGATTGACCTCATTCTCACAAAAGGTTTGCTTCCATTTTTTTACCAATACAAATGGAGAAAGACCTGTTGGATTCCATTTGATTCCCCCTCATCCTACCCTGCGAAGCTCGTATGTTCGTATGAATGCTTCGCAAGTGCATACGCACATTCACACGAATCTTCCCAAAGGGGAAAGGAGGGTTTTGTATTAATAAATTTTGATTTTTGCATTTTGCTCTTTGAATTTTATTCGTACCTCAAGGATTCCACCGGATTCACCGAGGCTGCTCTACGGGAGGGGAAGATCCCTGAAAGCATCCCTATGATTCCCAAAATCAATGATGTAATCACTGCGATCTCCAACGAAATGGTAGGTTTGCCCAGCCACTGGGCCCAATCAGCCTCCATGGGAATGGCCGCCCAGATTTTCACAAGTATTACCGAGAAGATGACTCCCAGTGCCCCTCCCATGATGGTAATGAGCAAGGATTCCAATAAAAACTGGCTCATGATGTGGAGTCGTTTGGCACCCATAGCCATCTTAATCCCGATCTCTCTGGTTCTTTCCTTGACCGCCACATACATGATGTTTGCCACGCCCACTCCGGCGATCAAAAGCGTCATCCCCCCGAGAATTCCAAAAAAGATTTGAAAGCCCATTAAAACCTTGTTGAAGACCTTTTGCCCTTCGATCACGTCCCACTCCCATAACGCCTCCGTATCCTCGGAATCAAATCTGAATTTTCCTCCCATTACCTTGGAGACTTTCTTTTTGACTGCTTCGATCTGCGTGGGGTCCTTTGGTTGGTATACAATGACGTTTAAGTATTTATGCCCGAATATAGTTTTAAACGTGGTTGCCGGGATGGTGGCTTTGTCCCAATCCGGGCCACCGTACATTCCCATCTGCATCTTTTCTATTATTACACCGATGACGGTGAAGGGGATGTTGTTCATGATGATGGTCTTGCCTACGGCGTCCTCTTTTCCGAACAATCTCTCTTTGAGCTTGTTTCCCAAAAAGACCACCCTTCTCTTATATTGCATGTCCAGATCATTTATGAACCTTCCACCCATTTCCGGGTAGTGTGCTCTCATATCTTCAAAGGAGGGATAGACCCCGGTAACGTGCTCTGAGACGGTGTTCTTTTTGTAAGTCAATGACACTCCCCATCTGGCATATTCGCCGCTTACAGCCTCCAGTTCCGGTACTTTCTTTTTCAAAAGCTCCACGTCCTCATCGGTGAAGCGAATCCTTCTTCCCTTTCCCAGTCCTTGATAGGGAATAGAGGTCTGTCCTCCCCACATGACCACAATATCCTTTCCCATGCCATGACGGGCTTTATTTAGCGACCTTTTGAGTCCCTCTCCAAAAGCCATAAGCATTACAATCGAGATGGTTCCCCAGGTTATTGCCATTATGGTCAGGGTGATCCTTTTCCGCTGTTTCTTTAAGTCCCGCAAAAAAAGCTTGAAGATCAAAAGTCCCTTCATTTACTTTCTCCAACATTGTCTTGGTAGCCGCAGGCTTCAGCCTGCGATCTGCATTCACGCACCCTAAAGGGTGCGGCTACCGTTTTCTGTTTTGTCGAATCCAGCAAAAAGCGTCGGATAGTCCCGCCGCTGGCGGGACATATCCGACCTACACATTCTTTTAAAGTTTCAACGCCTGCACCGGATTCAAATTTGCCGCTCTTCGGGCAGGAAAATAACCTGATACCAGCCCCACCAATCCCAGAACGCTTACCGCAATCAAAGCCGCAGAGAGGGTAATCTGGGGTGTTCCCATGTATTCCTCCAAATTGAGTAGTGGAAAAACCTTCACCACCATCAGGGAGAACAAAAATCCTATGATGCCACCAATGAAGGTTATCACCAACGTCTCAAAAAGGAACTGAAACAGCACATGTGCTTTTTTGGCGCCTAAAGACATCTTTATCCCCACCTCCTTGGTTCTCTCCTCCACCACCACGTGCATGATATTGGACACCCCAATTCCGCCCACGATCAAGGTGAAAGCTCCTATCACCACCAGAAAAACTCTGAAAGCTATAAAGAACATGGTGAGGAATTTTTGCATCTCGGTGGTATCCCACATCATCAATGCCTCTTTATCCTCTGGATTGAACTTAAATTTTTTGCCCAAAACCTTGTAGACCTGCTCTTTTACCTGTTCGGTTTCTCTTGGATCTTTGGGCTTGAATATAATGTCATTGATATATTTGTAACCATACATGGCGGCGAAAGTGGCCGCCGGTATAAAGGCTTTATTCGCATCCCGGCCGCTATAGCTGGAATCCTGCGGCTTCTTCTTCATCACTCCGACTACCAGAAAGGGAACATTATCGATTATGATATATTTACCTATTGCTTCATCTTTTCCAAACAGATCCTCTTTCAACTGATTCCCGATGAATACCACTCTCTTTCTCTTTTCTAAGTCAATTTTGTTAATGAACCGCCCGCCCATCTCCGCATATATATTTCTCATCTCTCCGAAGACAGGATAAATCCCCACCATGTTCTGGGTGACCGCATTCTTTTTGTATTTCATGTGGGTGCTCCATTGGGAATACTCCGGGCTTACCCCACCCATCTGCTTGATCTCTTTTTTTAGAAGAAGGGCATCTTCTTCTCTCAAGCGGATTGGTTTCCCCTTGCCAAAGCCGGCGTATGGCTTGCTGGTTCTTCCTCCCCACATGATCACAATGCTCTCCCCCAGACCGTGCATTGCCTTTTGGTTCTGAGCATGCAAACCTTTTCCGAAAGCTAAAAGAAGAACTACCGCCGCGGTTCCCCAGATGATCCCGAAAAGGGTAAGAAGGGTTCTCAATTTCTGGGAACGCATGTCCCTTAAAAATTGAGTTATGTACATAAAAAGGTGCATCTACTTTATCTCCTTGGGAGGTTTCTCCACCAGAAGATCCCCCTTCTTGAGCCCTTCTGTCACCTCGATATTTAAACCATCAGAAAGTCCGGTTTTTATCATCTTCCTCTCAATTTCACCTGAGGTGGAGTCTTTCAACTGCACGAAAGCCGTATCCTCAACAAACTCAATCAGTCTTTCGGGTATTAAGAGAATATCCTCCTTCTTCTTTATTATGATATCTGCATTGGCAGAATATCCCGCTCTTAAAACAGAGGAACCCGCTTCAGTGATTTTGATTTCCAGATCAAACAGGGTTGAGTTCTCCTCTTTTCTGGCTTTAGGGGAGATATTGTAGAGTACACCGTGTATGGTATCGTTGGGAAGGGCCCCAACTTTCAAAATAGCGGGTATCCCCTCGTTCAGCTTTCCCACGTCGATTTCATCCACGGTGCCCCTAAAGATCAACTCGTTCATGTCGGCTAAAGTGAAAAGTTCGGTTCCCGCCTGATAGGAGGTCAAAGGGACCACCGGGTCTCCCACATTTATCTTTCTCTCCAAAACCGTGCCGGTGATAGAGGATTTTATAATCGATTCGATCTTTCTGCCGGCGATGTTGGTCTTGCCCCGTTCAATTAAAGATAGCTTCTCCTGCGATAACTTCAATCTCAACTCAGCCTCTTTGAAACTCCGGGAAGCTTGGTCGAAATCCTGTTGGGAGACTAATTTTTTCGCCAATAGCTCTTTGATCCTTAAGAATTCTTTTTTCTGATTCTCGTAATTGACCGAGTCTATCTCCACCTGCCTTTTAGCTTCAGCGAATTCCAGCGGGGTAGGATCGGGCCTGATCTCCACCAGCGGGTCCCCTTTCTTGACCGGATCTCCCATTTCCACAAACACCTTCTTCACAATGCCGGAGATTTTGGATTTCACCGAGATCTGATTCTTGGGTTCAATCTGCCCAATAGCCAGCGCCTTGTCGACGATGCTCCCCATCTCCGCCTTGATTGAGTTGTTGGTCTGTTCCTTTTTTCCGGAACCCTTCAGCCCAAAAAACACAAAAACAGCCAAAACAACAACAACAGCTCCGATTATTATAATCTTTTTCTTCATATCTTTTCTTCTCCTGTCTTTTAGAATAAAAGCACAAAAAGCACAATTTCTCTCTTCGAACTCATATCTATTTTACGAGATTAAGGTGCTGGGGTTTCAAGCTTAATCGTGTTCAGGTGATGAGAAAAGCCAACACTCAGGAATCCAGAACCTATTAAGGGGAGCATATAATTGTTTACATCCCCCCTTTACTAAAGGGGGATGCGTATGCATTCATACGAATTTCAAGTCAAACCCAAAACAGGTGGGGGAGAAAAAATCAATGCGAAGCTCGTATGAGTGCATACGCACATTCATACGAATAATAAGATGTAAACTGTTTCCTGCTCCTCTTAGTAGGTTCTGGATTCCTCTTTAATGCACAAATTGTATTTGGCCATTACAGTTCTATCTATTTTTCAATTAGCACCCAACCTTTTTTATTTTTTGAAGTTTTTTTTGCTTTATTATTGCAAACGAACAAAATAAGTTGACACATTGTCCGCAGGATTATGTTGAGCGGAGCGAAACATGCGTATGCTCGTCCCGCAAAGTGCGGGACGCATATTCATACGAATCTCTCTGTATGTTTGCCTGGCGGCGAATCTTCTCGTCTGGCTGGGCGCTGGACGTAGACAGGCTCAGGTAGATATGTAGAATGGTGGAAGTCAGATTCTTCCCCCGCCAAAGGCGGAGTCAGAATGACATATAAGAATCATTACTGCGTTTGTATTAGTTATATCTTTTGCCATTCAGACAAAAAATAACAGAAGGCTATAAAACTGGTTGACAGAATGGTGGAAAGTTGTTTTATTAAAATGCAAGCCCGAAAGTAAAAAAGCTCTCAAGGAGGGATAGATATGCCTAGGTCAATAATCCAAACAGAGAATGCTCCCCGGGCGGTGGGACCGTATTCACAGGCAGTCAGGTTAGAAGAGGAATCATTGATCTTCGTTTCCGGACAGATTGCATTGGACCCCAAAACCGGTGATAGAGTTCACGGAGGGATCGTCCAGGAGACCCGACAGATTTTGGAGAACCTCAAAGCCGTTCTGGAGGCGGCAGGGTCGAGCCTGGAGAAAGTTGTGAAAACCACGGTTTTTCTGCATAGCATGGACGACTTTGGGATAATGAACGAGATATATGGCCAGTACTTCAAAACCGATCCCCCTGCCCGATCAACCATTGAGATCTCCCGTCTGCCAAAGGGAATGAAAATCGAAATAGAGGCGGTGGCTTACCTATAAATTCTATCAGCCCTTCAAGCCCGCGGACAGAAACAATTTTTGCTTTAGCTTCTGTCTTCCTACTGGTGCCGATCTTCTTGATCAGGTTAATATTCTCCTGACCAGAGGCTAAGAGCATATCTATAGATTTCTGCAATATTTACCAATCTGGCTCATCTCTACCTGCTGAATTCGCCTAAATAAAACTCCCTTTTGGCTATAGCGCCCTGATTTTTTGCGTATTTTGAATAGCAGACCAAAAGTCGTTGTGCTTGTAAGTTGAAGGGACTTTGTGAAAAATATAACTTGACTTGAACTGAATTGATTTTATCTTATTCAAATATAGTGTGTCTGGGCAACAGACTCTTCTTCTAACCTGCTTGTGGAGGTGAGACCATGTCCCCAACCTCAATGGGAAAATTCTGGCGGAAGCCCTTAGATTACGATAAGCTGGAGATTCCACACGGTGAGTTGCATATCATAAAAGAGAGATGCAAAGGATGCGGATTCTGTGTGGAGTATTGTCCCAAAGACGTGCTGGAACTCTCCACCGAATTCAACACCAAAGGATATCATCCCCCATACGTGGCAAAGGAGAACACCTGTGTTTTCTGCGGATTGTGTGAGATGCTCTGTCCGGAGTTTGCCATATTTGTGACAGAGAAACCGAAGGAAAAACCAACTGAGCAGGAGGGAAAGAAAATTGAAAGCTGATCCCAAAGGTGTATTAACTGGAGAACATTATTTAGACGGCGATCATGCCTGTGCGGAGGGGGCTATTGCGGCAGGCTGTCGTTTTATGGCTGGATATCCCATCACCCCCTCCACGGAGATGGCAGAAAGGATCTCCGAACGTTTTCCCCAGGTGGGAGGTGCCTTCATTCAGATGGAGGATGAGATGGGATCCATGGCGGCGGTGGTAGGAGCCGCCTGGGGAGGAGCCAAAGCGATGACTGTTACCTCAGGTCCCGGCTTCTCCTTGATGATGGAAAATATCGGGCTGGCCGCTATGCTGGAGACCCCCTGTGTGATAGTCAACGTTCAAAGAGGTGGGCCCTCCACTGGACTCCCTACCCTTCCCGGACAGGCAGATATGATGCAGGCGCGCTGGGGGTCTCATGGGGATTATGAAATCATCGCAGTCTCTCCCAATTCCCCTCAAGAGTGCTTTGAGATGGTGATAAAGGCGGCTAATCTGTCTGAAAAATATAGAGTTCCGGTGCTGGTGATGACGGACGAATGTGTGGGTCACATGACCGAAAAGGTGATAATTCCAGAAGCGGACCAAATAGAGCTTTATCCCCGTCGATATACTAAACTTCCTCCAGATCAATATCTGCCTTTCAAAGCGGGTAAGGATTTGGTGCCGGAGATGGTTAAGGCGGGGGATGGATATAAAATCCACGTGACCGGTCTGACCCACGATGAGAAAGGTTATCCGGTGATGAGTTGGGAGGTGCAGGAGAAGCTGGTAAGAAGGTTAGTGGAAAAGATAAGATCGCATGCAGATGAGTTAGAGGATATAGAAGAGACGCAAATGGAGGATGCGGAGGTGGTGATCTTCTCATATGGCATAAGCTCCCGTGTCTGTATTCCCGCCCTTCAGAAGGCAAGAGGTGAAGGAATAAAGGTGGGACTTCTCCGCCCGATCATATGCTGGCCCTTTCCTGAAAAGAAGATCAAGGAGCTTTCAAGTAAAGTGAAGGCTTTTGTGGTGGTGGAGATGAACTATGGACAGCTCTTTTATGAGGTGGAAAGATGCGTTGCCGGAAAGACCAAGACCCTTTTGGTTCCGCATGGAGGAGGTTGGGTGCATGATCCGGAGAACATATATAATGCTATCAAGGAGGCGGTAAAATGAAAGCTACTGTAACAGCTCAACCGGCTGAGGTTACAGAACATCCGATGGAAGCTCTGTTGCGGATGGATCGCATTCCGCATATCTGGTGTCCCACCTGCGGTATAGGAACCGCGCTGACCGCCTTTGCCGAGGCTTTAAAAAAGATTGACTATCCCTTAGAGAAAGTATGTGTGGTCTCTGGAATAGGTTGCACGGGCAGGGTAGCAGGTTACATAAAGCTGGATTCCTTTCATTCCACTCACGGTCGAGCCATTCCTTTTGCCACCGGACTAAAACTGGCAAATCCGGAGCTTAAGGTAGTGGTCTTCAGCGGAGATGGAGATTTAGCCGGGATCGGGGGTAATCATCTTATTCATGCCGCCCGCAGGAACATGGATATTGCGGTTTTCTGCGTCAACAATTTCATTTACGCCATGACCGGCGGACAGGTGGCAGCCACCACCCCCCTTACCGCTACCACCTCCACCACCCCTTATGGTAATTTTGAACAACCTTTCAATCTACCTCACCTGGCCGCATCCTGCGGTGCGGTGTATGTGGCCCGCTGGACCGCCCTGCACGTGCGAAGACTAGCCCGGTCCATGGCAGAGGCGATGAATAAAAAAGGCTTCTCCTTTGTGGAAATCGTCTGCCCCTGCTCCACCATCTATGCGCGAAGAAATAAACTGGGCACTGGGCTGGATCTTATGAAGTTTTATCATGATAACAGCGTGATCAAGCACGGAGCGGATACCAGAGAGTTGGATATCGAATATCAGAAAAAAATCATCGTGGGAAAATTCATCGACCGGGAAAGACCCACATTCTTGGATGCTTATAATGATTGGCTGAAGAAAAGGCTAAAAGATAAATTCGTAGCATATGGAGGTCCCCAATGCTGACGGAGTTAAGAATAACCGGATTCGGTGGGCAGGGAGTGATCCGCTTCGGATACCTTCTGGGAAAGGCGGCATCCATCTATGACGGAAAGCAAGCCACCATGACTCAGAGCTTTGGACCGGAGGCACGGGGAAGCGCCTGTAGTTCTCAGGTGGTGATATCCGATGATAGAGTGTTATATCCCTATATTACCGTCCCTCACGTGGTGGTGGCTATGTCGCAGGAAGGATTTTCCAAACACGGAGAGAATATCAAAGAAGGGGGTACTTTAGTCATTGATGAGGATTTAGTCAAGCCAGAACGGACAAAGAAGGGAATCAAGGTCTTTGCCATACCCTCAACCCGCTTTGCCGAGGAGATGGGGGCAAAAATAGTAGCAAATATCGTGATGTTCGGCTTCTTTACCGCAGTCACTAACCTGATCAGAGCCGAATCCGCCAAGAAGGCAATCGAGGATTCCTTCCGAGAGAAATTGATAGAAATGAACTTAAAAGCCTTCGACAGAGGGTATCAATACGGAAAGGATTTGTTGAAGCAGAAGGCTCAGACAAAAAGCGAAACTCAGGCGAGCGGTTAGGGACTGTTAAGAAACTCTCTTGGCAGGGCTAAATGCCCCGCCCTATGAGTGGGTTTTTCAACAAGCCCGTTGGGTTTGAACATCGGAATACCGGAGAAGCGAAAAGACAGAACTTCTTATAAAGGTAGCCACAGGTCATTTGACTTCCTGTGGATCCAAATGGACAAATGAGCTTTAGCCTGTGCCTTTGTGCCCAAATGGGCGGCTACAACTTAGAAGTTTAATACAAGAACAAGAAATGCGTATGCATCTTCGATAAGTTTACATACCCCTCACCCTAACCCTCTCCCACAAGGGGAGAGGGAACTTGATAAATTCCCACTCCCTTGAGGGGAAGGGGTGAAGGAGAGGGTGACTATGTCAATCTGTAAAATTAGTCTGTTATTGTAAGACTTTGGAGGAATGGTGAAGGAAAAGGAGAAGAAAGGTGCTTTAGTCATCGGCGGCGGGGTGGCTGGAATTCAGGCGGCGCTGGATTTAGCTGATGCCGACTTTCAGGTATACTTAGTGGAGAGATTATCCACTTTAGGGGGGAGGATGGCACAGATTGACAAAACCTTCCCCAGCATGGATTGCGCCATATGAATTTTAGGTCCGCGTATGCTGGATGTCGGTCGACATCCCAACGTTAAGCTGTTGAGTTATTCAGAGGTGGTAGGAGTCGAAGGAGAGAAGGGAAACTTCAACGTCACCGTCAGAAGAAACTCCCGCTTTGTGAATGAGGATACCTGTGTGGGGTGCGGTGATTGCGCCAAAGCTTGTCCGGTGATAGCCCCCAACTCTTTCGACTTGGGAATGGGCGCAAGAAAAGCCATCTATTCTCCCTTCCCTCAGGCTTCACCCCGAACCTACGTGATTGACCGGGAAGTTTGCTTAAACAAGACCATACTGGTTTGCGAGAGCTGCTCTCGAGCCTGTAAGCTGAACTGTATCGACTTCGACATGCCACCTAAGGAGGAAACCGTTAACGTTGGCGCCATAGTGGTTGCCACCGGATTCGATGAGTATGACCCCCGAGGTCTGACCAATTACGGATATGCCCGCTATCAGAATGTTTTGACCGGGTTGGAGTTTGAAAGAATTCTGAATGCCTCCGGACCTTCAGGCGGTCATCTGGTCCGTCCATCCGATATGAAAACTCCCAAGGTCTTGGCTTTTGTTCAATGCGTGGGCTCCAGATCAGTGGGCGAGCGGGGTTATCCCTATTGCTCCTATTTCTGTTGCATGAACACCATCAAGAACTCTCTTCTGGCAAAGACCCACGAGTCGGATATTGATAAGATCTACATTTTCTACATGGATATAAGAGCTTTTGGCAAGGGATATGAAGAATTGTATCTGCGAGCTCAAGAAGATCCGGACATCTTCTTCTACAAGGGAAGACCTGCCAAGATTAAAGAAGATCCAGAAACCAAGGATCTCATAATTTTCATCGAGAACACTGAGACTAAGGAAGTGGAGAAGATCAGGGCGGATATCACCATCCTCTCCTCCGCCGGGATCCCGTCCGCAGGCACTACCCAACTGGCAAAGATTTTGGGAATCGAGCTAGACAGCACAAATTTCTTCAAACAGAAAGATCCTATCTCATTTCTGGAATCCACTCGGGAAGGTATTTATCTGTGCGGCAGTGCGGCAGGGCTTAAGGATATCACCGATTCGGTGGCATTAGGTTCAGCCGCCGCTTTGAAGGTCTCAGAGCACTTGAAAGGTCAACAGGTGAAAAAAGAGCCCATCCAAGTTGAGCCGATCTGTGTGGATGGAGAGCCAAGAATCGGAGTATTCGTTTGTCATTGTGGAACCAACATCGGCGGAGTGGTGAATGTGGAAGAGGTGGAAGAATATGCCAGATCACTTCCCGGAGTGGTGCACGTGCATCGGGACCTATTCATGTGCTCGGATGGAACCCAGAGGCTCATGCAGGATCATATCAAAGAACACAATCTCAATCGGGTGGTAGTGGCGGCATGCACTCCCCGCACCCACGAACCCATCTTTCAGGAGACCTGCCGAAGAGCCGGTTTGAACCCCTATCTTTTTGAGATGGCAAACGTTCGCGATCAATGCTCCTGGGTGCATACCCAGGAGCCGGAGGCGGCGACCAGAAAGGCTAAGGACCTGCTCCGCATGGCAGTTGCCAGAGCGTATCGCCTTGAGCCTTTGGAAAGAAGACAGGTCCCCATGAATCCGGAGATTTTGATAATTGGAGGAGGTATATCTGGAATTCAGGCTGCCCTGGATTTGGCTATCAAAGGCGAAAAGGTCACCCTGATCGAAAAGGAAAAGGAGTTGGGAGGACGGGTAAAAGAGTTGGATAAGCTTCTGGGTGCCGAGTTAACTGGGAAGGAGTTGATTGCACGCAAGCTGGAGGAGTCGAAGAGAAGAAAGGTCAAGGTTTTCACCTCCACCACGGTCAAAGAGGTGAACGGTTTTGTGGGGAATTTTGAGGTCACTTTAGAAACACAAGCATCAGGAAAAGGCAAAAAAGCAAAAACTGAGAAGTTGAACGTGGGAGCAATCATCCTGGCGGTGGGCTCTGATCTTTTTGATCCCAAAGGCAGATTCGGCTACGGAAAGTATCAAAATGTTTTGACCAACATGGAACTGGAAAAGCTTCTGACAGCGTCTCAGAAGGAGTTGACCATCAATAATAAGAAGCCGGAAAACGTTGCTTTTATCCAGTGCGTGGGATCAAGGGAGAAGGGGGGAAACGAATACTGTTCCCGATACTGCTGTCAGGTGGCTGTCAAACAGGCGACCGAGCTTCAGGAAAGAGGAATCAACTGTGTTGTGTATTACCGGGACGTCCGGACCTTTGACAAAGGGGCGGAGGAAGCGTATCGAGATGCTCGAGGAAAGGGAGTTTTGTTCCTGAAATATGATGAGAAGCATCCACCTGAGGTGGTTGGAGACAAGAAAGCGAACAAGATTAAGCTGTACCAGCCTCTCTACAAGAGGCATTTGGAACTGCCGGTGGATGCGGTGATACTTTCCGTGGGCATGGTGCCCAAGGAGAAGGATTTTGCCGAGTTGCAGAGTCTTTTCAAGCTTCCCAGAGGACTGGATGGATTTTTCTTGGAGAGGCATTCCAAGTTAGGTCCGGTGGAGACAAATACCGCAGGGATATTCATCTGCGGCTGTGCGAATTCTCCCAAGGGAATATCAGACAGCCTCTTCTCCGCCCAGGGAGCGGCAGGTAAGGCTGCCATCCTCACCTCCAGGGATCATATCGAACTGGAGCCGGTGGTCTGCCAGGTGGTGAACAAGGATCTGTGCCGTGCCTGCGGAATCTGTGTGAAGATATGCGAGTTCAATGCTCCGCAACTGGTGGACAGAGGCGATGGTGTGATGGTTTGCGAAATAAACGAGGCTTTATGCAAAGGCTGTGGCACCTGTGCCGCATATTGCCCCACCAATGCCATCACCGCCCGCCACTTCACGGATGAACAAATTGATGTAATGATAGATTCGCTTCTGGTACGGGATAAATGATGGACGGCTATCGGAAATAGCGAAGAGCAATACACGTAGATCCGAAATGCCCTTCAGCACTTTCGGACACAAGGTGTCGGATAGCCCCGCCGTTGGCGGGACATATCCGACCTACGCAGTTTCACAAATAGGATAGATATATGATCGGATACTATAAGGAGGCATTTAGATGCGCAGGTTAACTGCTTACATTGAAAAGGACTCAGAGACGGGTCTATATGTGGCCACTGTTCCCGGAATTCCGGGTGCTCATACGCAGGCAGAAACCTTGGATGAACTTCAGAAGAATCTCGTGGAAGTAATTGAGTTGTGCCTGGAAGAAATGGATCCTGAGAGCAAAAGGCTTTTACCCGAATTTGTGGGAATTCAGCAAATAGAGATTTAGTTGTGACTAAACTGATTCTTATTGATAGCTCAAAAATGGAAAAGCTCCTTTTCAAGCTTGGTTTTGAGAAGGTAAGACAGAGAGGCAGTCACGTTTTCTACAGGCATCCAGACGGTAGGTGCACCACAGTTCCTCATCATAAGGGAAGGATGTTGGCGCGTCCTTTGATTAGAGAAATTCTTAAAGAGATAAAAATTGGTGTAGAGGAATATAGCCGATATTTGGAAGAGCTTTAGGGCTTGGGGAATTCCTATTCCCGAAGCATCGGCAAATATGCTTTAAGGAAACAGCAACATGAAGGAACAATCTGATAATTTTGATCCCAGAATCGTCGTCTTCGCCTGCAACTGGTGCTCTTATGCCGGAGCGGATACTGCCGGGGTAAGCAGGATGCAATATCCGCCCAATGTAAGGATCATCCGGGTGATGTGTTCCGGCAGGATCAGCCCGGCACACGTAATCCGGGCATTTGAAAAAGGCGCAGACGGCGTGATGTGGTCCGGGTGACACATCGGCGATTGCCATTACACATTTGGCAATCTTCGGGCTGCGGAGCGGTTCGAAATCACCAAACGACTGATCAAATTATTAGGCTTAGGAGAGGAGAGACTGAGATTGGAATGGGTCTCAGCGGCTGAGGGTGGAAGGTTTGCCCAGTTGATCAAGGAGTTTGTGGAGGATGTGAAAAAGGTGGGGCCAAGTCCAATGAGAAACTTGGGCAAAGAAAGTAAAAATGCAAAATGAAAAGTTAAAAATTACAATGTAAAATTCAAAATTAAAATCATGCGGAGTCCCATAACCACATGAAGTTTCAATAGTGACCAAATTTTAAATTTTGAATTGTCCTATGGATCCTGCGGACAATTTTGCTTTTTTAATTTTGATTTTTGAATTTGAAAGGGCAAGCATGTAATGCAAGACGCCATCAAAAAAACTAAAGCATATCTTTGTCTAGATTGCGGGAAGTGTACCGCCATCTGTCCCATTTCCAGAGTTAACAAGGGCTATTCTCCCAGAAGGCTTCTGATCAAGGCGCTAACTGGATCTAATGAATACCTACTTAATGACAAAACCATCTGGACCTGCTTGACCTGTATGCAGTGCCAGCAGAGATGTCCTTCAGACATCGACTACATCCATTTTACGCGAATGATCAGAGCCGATGCAAAAGGCGATGGTCGGGAAGCCCCATGCTCTCATGGCGGAGCTTTGCAGTCATTGATGAAGATCATGACCGCACCAGAACTCAAGCAAAACAGACTGGGATGGATAACCCCGGATTTAAAAACATCGGAGAAGTCCGAGTATCTCTTTTTTGTAGGATGTCTTCCCTATTTTGATGCGTTCTTCTCAGACCTAAAGGCAAACTCTCTTGAGGCTGCGAAATCGACTCTGAAGATTTTGAACTTTTTGGGCATCCAGCCGCAAGTTTTGGACAACGAGAGATGCTGCGGGCATGACCTTCTGTGGATGGGGGATATGGAGAATTTCAAGAGATTAGCAAAGAATAATCTAAAATTGATAAAAGAATCCGGAGCAAAGAAGATCGTCACCTCCTGTCCCGAATGTCTTGTCACTCTGAAATTTGATTATCCGGAGATGTTTGGAAAACAGGACTATGAGGTGTTTCACATATCGGAGTTAATTTCTGAGGTGCTTTCCAAAGATAAACTCAAGCTTGCAAAGGTGGAAAAGAAGGTCACCTACCAGGATCCTTGCAGGCTGGGGCGATTCTGCGGAATTTTCGATCCACCTAGGGAAGTTATAAATGCGTGCGGGGCAGAGCTTGTGGAGATGCCAAAGAACAGAAAAAATGCCACCTGCTGCGGCACCTCCTCCTGGGTCAACTGTGATGTTTATTCAAAGATGATTCAAACCAACCGATTGAAAGAAGCAAAGAATACCGGAGCGGACGTTTTGATCACCGCCTGTCCCAAATGCCGGATTCATTTTTCGTGTACCCAGAATGCTGAAGGGTATCCGGAAGAGGATAAGATAGAGATTATTGATTTGACCGCGTTGTTTGCCAAAGCTATATCATGATTAAGAATGTGGCGGAAGATCAAAAAGTAAAAGGAAGAAAACTCCAGAGGGACGCACATGCGATATTGTCGCCTATACTCCGGAATTGGAAAGATATCAGACGCTGTTGGATATAAACGAGTTATACACCATTGGGCAAAGGAAGGAGGTGATAAGAGCCAAAAAACAGGGTTGGAAAACAGAGGAATATAAACCACTCACCACAAATATTGCCATGCAGTGGGAGTGGAACATCGATGCCCAGGGTGTTTATACTTTCGTCATGACGTCCTTTGTTGATGGTGGCGGTAAAATCGAAATCACCGTTAATCCGGATGAATCAGGCACACTCGAATTCTATGAGGAGGTTAGTGACAATTATGCGTTAACACTTAAAGTAGTATGGCAAAGCGACGGTAGTGGCCAATGGTGGACTTACGAAAACGGCACTGAAACAGACTCGGGCGGGTGGTCATAAATTTGTAGGTCGGATAGGTCTTCGACTATATCCGACCTACAAATTATACCATGATGGAATGTTAGTTCGGGATTCAACCTGGAGATGATTTAGAGATCGAAAGGAGAAGAGTAAAACATGAATTCTTCTGATAAACAGAAAATAGTTGCCGTAATGAAGGAGACCTGTCTTTTCGCATATCTGGCAACCTGCGATGGCGACCAGCCGAGAGTTCGTCCAGTCTCTCCTATTGTTGAGGATGACATGTCCGTGTGGGTAACTACCTTCGCCAGCTCCAGAAAGGTGAAACAGATAAACCAAAATCCCAAGATATGTCTTGCTTTTGTCCAGCAGCTTAGTGGAGAAAAAGCCGCCATCGTAATCGGCGAAGCTGAGATAGTACCAAACATGGGGCAGAAAAAAAGAGTATGGGGTTTGGCAACTTTCGATCTTTTGCAACACCTCCCCAAAGGTCCAGAATCTGATGAGTTTTGTATACTGAAGATTAATGTTAAGAAAATCGAATGGAGGGATAGCTGGGAAGATGGTACAAAAGTGTATGAGCCTTAAGGGCGAACCCTAACCCAGGGTGTAGGGAGAGGGCTTGCCTGCACTGAGCCCGCCTCTGGCGGGAGAAGTGTCCCTGTCCGTATCTCAACGCAGACAGCCACAAGGGCTGTCCCTACACGACTTAAAACCTGGTTCACCTAAAGGTAAACACTCCAATTCAACCCTTTTAAATGTAGCGTTTTAAAAAACTCAAAATAGATTTTTTAATTGACCGTCTATGTATGAAAACTTAGGAGGTGAATGTGGCGGCTGATAAGAAAAACTCAGGAAAGGAAAATGAGTTAAGGATCGGGGTATTTGTCTGCGAATGTGGGTTGAACATCGCCGGCTCGCTGGACTGCGAGGAGGTGCGCAAGTATGCGGAGGCCCTGCCGGATGTGGCGGTGTCGGTTTTAAACAAATATACCTGCGCGGATCCGGGACAGAATGAGATCAAAAGGCATATCAAGGAGTATAATCTTAACCGGGTGGTGGTAGCATCCTGCACCCCTTTGATGCATGAGCCCACCTTCAGAGCCTGCGTGGCTGATGTGGGATTGAATCCTTATCTTTTTGAAATGGTTAACCTAAGAGAACACTGTAGCTGGGTGCATCTGCATGACCGGAAGGCGGCTACAGAAAAAGCGAAGGATATGGTCAAGATCGGTGTGGCAAGGGCAAGGTATCTGCAGGCGCAGATAGAAAAAACGGTTCCGGTCACCAAGGCGGCTTTAGTTATCGGTGGTGGAATAGCAGGTATTCAGGCGTCTTTGGATCTGGCAGACGCTGGCATTCAGGTCTATCTGGTGGAGAAGGATCCATCCATAGGCGGGATAATGGCGGCTTTGGATAAAACCTATCCTACCATGGACTGCTCCATATGAATTCTGGGACCGAAGATGATGGATGTCGGTCGACATCCCAACGTAAAGCTTTTGACCTACTCAGAAGTTGAGGAAGTCTCAGGATACGTGGGGAATTTCAAAGTAAAGGTGAGAAAAAAAGCAAGATACGTAGATGAGAACGAGTGCACTGCCTGCGCGGAATGTTTCAAGGTTTGTCCGGTGGTGGTGCCAGATGAGTTTCAGCAGGGTTTTTCATCACGCAAAGCCATTTATATGCAGCTTCCTCAGGCTGTTCCTTCCGCTTACATTATAGACATGGAAGCCTGTCTGGGGAACAATCCTATCGCCTGTGGAAAATGTCTGGAGGTGTGTGATAAAAAGTGTATCGACTATGATGCGCAGGATGAGCTCATCGATCTGGAGGTGGGAGCAATCATCGTGGCTACGGGAATGGACGTTTATGATCCTACCGAGCTGGATGAATATGGTTACCGCAGCTTTGAGAACGTGATTACCTCCATGGAGTTCGAGCGATTGATCTGTGCAGGTGGTCCGATGCAGGGACATTTTGTCCGTCCCACCGATCATGAAACCCCCAAGACCATCGGATTTATTCAATGCGTTGGCTCAAGATCGGAAAAAAGAGGCAATCGCTATTGCAGTAACATCTGCTGTATGAATACCATAAAAGACACCATGCTTTTGAAGGAGCATTATCCTGATATTGACATTAAAGTTTTCTACATGGATATCAGGGCTTTCGGTAAAGCATTTGAGGATCTCTACAGAAGAAGCAAGGAGGCAGGGGTTAAGTATATAAGAGGCTTGCCAGGCGAGGTGGTGGAAGATTCAAAGAGCAAAAATTTAATGGTAACTGTGGAAAATACCACCACCGGCGAAGTGGAACAGCATGAGTTGGACATGGTGGTATTATCCGTGGGCGTTTTGCCCCGACGGGATGGAGCCGCCATCCAGAAACTTTTGACCCTCTCCCGCACCGCGGATGGATTTTTCATGGAATCCCATCCCAAGCTCAAGCCGGTGGATGCTCCCACCAAAGGGGTCTTCCTGGCTGGCTGTGCAGAGTTCCCCAAGGATGTGAAAGATAGCGTCACTCAAGCCAGCGCCGCCGCCGCCAGGGCTGAGATTATCCTGAATGCGGACAGAATCAAGGTGGAGGCGATAACCTCCATGGTGGACAAGGATATGTGCACCGCCTGTGAGATCTGTTACCGTGCCTGTCCTTATAAATGTATCAGTGTGGATCGTGAGAAAAAGATGCCGGCTCAGATTATCGAAGCCGCCTGTGCCGGATGTGGCACCTGTGGAGCGGAATGTCCTTTTGGCGCAATCACCATGCAACATTTCACCGATCAACAAATCATCGCCCAGATAGAAGCCATCCTGGAGGAGAATCCTGAGAAGAAGACGGTGGTGTTTGCCTGCAACTGGTGTTCCTATCAGGGAGCAGATTTCGCTGGAATATCCCGTCTGCAGTATCCTCCCAATCAGAGGATTATCCGAACCATGTGTTCCGGAAGAGTGGATGAGGAATTTGTTCTCTATGCTTTCAAGCTAGGCGCACCAATGGTTTTGGTATCAGGATGCCATTTCGCCGACTGCCACTATATCGACGCCAACCGCTGGACCCAGAAGCGGGTGGAGAAGCTGTGGGATAAGTTAGAGAGAATGGGTGTAAGACCGGAAAGGTTACAGTTGGAGTGGATCAGCGCCGCAGAGGGACAGAAGTTTGCCAAGGTGATGAGAGAACTGGAGGAGATGAGAAAAAAGGTCACCAAGGAGGAGATAGAATTCACCAAGAAGGCGCTTAAAGATTTAAAGTTCAAGCGCGAAAAAAGAATAGCCAAGCTGGAAGCTGACAGAGCTAAGATGGAGAAAGTGACAACGGTCTAAATATAGGCGAAGTGCATCAGCTTGCTCGTGCGACTTAAGCAAAGAAAATTAAAACTTTAAAAAGCAAAAGGCAAAATTACAATTTAGAATTCAAAATTGTCTCATTGTTTTGGTTTTCTGATTTTAAATTTTGAATTGCAATTTTGAATTTTTCATTTTGCATTCTAAATTGGAGAAATTATGGCAGAGGAAGCAACTTTCAAATGTTTAAGATGCGGGCATGAGTTTAAAATGCCCTTTGACCCTAAGGGACCCATGGTGGAACGCGCCTGTCCCAAATGCCAGTCCAACAGCGTCAGGAGAATGTCCGCAGGATCCATAGGAAAAGAGGAAAAGAAGACGTAGGGGTAATTCCCCGCCTCTGGCGGGATGTTCCACATGAATTGCCCCTACCAGCCAAACTTATCTATGAGCCTTTGGTTCACATAACCAAAGGCTCTTTCCTTTTCTGCAGAACTTTTGATTGAATTTGGAATTGGGTTTGTTTATATTGCGACATCTATTAAGCACTCGGCGGTTTAACTTGAAGAAAGGGACCGGATGGTTAAAAATTTAGAAGCTTTGGTCACCGGAGCAAATGGCTTTGTGGGAAACCATCTGGTCGAGGGACTTTTGGAGAAAGGTTGTCAGGTAAGATGTCTGGTGAGGAAAACCAGCAACTTAAAATGGCTTTCCGGTCTTGACTTAGAGTATGCTTATGGAGATATAGCGGAAAAAAGCTCTCTTAAAAGTGTGGTCAAGGATGTAGATTTAATCTTTCACGTTGCTGGCTTGACCAAAGCTAAAAATAGGGAAGAATATTTTAAAGCCAACGCAGAAGGGACGAAGAATTTAGTTGAGGCATGTCTTGAAGAAAATCCACAGGTCCAAAGATTCGTCTATATAAGCAGTCAGGCTGCCGTGGGACCCGGTGATGATAAACAGCCTCTGAATGAGACCGCACCCTGCCGACCGATTACCCATTATGGTGAAAGCAAACTGGAAGGAGAAAGAATCGTCTTAAAGCACGCTTCCCAACTGCCGGTAACTGTTATCCGTCCCCCGGCTGTGTATGGTCCCCGGGATTCAGATATGTTAGGTTTTTTCGAAGTGGCAAATAAGGGATTTCGGATTTCGTTCGGAAGAGGGGAAAGCTTTTTGAGTCTGGTATATGTCAAGGATTTGGTTGATGGAATCATTCTGGCGGCAGAAAATCCTGAAAGCAACGGCAAAATCTACTTCATTGCAGACGACAAAATTTACTCTTGGAAAGAAGCATTCAAGATCATTGCCAAGGTTTTGAATAAAAGAACCATACCTTTAAAGATTCCTAAAAGCCTTGTGTTTTTCCTGGCTTTCTTATCAGAGAACTTCTCCAAACTTTTAGGAAGAACAGCGGCATTCAACACCCAGAAGGCGAAAGAGATAACCCAAAGATACTGGGGCTTAGACGTCTCCAAGGCCAAAGCCGAGTTGGGATTTTTGCCCAAGTATGATCTTGAAAGAGGCGCAAAAGAGACGGTGAGGTGGTATAAAGAAAAAGGTTGGCTCTGATATAGGTAGTTGCTCGATTTATCGAGCAGACAACGCCCAATGAATTGGGCAACTACAAAAGCGCCCAGACAGGCGGCTATCTCATTTGTTATTATTTAGTGGATGGGCAGTAAATTTGGTAGCCGCAACCTTTAGGTCGCGATGAAAAAAAGCCTTTTTCGCAGGCTAAAGCTCATTTGAGTCAACTGACCTGCGGCTACCATCTGTGAGAAGTAGCGGCCCATTGGGGCGTTCAACTCCAGCACCTAACTTAAGTTAGGTGCTGGTCAGGATTCTTTGCCAAACGAAACTTTATGATTTGTGTTATCATCTTCAAAAAAGCTGATTTTTTTCTTGACTTAAGATCGTAGATCATATATAATGCAGTTGAATTTGATCTCTGATAAGCTGATAACTGATTTGGTGCCCCGAAAGGGGTCTTGAGAGAAGGCGGTGAGATTCCGCCACAGCCCCGCTACTGTAAGTGGCTACGAAAGCTTTAAACAAGCCACTGTCCCGATCCATATGGATAGTTGACGGTTCACTGCAAAGAGGTTTTTACCATGAACTATGAACCGTGAACTGTAGTTCGCCGGGATGGGAAGGCAAAGCGAGTAGGTTTGAAGCCACAAAGTCAGAAGACCTGCCAAGTTGGTTTTTCCTTTATTTCCTTGCGCGGGTAAGGAACGGGTTAAAATTTAGTCGGACTAATCCCGCCATAGGCGGGATTTTTTTGTTTCCGCCTCAGGCACAAACGCCTTTTCCCCACCCGACAGGTGACGACAAGGAGGCGGAAAATGAAAAAGTTTTCTCCCTTTTTCCCACGAACAAAAAACGTCCGCCGTCCGCCGTCGGCGGTCGGCCGTGGGGGAAGGGCTGTATCATCAGGTGTTTGGGAAAGACTTCTCCAACCGAGCCGAATAAGATCGCTCTTGATTCTTCTGGCTTGCTTAAGCTTCTGGTTATATCCTGCTTTATCCCTTGCCCAATCCAATATAAAGATTGAAGGACACATCTATGATCATTATGATGGTCATCCCATACCCAAAGCCACGGTTAAAATTGCAAACACAAATTATGAATGCACAACCGACAACTTAGGTTGTTTCTTTCTGGAGAAGATACCGACAGGAACTTACTCTCTGAAGATTTCATCACCTGGATATGAAAGTCGGATGATTTCTCCGGTGACAGTAAGTGAGGAGGTTACTACCCGAATTGACGTCCAACTCAAGAGAAAAATCTATTTTCTTCCTGGCGTGGAGGTTATTGCTGAAAGGGAGCCTGTCAGGATCATCAGCATTGAGACTATAGACAAACTGAAGATAGAGAGAATGCAGGCGAGCACTCTTTCCGAAGTTATAGAGAATGTAAGTGGTGTTTTCGTGCAAAAAAGTGGAACGGTTGGAGGAACTCACCAGGTTAGCATTCGGGGAAGTTCACCCAAACACGTTTTGATCCTCTTGGACGGGCAAAAGATCAATCCTTCTGGAAGCGGAATAGCTGATCTGAATACCGTCCCTTTGGAAATGGTGGAGAAAATCGAGATTTTAAAAGGAGGGCAATCTGCCATCTATGGTGCGGATGCTCTGGGAGGGGTGATCAATATCATCACGCTTCCCCAAAAAAGAGACGAACCATCCAGAATCACTTTGGGAAACCATTGGGGAAAATGGAAAACCGAGATTTACTCCTCCTCCTTCTCTAACACTTTCCTTGAGAAGCTGTATGTAAAATTCGCCGGCAGTTACCAATATTCCAAAAACGATTTTGAGATCTGGGTCTATGAACCTCGAAAGCGGGAGATTAAAAATAAACAAGGTAAAAATGGCGATTCTACCACCACCAGGAAAAATGCCTATAAGAAAGCCTCTAATTTCTTTTTATCCGGGAAATACATTTTTAGTTCGGCATCGGAGTTGAGTTTTTCAGGGCACGTCTACCAGGCAAAGAATGGCCTCCCCGGGAGTTACGGCAAGATGGTGGAGTACCAGAGAGCCTGGGCTGAAGATGAACGTGAGCTTTTGAGCTTGAAGCTTACTCACCGCTTTTCTCCTAATTTTTTCTTGGAGAATGACCTCGGATACTCTCGTTTTAAACAGCACTTTCAAAACGACACGATAACCTGCTTTGATTCCAAATATGTGGATGATATAATCGATTTTTCTTTGCGTGCTCATATAAAGCTCTACCAAACCAATCAACTCAAGATTGGAGCTCAATTCCAAAAGGACGTTCTAAATCATACGAACCTTCGTAATCCTGACAAAAGCATGGGTAAAATAAAAAGAAAAACCTTTGGCGCCTTTTTTTCAGATGAACAACGGTTCACTCTGCCGAAGTTTTTATTTTTCAAAAACTCAAATTTTAATTTTGCATTAAGGTGGGACGATTCTAAAATTTTGAAGGATTTCCTTTCTCCGCAGGTCGGTTTAGCCCTTTCCAGAGGAGAAAAATACCGAATAACCTTGAAAATCAATTATGGTAAATCCTACCGTCAGCCCTCCAATAATGCTTTGTTCTGGAAAGAGGACGTTTTTGCGGCGGGTAATCCCGATCTTCTTCCTGAGAAATCCGAACATTCGGAGGCTGGGGCAGAAGTTCACCTTCCCTGGTTGGGAAATCTATCCGGCGGTATGACCTATTTTCATAACTTTGTGAAGGACCTCATCGAATGGCATAGACGGTTCGACGGAAGATACCATCCGGTCAACGTCTCCCGGGCAAAAATCTATGGACATGAGGATTTCATAAGCTGGAGTAGTCCAAAAGACATCCTTGAAATCAACTATAACAACACCGTTTGCTATGCCAAAAACAAAGGCGGGGACAGACTCGAAGATGGAAAATTCATCCCCTTCAGACCCCGATATCTAACCAACTTAAGCTTTAAGTTTGACTACAAGATATTTGAAATCTTATACAAGATACGTTGGGTATCGGAACGCTTTACCGGACCGGCTAACGCCAAAAGGGAGGAACCCTATCATCTGGAAGATTTGACCTTGGGTCTGAAAAAGAAGCTCTGGGAAGTAGAAACAAAACTAAAATGGGAGTGGCACAATTTGAATGACGAGGAATACATGCTTATCCACCGCCACCCCATGCCGGGCAGAGAATGGGGAATAAATCTGACTATCTCCTGGGAATTTAACCGGCAATGAGTTTGTCGGTTTGTAAGAACATAGAAAGTTCATTTCTGTTGTTGCAGGGTGCCCTCACCCTGCAACTTTCATGTTTCGGGGTAAGGTACCCCGAACCAACGGAGAAAAAGCTTGTTAATTCAAAAAGTCAACTTTTGACTGGAGGTTTAACTAATGTTAAAGAAATCGCTTTTATTTCTTCTGCTGAGTGCAGTCTTATGCACGTCATTATTCTTATCTTCAGCGCATGCAGATAGATTCGCTTATGTGGTCAACAGTTATCCAGGAGATGAAACATTATCTAAAATCAATTTAACCACTGGTGAGGTGACCAATAACATCCTGTGGTTAGGAGAATCGCCCAACCAGATAGTTATTCAGGGAGATTCTGCTTATGTGGTCAATTCTCTGGATCACGACATTCAGGTCATAGACTTGACAACCGAGACCACAGTGGGTTACATCGATATCGGAGAACCTCGTAATCCTTTCCACATGGCGTTTGTGGATGCGCGCTATGCCTACGTCACAAACCTTATGACCAACACCATTTCCAAAATTGATGTGATTACTCAAACGGTGGTGGGAGAATATGGGGTGGGACGAGGACCTGAGGGTTTGTTGTTGGTGGGCAATAAACTTTATGTATGCTGCTGTGGATTTGAGTGGCCCAAGTACAAGCGCATCACCGGGCGAGACTGGGTATTTGACCCAACCCATCGGGCAAATGACGTCAAGGCCTATCGCTATATTCCGGGAAAGGTGTATGTATTTGATTGTGATAGTGAAGTGGTGGTGGATAGTATATCAGTGGGACTCAATCCCCAGTATCTGGACTTGGATCCCGGAGGTGAGTTGAATGTAATGTGCACCGGCAATTATTGGTCTGTAATGGGTCAGATCTATCGTATAAACCCCACCACTAACACAGTGATTGACAGCATCGCCACAGGGGGCAGTCCCGGTATTATTTCCATCGGAACCAATGGCGTCGGCTTTTTGGCGGCTGGTGGCTGGTATCCCAATCCCGGATTGATATACACATTTGACAGCTATGCGGATACCATGATACGGGGATCAACAAATCCCATCGCTACTGATTCCGGCGTAATATCAGTGACTGCCATGTTTGGTTCTCAAGTTTTGAGCTGCAACTTTCAGGGAGATGATGTCACCCGATTTAATTCCAGTGGAGTCCTTTTGAATACGTATCTGTTAGGAAACGGTCCGATATCTGCTGCAATCTACACCACCTCCTCTCAAATTCCGCTCTTGGGTCGGGAAAGCATAATCATTTTGATGATGCTTTTGGCATTGGCAGGATCGTTGCTTTTGGATAGAAGATGATGAATTTCAAAAAGAACCGGAATCTTTAATCTCTCTTTGAAGCAGCATGCTTGTTGGATCAGGAATACGGCAGATACACAAAACGGCGTGCTAAGAAAATACACAAGACCTGCGGTGAATCCTTGGCGGTAGAGAGACATGCTCAGGGTCTATGAAGAAAGCAATCTTTCAAGAACTCAGGCGAAAGACGGATAAACTTATCCCAGGAAGCCTTCAGATGATATATTTGCGATACGTAGGCAACTTCAACATGTTTACCTAAATCTTTTACTGCCTCGATAACACTCGCGAAATCACCGTCACCGCTGATTAAAATTGCTGTAGCATATAAGTTTTTAATTGCCATGGATAACATATCGACAGCTATCCGAACATCTACTCCTTTTTCAACCCAAGTGTCGCCTCTTTTTTCCAATCTGCCCAGTTTCTTGGTTAAATAGGGAACATCATCCAAAGCCGAAAAAAAACTTCTGTTGGGACCTGTACCTTTCTTCATTACCTTGTCTTTCTACAGGGGCGTTATAGTAATATGTTCGAACCAGTTCTCTTTGTCCGCAAAGTTTTTCTGCTAGTTTACGAAAATCAATATTAACTTTTCCAATAATGTTTTTTAAACCATGATAAAAATTGCTACCGTCAATAAAAATCATTACTCGTTCGTTTTCCACAGTTTTCCTCCTAAAAAAAGAAACATGGGGTTGAGACGATACTCAACCCCATGGGACTTATAAACCCGCCGTTGAGAAACTCAAAGACGGGGTGGTTATTGTCTTATCAACAATACTAATATACGAGACGATATACTTTTTGTCAACAGTTTTTTTCTTATTTTTTTCATCGGCGGTCTTATGGCTAAACTTTAGCCTTAACTTAATTGTTCTTAACGGTTTGCTAAGAAAACACACAATCGTTGAACTCAAAAACCGGACAAAGCCAAAGGTTCGGCGGTCTTCAAGTTTTCGGTTATGCAGATACGTTCTCAACCTGCTTACTGCGTAAACAATTAGAAATACCGAAAATAAAACACGAGTGGCTGAATCGTGAAAATTTGCCCGAGCGAGAGCAAAAGTATTCACCCCGTAGCCCTCTTGAATTTGACGTTTCATCGAACTGAACCTAGACCAATTGCTTAGGTGAAGCACCAAGAAAAAAATGGTAAAATATGCAAACCTGTTGTATGCGTTAAGAAACATTTGCTTTATTTTGCCGTCGCAAATTGTAACTAAGGCGACGAATCCGAACACAATAATGAGAAGGGCAAAACGCATATTGTAGGTCACAACAACTGAAACCAAAGTGAAATAGCTAAGAAGCGCAAGTGGAGTAAGGATCAATATTCGCTTGTATTTTTTCGTCATCTTTTCCGCCTTTACTCAAACTTTTTCCACGCCCCAAACCGTACGGTTCAGGGTGCGCTCAGACTTTTCTTTTGCCTATCTTAATAAATTCTTCCACCGAAAACAACAATTCTTTTCGTCTACAGATAAAAAAGTAATTATGTGTCCGCCGGGTCCCTGACCTGGCGGACTTTTTTTCTCGTTTATGAACGGATTTGACCTGTCGGGTCAGGGACCCGACAGGCACATGATTACGTTTTAAATGGTAGCCGCCCATTTGGGCGCAGGTTGTGTGAAGTGATTCAAACCCTCGTCCCGCCTCAGGCGGGACGGCTACCTAAATCAAGGTTTTCCGTTGCGTTGAGGAGGACCGGCAGGCCCAAAGAAGTGTAAAATCACGATTCCGCGCTTCCTGAGATCAGGAAGAGGTCTCTGAAAAAGTGCAGAAATCAGGCGGGCTAAGAGCCCGCCCTTCGCGATCGGGTATTGAATAACAATGATTTAGCCCGCGTAGGCGGGGCTCCCAGCCCCGCAAGAACGACTTTTTAAGAGCTCTCAGGAAAAAAACTTGACAAAGGGGCTTTGTGTTGTTATTTTCAACGACCGATAGTGAAAAAAATCTACACCCGTTAGGAAGGTGGATACATGAAAAGAAATGCTAAGAGCTTTATATTCTTATCCTTAACCCTGATTTTAAGTTTTCTGTTCGCTTCGGGAGGATTTGCCCAAACCGTCGAAGATTGTCTCATGTGCCACGGAGACAAAAGTCTTACCAAGGAGAACTCGACAGGCAAAGAGATTTCACTTTTTGTGGATGAATCGATTTTTGCGCAATCGGTCCACAATATCTTGAGTTGTGTGGGTTGTCACTTGGGAGTGGAAGCTGATATGCACGAGACCCCGCCGGGTCCGGTGAACTGCGGCATGTGCCATGCGGATGCCACGGAGCTTTATCAGGCGGGATACCACGCAAAAAAAAGACGGGAGGGGATGATAGATGCTCCCACATGTGGGGATTGTCATAGCTACCATAATATCCGATCGGTGGATGATCCAGAGGCTGACACCTATCGCGGAAATGAACCCAATATGTGTGGCAGATGCCATGGCGGCGAAAAGAATGTGAGTGGTAAATGTGGGGCGTCATGTCCTGGTCCGTACGGGAAGTATATGCAAAGCGTTCACGGTAAGGCACTTGTTGAGGAGAATCTGGGAGTGGCTGTTTGCTCAGATTGCCACAGAAGCCACGACCTCAGACCAGCTTCTGATCCAAACTCATATGTTTATCGAACCAATATCCCCTCCACCTGCGGCCAGTGTCATCCCGTGGAGGAGGAAGAGTATAGCCAAGATATTCACGGGACAGCAGTGAAAAAGGGGAATACTGACGCTCCGGTCTGCACCGATTGTCATACAGCACATGTCATCAAATCGTCGTCAGATGAAACATCTTCCACTTTTACGGCAAACCTTTCCAAGGTAACCTGCACCTACTGTCATTCCCGGGAAAGGCTGGTTGAGAAGTATGGATACGTGTCCCAGAAGACTACCCCATATCTTGATATGTATCACGGGGTGGGGAGCAGATCGGGTGATACCACCACTGCCAGTTGTGTGAGTTGCCACACCAGTCACAATATCAGACCGCAAGACGATCCACTCTCCACCATAAACCAAACCAATCTACCCCAAACCTGTGGGCGGTGTCACCAGGGAGCGGGACCCAACTACACCAAGGGGTCAATACATATCATACCCACCAACAAAAAGGACATTGGAGTTTGGTGGGTGAGACGACTTTATCTTTTACTTATCATAGTGGTGATCGGCGGAATGCTTGCCCATAACGGCGTTATTATGATAAGGTATGCCAGAGAACGTTATAGAGAATCCAAAAGTGGGAGGGTGATAAGGTGGAAAACCGTGGAGGTTTTGTGGCATTTTCTTCTGATGCTCTCCTTCACCACCCTGGTGATAACCGGCTTCGCTTACAGATTCCCCGACTCCTGGTGGTCATCCTGGATGACACATTCTCCCACCGCGTTCGCGGCACGTGGGGTGGCTCATCGGGTCGCCGGCGTTGTGTTCATCGGACTATTCATATTCTCTTTCTTCCGTTCGGGATTCACCAAACGTGGTCGGCAACAGATAATAGCCAAAATACCTGTGCTTTCAGACGTGAAGGGTGCAATCCAGAATCTTCTTCACAGTTTGGGTTTGTCTTCCAGGCATCCTGAGTTTGACCGATATGACTACACTGAAAAAGCAGAATACTGGGCGCTTATGTGGGGTGGATTCGTGATGATAATAACCGGCTTCCCCCTCTGGTTTGAGACCTTCTTTTTAGGATTCATCCCCAAGTGGCTATTTGACATATGTAAAGCGATTCATTACTATGAAGCCATGCTGGCCACTTTAGCCATTGTGGTGTGGCATTTCTTCTACATGTTCGTGCATCCGGAAAACTATCCGATAAACTTCGCCGGCCTCACCGGCACCATGACCGAGGAGGAATACATGGAAAGACATCCCTCAGATTATGAAAAGATGGTCGCCAGAGGTGAGTTGATTGGGGAAGAGCCTGGGGAATCGCCAGACCAGACGAAGGAATCAGAAGATCAGGAAAGAAAGGAATGATATGGAAACCAGCTGAGATTGACCAGCAAGAACCAATAGAAATTTGTGTCCGCCAGGTTCCAGGACCTGGCGGATTTTTTTCTCTTTTATGAACAAATTTCGTCTGTCGAGTCAGGGAACCGACGGCCACACGATGGTAGCCGCAACCTTCAGGTTGCGTGAAGTAATGCAAAACCCTCGTCCCGCCTTAGGTGGGACGGCTACTAAAATCGAGGCTTTTGAGATAATTTGAGGAACCCGACAGGCATAAATGGTATGAGAAATGTAGTTGCCCAATTTATTGGGCTTGACGGTCGTAGCCTCCAGAACCGAATGAACAACCAGATCCTGAGGCGGGTTACTTGCAGGATGAAATCTTCTTTATCGCTTCCTCAGTTAAGGCGGCACGATAATGAAGTCCACCTGAATCTTGCGCCAAAAGCTTTTCCTTTAAGGAGGAAAGCTCCTCCAGACTCATAAGGGAGAGCTTCTTTATTTCTTTTGTATCGATTGGTTGCAAATCGCCAGAAAGATATTTAGCGGTGAATACATGGCTGGTCCATCTTACCCTTTCTTGACTGTCCGCAGGATCGGAAGGATGAGTAAAGGTGACGTAGATTCTTAAGATATACTTTACCAGCTCGATTTCAACTCCGGTTTCCTCGTAGGCTTCTCTTTTGGCGGAAAGCTCCACATCTTCGCCCGGCTTGATACCACCACTGGGCGCACGATAAAGATCTTCAGGATACCAGGGTTTTGCGATCACTATGACCTTATCATCTTTGAAAATAAACAGGGTAGCATCCGAGTTCCGTCCATCCTTCATGCTCTCCTTGAGCATTTCAAATTCCGCCGGATTCATGGGAAAGGACATGGTTAATTCACGGGGCGTGCCGTATTTTTTTTCGATGTTTTCAAACATTTTGTTAATTAGAAAAAGAACTGTTGTTTTTTTACCTCACTCCCTATCTCCTCCTCTCCATCACCAATCTCTCTATCCAATGTTGAGCGACAAGAGTTGGAAAGAAGAGCAAAGACCAGAAATTTGCCGCACAAAATAGTTTTAAGAGCAAAAATAATTTCAATGGCCTCCGAAAGAAAATCTAATACCATGATAGCAAAAACTCTTGGTGTATCTCGTCCCACGGTAATCCATTGGCGCACGTCCTTTATAGAAAAAGGATTACCCGGGCTTGAAGATGTTCCCAAATCTGGTCGCCCAGCGGTGGTATCAAATGATATCATCCAAGATATTATATTATCTACCATGACCAAACCTAACCATGCTACTAACTGGAGCACGCGAATAATGGCAAAAGAGAAAGGTGTCAGTCATATGACTGTGCACCGGATATGGAAATCCGAATTTGGATCCATAGGAAAAGCGCATCTTCAACCTCACCGAACCAAGACCTTTCCGAATTTGGATCCTGCGGATAAGAATCCGAAACCATTTATATGGACAAAAACCGCAGATGAAATTCTTACCAAGTTACATAATTGTAAAGGTATTTCAGTTACAAGACACTAGCACCCTCGAAGCTGGCTTTGTAGAGGGACGCTTCTCTAAGGCTCGCTTTATCAAGTTTCGCCTCTCTGAGGTCAACGTCCACAAGCAAAACTTGGCAAAGGTTCGCTCCTCTAAGGTTTAGCCTTCCGTCTTTACCGGGTTGAAGTATAAGTTCTTTGTATTGATTTTCGACCCTTTCCTCTACAATATGCTTCCAGCATAAGTCGGATTTGAAGAGGTCCCTTCTGGGGCAGCCCTTACATCTACGTTTTGTCACCTTTCGTTTCTTCCTCTTTGCAAACCCCTGCCATTTCCTAGCCTGACTCTGTTTCCCCATAGATGTCCGTAGCAGCGACTCATGGTGTAAATAGAGAATTGCAGAAAGGGAACCCAGACTATCACGAATAAAAGGCGGTAGATAAAGGTTTTTTCTTAGTCGTTGGTTGTATCTGAACTCTCTCTTCAGATTGTCAATCTGCCTGGTTAACTCTAAACCTAACTTCTTCTTTCCTAAAATCGTTCTTTAAACGCTCGCTAAAAATTGCTCAATCTCTCTTGCCTGGTTAACGAAATTAATTTAGCCAATTCTGTTTGCTTAGTCAACCAAAAAAACTGACGAAATTTTTCTTTGCCCCAATTATGTTATTCCAACAAGAAGTCTGGAGGCCGTGATTTGGAAAAAGCGATATGTCTTTTTTTATGAGGCAAAAATGCTTACAGAAAAATGAGAGATGAACTCACATTTTGATCAGAGACAACCTTCCCCCTTTATTTTTTTCTTGACAACTGCACAAATGGGCAGTATATTACGTATAAGAAGTAGACACAGAACAAGAGGATTCATACTGATGGTTCAAAGTTCACCATAAAAGGAGGTCCTATGGAAAAGGAGTTAACCCCAAGACAGAGGGAGGTTCTGGATTTCATCCGTGAAATGATTGAAAACAAGGGATTGCCTCCCACCATTCGGGAGATCGGAGAGAGTTTCAAGATAGCCTCAACCAACGGGGTAAGGGCTATTCTTTCTGCCTTGAGCAGAAAAGGATATATCCGGCGAAAGCCTTTGGTCTCGCGGGGAATTGAGCTTGCCAAAAAGGCAAAAGCTTCCTTCGACTATACCCGGGAGAGCGCGTATGTAACTGTTCCCTTGGTGGGGAGAATTGCCGCCGGCTTGCCCACCTTAGCAGTGGAAAACATTGAGGGATCCATAGCAGTGGACAGAACCTTTCTTCCTGGTGGAGACGTCTTCTCTTTGAAGGTGGAGGGAGAGAGCATGAAGGATTCAGGTATCTTTGATGGCGACTATGTGCTGGCAAGGGTGCAGTCCGTCGCAGAAAAAGGAGATATCGTGGTTGCAGTTATTGGTGAGGAAGCCACGGTAAAAAAATACGTTCCTCAGAGAAACAGGGTGAAGCTGGAGCCTGCCAATCCAGCCTTCAAGCCGATTTTGGTGGACCGAAAGAGTCCGGAGTTCCGCATCGCCGGAAAAGTCATCGGGCTTTTGAGAAGAATGTGAGAGATAGGAATTGTTTACCTCACCCCCTTTGGTATGAACCATATGGTTCATACCTTCGTCCCCCTCTCCATTTCATGTTGAAAATCCCGCCGAAGGCGGGGGAGAGGGGGATATAGGAGGAGAGGTGTTTAAGCATCTTTCTAATAAATAATTTGCTCTCCGTGGGATGTTATCCCTGGCCGGGCAGGCATCCCACGGCACTAGGACGGATGATAACATCCGCCCTGGAGCGAAATAACCTCAGTCGATTTTACGGCTATGGATCAGGAGATAAACCAGCCTGTTGAGGTGATGGTGGTATTTGAAAAGGGAAGGATGATCCCCGTCCGTTTCAGATGGAATGGAAGGGTGATAAAAATAGCCAAACTAACCGGTTGGTGGAGAACCAATGAGGGGAAATTCAGGATAAAGCATTTTGCGGTTATAGATCAGAATTCCCAATTCTTTCAGCTTACCTATAAAGAGAGAACCGCCGAATGGTTTTTGAGCAAGGTATGGGTCGAGTAAATATCCGATACATATGGGTTGTATCCGCAGCAATGAAATGTCATTGCGAGGAGTCCATAAGGACGACGAAGCAATCTCTTCCGCCGAAGGTGGATTAATGACAGAAACTCATTAAGCCATATGGAAGCGAGATTACTTCGCTTCGCCCACCTTAGGCGAGGCTTCGCCCGCAATGACCATCATGAGAATTGTTCGACAATCTAATAAGCAAGAGGCAATTCGCTATGTCCACGGGATTCATGAAAAAAGAACCGGTGATCTTACACGTGGATATGGATGCCTTTTTCGCCTCGGTGGAACAAAAAGAACGCCCCTGGCTTGTGGGGAAACCGGTGGTGGTAGGAGGAGATCCACAAAAACGGCATGGGGTGGTTACCGCCGCCTCCTATACCGCCAGAGAATATGGGATAAAAGCGGGAATGCCCTTGGTGACTGCCAGGAGGCTATGTCCCCATGCGATCTTCCTTATTGGAACATACGGGGACAAATACGAATATATATCCTCCCGTGTTATGAGGATTTTCTATCAATTTACCCCGGAGGTGGAGCCCTATTCCATAGATGAAGCTTTTCTGGATATAACCGGTTGTGAGAGGCTGTTTGGACCGCCTGTTCATCTGGCGGAGAAATTGAAGGAAAAGATCAAAAAGCAACTTGGATTGTCCTGCTCGGTGGGCATTGCCCCCAATAAGCTTTTGGCTAAGTTAGCCTCCTCCTTGAACAAGCCGGATGGCTTAACCATCATTCCCAAGGATAAAGTTAAGGAGATATTGAGTCCTCTGGAGGTGACCAAGCTATGCGGCATAGGGGATAAGACCGCAAAAATTCTTTCCAGCCTTGGTGTCCATACTCTGGGAGAACTTGCCTCCTATCCGATGGAGATTCTGAAAAGAAAGTTCGGGAAGAATGGAGAATGGCTTCATCTTGTTGCCAACGGCATTGACCCCGCCAACGGCGGGGTGATTTCTCAGACCATACCAGAGAAGTCGATGGGATATGAACGCACCTTGCCCCAGGATATCACCGGTCCAGAGCAGATATCCTCTGTGCTTCTGGCTCTCTGTGGCATGGTGGCGAGAAGACTCCGACAGAAGAGGTTTGTGGGACGAACCATCACCCTGAAGGTTAGATATTCAGACTTTGTAAGTTTGACCAAATCAGAAACCATCCCCCACTCTACTGACTCTGAGCACATTATCTTTAGGGTGGCTCAGAAGCTTGCGCTCGATGTTGAATCAGGAATTAGAAGAGTGCGACTTCTGGGGGTGAGCGTGTCCCATCTTACAGAAGATGGTCTGTCTTTGCAGATTTCCCTTCCTTTGGTGGAATATATAGATAAAAGGGAAAAGGTTTATTCGGTGATGGACAGAATAAGAGATAAATTTGGGGAGGAATCGATTAGATGGGGAGGAGCTTGCCTTTTCAGTTAAATGTAAAATGTAAGGTTGGGGCTTCAGCTCCACCCATCTTTTTACGTCCGAGACAAGCTCGGACGCTACATTTCTATGTCACCTTCATACAAGAACTAACCCTACCCTGTAGCGTCGCAGCTCCGTGTGCGACGCGTCGTCCCTTCGTCCGGGAAAAGCTCGGGTGCTTCATGCTCCGCCTTATTCGGATGAACCTGAAGGTTCACCCCTACACGTTAGTTTGTATACAGACAGCCCTTGGTAGAAACCATATGGTTCATACCTTATGGCTGTCCATCTTGTGTCGAGAAAGAAACCAATACCGATGCGTTTCCTAAAAACCTAACTGGATGTTCGTCTCTGAGAAAGCAATATGGCGCCGAAGCCGGTGAAGAATTGGTAGGGGCGGACCTCTGCGTCCGCCCGAACCTTTGGGCGATGGCGGAGCATCGCCCCTACAGTCCCTCTTCAAAGCTCACAAAAGCCATTGTACTATCTCGAATTGTCACCAATAATTAGTTGATTACCATTAGCTCCACCCACATCTGGGCGAACCTAAAGGTTCGCCCCTACACGTTCCCTCCGAAACGAACCTGTAACGTCGCAACTCTGTTTACCCTGAACGTAGTTGAAGGGTGTGCGAAGCTTTTCGTCCAAAAGTTCTAATATCCAAGTCTAGCTGGCTGATCGTCTCTGAGAGTTCAATATGGCGCCGAAACCGGTGAAGAGGACAACAAAATAAATGGGCCACTCCAGATAGGGGATGTTCAAAAGAAGGATTAAAACTACCAGTCCTAAAAGCATAGACCAGATAAGTGAAGGCTCTCCCTGTTTTCCTAAAGCCTTTATGATTTTCTCTCCTACAAAGGTTGCCACCGGGATTTTGGCTATGTAGATCAAGATGGCGTAAGCAAAAAGGGCAATAATTGCAATAGGTATGCCGATTACGGTCACCATCAAGATGAGGATGGCAATGGGTATGCAAACCATGAACACAAAACCCAAACCCAAGCTTTTCAAGAATGAGTCTCCAACCGCCTGCTTGGCTTGATGTAAATTCTTCTTGAAGATGAGCGTCAACACAATTCCGGTGACCATCAGAGCCAGAAGGAAAAGCATCTCGGTGATAAGAGATTTTCCTGTAAATATGCTTTTGGGTTTTTTATCTTTTTCAACTTTCAATTCGATCCAGACGGTTTCCCCTGAGACTTGTGCTCCCGATTCTATCTCAGCTTCTTTTTCGCTTTTGTATTTGAAATCTCCGAGGATTCTGGCGGTGGGCATGAGGGTGATCTTTTCTGCTTTGACCGAGACGTCTCCATTTACTACTCCGGAGATAACCAGTTCGCCCATAGACCCTTTTAGACTGCCTCCCAATTTGCCATGCAGAGTCATCTTTCCACAGAAGGCTGTGACATCCTTCCCGATTTCGGCGTCGGGTTTCACATCTAACATATAGCCGAAAGCGATCAGGTTTCGGTCCAGTTTTCCATTTACATTGATGTTCTGAGCAAATCCTCTTACGCTTCCCTTAACCTCTCCTAAAATGTCCAAATTCTGTGCCCCGGCATTCAAGCTTCCCAGGATTAGCCCGCTTTGAACTAAAGATCGGCAGGCAGAGATTAAGTCCCCCTCAACTATGCCATCCAGCTTGATATTTCCTCCGGTGATAACCAGATCATCATAGATAATAGCAGTATCTGGAAAGAAGAAATTATCCGCCGCCTTAAATTCCGTTCCAAAAGAAGAGTCGAAGATCAAAAGCACAAGAATCATAGTGAGGATAAATATAAAGATCTCAGCTTTGCTAAATCCTAACATGGTTCCTCCATTTTAAACATAACTTCCCTTATTTGTTACGCATTTCACCACATCCGGTTTCAAAATACTTAAAGAAGGATCAAAAAATAGCAGGTCATGAATGAAGTGGTCGATCATACCCAGAGTTTCGCATCTGATCGAGCGGTTCGGATAAAATATAAGAAGCTGAAACGAAAAGGCAAGGAATTTTAATTCTATGTAGATATCAAACACAAATCACACCCTTTTTTAAAAACTCTTTTTCATCTAAGATAATGGATAAGTGTCGAGCCTGTTGAAAAATGTCATTCTGACCCCCGCCAAAGGCGGGAGGAAGAATCTCAAACTCGTATGAGTGCATACGCATTTGTAACATGTTGAATTTATTAGATTCTTCACTTCGTTTCCTGTGGATCCAAATTCGGACAGAATGACATAAAGGATCTTTTTGTGGTTTTTCGACAAGCCCTGGTGATACCTCCTACTGGTTTATTTCCAAACCTGAAAATAAAAGTTGACAATTGTAGGAAAAACTTTAAATTGCTTTTCTTGATCTGATCAACTTTTTGGCGTAAAGGAAAAAAATCAATATGAAGGTGATAATTCCAGTAGCGGGAATCGGGACCAGACTCAGACCTCATACCTACTCCGTTCCCAAAGTTCTTCTTCATGTAGCCGGAAAGCCGATTTTAGGACATATACTGGATATCGTTAAACGGCTAAAGATCAACCAGGTGGTGCTAATAGTCGGTTTTCTGGGCGATCAGATTGTGGAATACGTTAAGAAAAATTATGAGTTCAAATGCAAATTTATAGAACAGAGGGAACTTAAGGGATTAGGATATGCCATCAACATGGCTTCTTCGGAGATGAAGGATGATGAGCCGGTGTTGGTGATTTTGGGAGACACGATTTTCGAAGCAGATCTTCTTCCGGTGATTGGTGGGAAATATGATGCTTTAGGTGTAAAAAAGGTGGCAGATCCACGGCGTTTCGGCATTGTGGAGATGAAAGGGAGGTTTGTCAAAAGGCTGATCGAGAAGCCGGAGGTGCCCAGCACCAATTTAGCTGCGGTGGGGGTGTATTACTTCAAAAGCACCGGCTTGCTCAAGGAAAGCTTAAGCCAGACAATCGCAAAAAAAATAATCACCAAAGGCGAATATCAGCTAACCGATGCCCTGCAATTGATGATCGACCGGGGAGTGAAGTTTGAAACCTTCGACATAACGGGATGGTATGATTGCGGAAAGCCGGAGACTCTGCTTGAGACCAACAGACGACTTCTGCAAAAGATGAAGCCTCAAAGGAAGCTTAAGACCTCGATCCTAATCCCCCCTGTGTTTGTGTCGAAATCGGCTCAGGTTGAAAACTGTATTCTGGGGCCAAATGTGTCCATAGCGGACAAAGCTATCCTCAAGAATTCCATCATAAGGAATTCGATAATTGGAGAACAAGCTTGCGTGGAAAGCTCGAGTTTGGAGTCCTCGTTGATAGGAAGTTGTGCTCAGATTAAAGGAAATTTCCATCGCCTCAATGTGGGAGATTCGTCTGAGATCAATTTAACCTGATCCATCTTCTATTGAAATGGATTCATCTTGAATGAACAATAGTCTATCGAAGCTCGTTTAACGGTAATGAAACTCGTTTCGAAGCTTGAAGCTGGAAAATTCCCAACAGATGAAGCAGATGAAGAATTTCAAGCATCCAACTTGGGAAGTCGGGCTTCGTTACGAGTCTCGCCAACCACAAACAAAAGATTTTATAAGAATTAGTCCTGGAAGATTTCAAATCACTATCGGTTTACTAGGTTTGACGAAAAGGAGCTAAAATGTCTGCAAAAAAATACTTCTACACCTCTGAGTCAGTGACAGAGGGACATCCAGACAAGATGTGCGATCAGCTCTCCGATGCGGTCTTAGACGACTTGCTCAGGCAGGATCCCTTGTCTAGGGTGGCATGTGAAGCCTTCGTCACCGTGGGTCTGGTCATCGTGGGAGGAGAGATAACCACCAAGGGTTATGTTGACCTTCCCCGACTGGTGCGGAAACTGGTAAAAGATATTGGGTATACCAACGCTAAATTTGGATTCAGTGCCGAGGGTTGTGCCATTTTAAATGCCATCGGCCATCAATCTCCAGACATTGCCCAGGGCGTGGATGCAGGTGGAGCAGGAGACCAGGGGCTGATGATCGGATATGCCTGCCGGGAGACTCCTGAGCTTATGCCCCTACCCATTATGCTGGCTCATAAGCTCTGTCGGAGACTGGCTGAGGTGAGAAAGAAAAATATCCTTCCCTATCTGGGGCCGGATGGGAAATCTCAGGTCACGGTGGAATACGAGGATGGCATACCCAAAAGGGTGGACACGGTGATCTTAGCATGCCAGCATACCGAAGAGATTTTGGACCCCACCGGAAAGATGATTACCCAGAAAGCACGAGAAGAGATAATAAAGAATGTGGTGAAGCCTGTCATCGGAAAGGAACTTATCGATGAGAGGACAAAGTATTTTGTTAACGCAACGGGAAAATTCATAATCGGCGGGCCTCAGTCCGATACCGGGATGACCGGCAGGAAGATCATTGTGGATGCCTATGGTGGCACGGTACCCCATGGGGGTGGAGCATTTTCCGGGAAGGATCCCACCAAGGTGGATCGCTCCGCCACCTATGCCGCCCGCTATATTGCGAAAAACATCGTAGCCGCAGGGCTGGCAGACAAATTGATGATTCAGTTAGCCTATGTTATCGGGGTGGCTGATCCGGTCTCCATCATGATAAACAGCTACGGAACGTTAAAAATTCCTCACCTGAGACTTCAGGAGATGATCAGAAAGCATTTTCAGCTTACTCCTGCTGGAATCATGGAATCGCTAAACCTGAGAAGACCCATCTTTAAACAGACTTCCGTCTACGGTCACTTCGGCAGAACCGAGCCGGAGTTCACCTGGGAGATAACCGATAAAGCCGAAGATTTGAAAAGAGATGTTTGAAATTGGAAAAACCCAACTAATACAAACGCACCAAAATTTGTTAATTATAGTTGATTGCCCCTCACCCTTGCGTATGCATTCATACGAATCCCCTCTCCCCAGACAGACTGTGTCACAATTCTCAAAAACCTGCTTCTGTCATTCTGAGCGAAGCGAAGAATCTCGTAGTTACAATAAGTTGCAAAATCGAGATTCTTCGGCTAACGCCTCAGAATGACATTATGACACACTCTCAGAGGGGAGAGGGAACCAGAAGATGAAAAAAGCTATCATCATCACATAAATTCCCCTCTCCCCTTGGGGGAGATTCGTATGAATGCTTCGCAGGGATAGGGTGAGGGGGTCGCTTCATATAAAGATAAAGAGGAGCTAAAAAAGGAGAAAAACCATGAAATATGATATCAAAGATATTTGTGCCTGTCGGGTCCCCAGACCCGACAGGTAACTGCTTGTTTTTCCGCCAAGTCAGGGGATGCGTATGCATTCATACGAACCTGGCGGGCACGAAATAAGTCCGAAGATTTAAAAAGAGATGCTTAAAGGTGAAAAGTCTTCTACCTGTTGGGGCGGGGGTTGAACCCCCGCCCCAACAGCGGACGGCAATAGATAAGGAGAAAAGCCATGAAACACGATATCAAAGATTTAAAATTAGCCAAACAAGGCAGATTAAGAATAGAATGGGCGGAAAGAAATATGCCGGTTTTGAGACTGATCCGGGATAGATTCAAAAAGGAAAGACCGCTCAAAGGTGTAAAAATCTCTGCCTGTCTTCATGTAACCACGGAGACTGCTAATCTGATGCACACTTTGGTGGCAGGTGGTGCCAAGGTGGCTTTGTGCGCCTCCAATCCTTTATCCACCCAGGACGATGTAGCCTCCTCTTTAGTTTCCGATTTTGGCATACCGGTTTTCTCTATCAAGGGAGAAAGCAACAAAGTGTATTACCAGCACATACTCAGTGCTCTGGGAATTGAGCCGGATATAACCATGGACGACGGAGCAGATTTGGTTTCAACTCTGCACTCCAAACGAAAAAAACTGCTTTCGGGTGTGATGGGTGGAACCGAGGAGACCACCACCGGAGTGGTTCGGTTAAGAAGCATGGAAAAACATGGAGTGCTTGAGTATCCATTGATATCGGTGAATGATTCCAAGACCAAGCACTTCTTTGATAATCGTTATGGCACGGGTCAATCCACCATAGATGGCATCTTGCGCGCCACCAACTTCCTTTTAGCCGGATCAAAGGTGGTGGTGGCAGGATACGGTTGGTGTGGTCGTGGATTCGCCACCAGGGCTAAAGGAATGGGGGCGGATGTCATCGTCACCGAAGTGGACCCCCTGAAGGCTATTGAGGTGGTGATGGATGGCTTCCGGGTGATGCCCATGGCAGAAGCGGCCAGAGTTGGAGATGTCTTTTGCACCTTAACCGGAGACATAAATGTCATCCGGAAAGAACATTTCCGGGTGATGAAGGACAATGCGGTGGTGTGCAATTCCGGACATTTCAATGTGGAAATTGATATTCCCAGTTTAGAGAAGATGGCAAAGAGAAAAAGACAGATAAGGGAGTTTGTGACCGAGTATACCCTGCCCAACGGCAGAAGAATAAATCTCTTGGCTGAGGGACGGCTGGTGAATCTTTCCGCCGCAGAAGGACATCCCGCCTGCGTGATGGATATGTCCTTTGCCAATCAGGCTCTATCTGCAGAATATCTTGTGCGTCACGGCACCAAATTAGAAAACAAAGTGTATGCAGTTCCCGAAAGAATTGACTCTGAAATTGCCCGCCTGAAACTGAAAGCCTTGGGTGTTAAAATCGACCGTCTCACCCCGGAACAAAAAAAATATCTTGCCGCCTGGGAATTGGGAACGTAAGTAACCTACCTCTGTGATTCCAATTAAGTTCTATCAGGGGAGGGCTGAATGCCCTCCCCTGTGATTGATAAGCCGTTCTTGTATAGGGGGTGGGAATTTTCGTATGAATGTGCGTATGCACTCATACGAGCATACGCATATCCCGCCTAACAAAACAGTGGTTACTAAGAGGAGCAGGAAACAGTTTACATCTTATTATTCGTATGAATGCTTCGCATTGATTTTTTCTCCCACACCTGTTTTTGGCTTGACTTGAAATTCGTATGAATGCATACGCATCCCCCTTTAGCAAAGGGGGATTTAGGGGGATTTTCCAAGTTTCAAATCCCCCCATTTCTTTAGGGGGGATGTAAACAATTATATGCTCTCCTTAGTAATTGTCCGAAAGTCCCCGCCTCTGGCGGGACATTTCGGGCCTACGTCCACGACGGCGTTGGTTCGGAGTGCCCTCCCAGACGGGTCTCCGTCATCCCGAACCAGAAATCAGAAATGTTGCGGGGTAAGGGTACCCCGCAACAACAACGCGAAGAGCAGAAGAACGTTGCGTGTGGTTGGTCTTCTCCCGCCTCTGGCGGGATCCTGGTGATTGACCAACCGCAACAGTTATCCCGGTTGGTGAAGAACACCAACGGGAAGCTTGACTCTCTTTGTTTGCCTCAGGATAAACTTGGACGCTACATTTATAGGTCCGAAATCCCCCCGCCTCTGGCGGGGGTTTCGGACAAAAACAAAAAAAGTCGGATAATCCCGCCATTGGCGGGAGGACATATCCGACCTGCCAACTGAGTTTGCCTCACCACTCTGATTGAACATTATTCAGCTATATCTTGGCGATGAGAATGGCTTCTCCTTATCGATAAAGGATTGACACCAAGGGAAATTATCGTTATAATAAAAGACACGAAAAACTTAAGTCTAAGGAGAATAGTCATGAAAAAGTCCGTAATCGGAAGCATTATTGCATACTCAATTACAGTTATCCTTTCAGCGGTAATATCAATCTATCTACTTTCCCCATCGATCAGCGAACCTTGGAAATCTATCATTAGAGCTCTCCTGATTGTTGCAGCAGTAATAGGTTGTTATGCTGCGCATAGATTTCTGACATGGTTGCGGGATGGAATAACGTATAGGTTTTTGAGAAAGAAGTTGGGAATCGTGGAAATTTTCAAAAACCTCGTTTCCTGTGAACATCTAATTAAGAAGGATTTTGCAAAGGCCAAGAAGACTAAGCTTTTCCTTCAAATAGGTAGGCGACAATTAGGCGGAGCCACAGCGTCAATGTTCGGAGAGTTGGCGGAGCGCAAAACCGAAGGAGACGATGATATAAGGGTATTGCACGCGTCGGAAGACTCGAACTATGTTATAGAGGGGGCGAAGAAAAGAAAATCATCTTTGGAGTATTTGCTTCAAGGAATAGGAGCTACGGAGAAACAAATAGACTATCTGAAGCGGGAAAAAAATGTCAGGATAGAATCTAAGACACATCACGAGCCTTTTGTGTGGAAGTTCTTCATTTTTGACGACATAGCCTATGTAATGGGTTATACACCGGGGAAAACAGATGAGACATCCATTGTATACAAAATTAGAGACGGTGAACATTCTCTTTATCGATTCTTCAATAAATATTTTGATGATCTATGGGAAATAGCGAATGACAAGAATCATGATCTAATGAGCCAGAAAAGAACCTAGATATGAAAACCACCCTCGATAAAATTGGTAATTTATCTAATCAGGAATTGTATCCGAAGTTGTTGACTTCTTTGGGAAAGGAACATAGTCAGCGCGAAATAGATCTCGTTCACAAGGCGTATCGACTCGCTTCTGAAGTCTTCCTTCCAAAAATTGCTCACCAAAAAGAAAAAATCCCAATTTACGTTAAAAGATCTTTATTTTCTGCTTTCCTTTTAGCTGAGTTGAACGTTGATATGCCAGCGGTAGTCGCAGCTTTTTTGTCTGACCTACTGAATCAGGAGTCAATTGAAGAATCGGTACCTGAGGAGAAATCGAGAGCCGATAAAAAACCCGCGTCTGACTTTGGTAAGCCAATAAAATCGATCCTCTTAAACATTTATGACGTTAACAAGCTCGAATTGCCCCTTCCGTGGAGAATAGAGTATCGTAGGCATGAGAGGCGCCGAGAAGACAAACTCGATCCAGCCCATATAGCCATCATTGAGTTAGCGAAGCAAGAATATGTCAAGAAGAAGGCAGGCTTAGACGCATTCAAAAGATTCATCCAACTCTTCATAAGTTCTTGTAAGTCATTGGACGTATTGATCTTCAAGCTGGTTGACAGGGTTGCGACGATGTGTCTACTAGAGAACCTGATAGAAGACGAAAACATGAGAAAACTGATAGCTAAAGAGAGCTTGCGAGTTCACGCGTTTGTGGCAGAGGCAATTGGTTTTTGGTTAACAAAATGGGCATTGGAAGATGAATCCTTTCGTTATCTGGAGCCTGCCAATTACCGTAAAATAGCAGAAAAATTGAAGGAGACAAGAGAGGAAAGAGAAGCCTACATAGAGAAGGTTAAAAATGATTTATATACTGAGTTTAACAAGTGGAATTTGCAGGCGAGAATCGAGGGGAGGCCGAAACACATTTATAGCATATATAAAAAAATGCAGAAGTTTCACACTGATTTTGAGAAAATTTTTGATACGTTGGGCATCCGTGTAATTGTTAATAGCGAGGAAGATTGCTGGAAGGCTTGGGATATAGTGAAAGGGCTCTGGCCACCTGAGTTAGGTATTTATGAAAACGGTAAGCCATATAGAGATTGGATAACCAACAGGAAACTAAATGAGTACCAATCTATTCATACTACGGTCAATACTGGGGAAGGCAAACTCTTGGAAGTTCAAATTAGAACAGACAGAATGGATGAGGTGGCAAAATACGGAGCGGTCGCACACTGGCGATACAAGCTAGAAAAAAAAGTGAGCGAACCCACGGAAAAGAGAGAAAAGGAGATGACAGAAAAAATGGCTAAGTTGCAAAAGAAGGTGGCCGAATATTTAGAACTTCAGAAGGCATGAAATCAATTCGAGAGTCCATTCAAGCGCGTAGGCAAGCCTTCACGGCTTGCCAGCCAAGCCATAAAGGCTTGGCTAAGCGACCGGCAGCATATGCGTGACTCTATTCTACCGTAACGCTTTTTGCCAAATTTCTGGGTTGATCCACGTTACACTCTCGCATTACCGCCATATGGTAAGCTAAAAGCTGGAGAGGAATTACCGAGAGGATAGGAGTCAAGAGTTCTAAAGTATGGGGAATATATATGACGTGATCTACCTTATCCGCAATCTCGTTATCTCCCTGGGTGGCAACCGCAATAATTTTTCCTTTGCGCGCCTTGATCTCCGCTATGTTGGAAAGAACCTTATCATGCACCTTGTCTTTGAGGGCTATCACCACCACCGGCATGTTTTCATCTATCAAAGCTATGGGGCCGTGTTTCATCTCTGCGGCAGGATAACCTTCGGCATGGATATAGGATATCTCCTTCAGCTTCAGGGCGCCCTCCAGGGCAATGGGAAAGTTAAAACCCCTACCTAAATACAGACAGTTATTCTTTTGATAATATTTTTCGGCGATGCTTTTGATGTGAGAATCATTTTTGAGAATCTGCTCCACCTGATCCGGGATATTATAAATGGCGTCAATAATCTCTCTTCCCCTCTCCAAAGGCATGGTCCTCATTCGAGCCAAAAGCAAGGAGACTAAAGCCAAGACCATCATCTGAGAGGTGAAGGCTTTGGTGGAGGCTACTCCAATTTCCGGACCGGCGTGGATGTAAACCCCACCATCAGTTTCTCGCGCTATGGTGCTTCCTACCACATTACATATCCCTAAGACCGTCGCCCCTTTCCTTTTAGCCTCCCTGAGTGCCGCCTGCGTATCCGTAGTCTCGCCGGATTGGCTTATCACCAAGACGATGGTTCCTTCATTGATGATGGGGCTTCTATACCGAAACTCGGAGGCGTATTCCACCTCCACCGGAATTAAGGCGGCATCCTCAATCATATATTCGCCCACTAAAGCCGCATGCCAGGCGGTGCCACAGGCAAGGATGATTATCCGATCTATAAGATGTAACTCCTCGTACTGTAAATTGAGTCCGTTCAAACGGGCGGTTCCCTCTTCATAGTTCAATCGGCCCCTTATGGCATTTCGCAGGGTGGTGGACTGTTCGAATATCTCCTTGAGCATGAAATGAGGAAATCCCCCCTTCTCAATCTGATCTAAAGTCCAGGAGATCTCTTGAATCTGTGGAGTGACCTCGGTTTTGTCCACGGTGGAGATGATAAAGCTGTCCGGATCGACCAAAGCCACCTCCCTATCTTCCAGATAAACCACCCGATTGGTATGTCTCAGGATAGCGGCTACGTCTGATGCCACAAAATTTTCTCCCTTTCCCGTGCCAATCACCAGTGGACTCCCATGGCGTGCTGCCACTATCTGGTGGGGATTGTCCTTGCAGACTACCGCAATGCCGTAGGTCCCCTCCACCTGGGATAATGCCGCCTGGGTGGCTTCCAGAAGATCGCCGTCGTAGTATTCCTCGATTAAATGAGCCAGAATTTCTGTATCGGTATCGGAGGTGAACTTGTGTCCTTTTTGAATTAGAAGCTCCCTTAAACTACGATAATTCTCGATGATACCGTTGTGCACCACCGCAATGTTGCCCTTGCAATCCAGGTGAGGGTGAGCGTTTTCATCTGTTGGCTCTCCATGGGTTGCCCATCTGGTGTGAGCTATTCCGGTGGTGCTATTGAATTTCTTGTTCTGAAGCAAAGCTTCAAGCGCACTTATTTTACCTGCACATTTCTCAAATATCAATCCCCCATCCTCCAGCACCGCTATTCCGGCTGAATCATATCCCCGATATTCCAATCTTTTCAGTCCCTCAACCAAAAGAGGAACCGCTTTTTCTTTGCCTACATATCCGATTATTCCACACATATTCGCTCCTTGGTAATCGATCCGGCTAAAGCTTCCAACTGCTTTGTTTGAGTTTCTTCATCCAAGATGAAAAAGGTTTGTTTCCGATTTAAAGATACGTCTTTTTTGAGGATTGGGAAGAGTTTTTTTCTTTAATTTTCAGCAACTTCGTCCGAAACCCCCGCCATTGGCGGGTGATTTCGGACCTACATGCTGTTAGGTGTCATGTTGAGCGAAGCGAAACATCTCTCCTTTTGTAGATTCTTCGCTACGCTCAGAATGACAATTTTTGTGCCCTCGGGTCAAGAGGAGCGGATCGACCACAAGGATTTTTCCTATTTAGTTTTTAATCCTGGGCGATGATCTGGACTGCATCCGCCACCAGTTTCGATGCTTCTTTTTTCGATTTGGCTTCAGCTATCACCCGCACCACAGGTTCGGTGTTGGATTTTCTTATATGTAGCCAGGAGTTCTCAAAATCAATTCTCACCCCATCAATTAAGTTTATCCTCTCGCTGGAATATCTTCTTTTCAGTTTGAGTAAATTCTTTTCGAACTTTCTGGTCAGTTTCGCCTTCTTTTTGAGCATAAAATATCGGGGCAGATTCGAGGCTAACTGGCTGATGGGTTCTTTGGATTCAGTTAGATACTCCAGGATCAGAGCCATTCCCACCAAAGCATCCCGCCCATAGTGAAACTCAGGCAGGATAACCCCTCCATTCCCTTCCCCCCCGATTATCCCTTTGACAGCCTTTAGCCGTCTGGCTACATGGGCTTCGCCCACTTTGGTTCTATACACAAAAGAGCCAAATTCTTTAGCAATATCATCTATCATCCGGGAGGTGGAGATGTTGGTCACCACCTTGGATTTCGGCTTGCGGCTCAGGATGAACTTTGTTGTTAGGGCCAGTGTAGCCTCCTCTCCTAACGGTATTCCTTCCTCCGACACTATAGCCAGTCGATCCACATCCGGGTCGTTGGCAAATCCTAAGTCGGCATTTTTTTTCTTCACGGCTTGACACAGGGAAACCAAATTTCGGGGAACTGGCTCTGGATCATGGGCAAAGTTTCCATCCACTTTGCAATTCAACTCAATTACCTCACAGCCTAAAGCTTTCAAAAGATGTGGAGATATAACTCCACCCGCCCCATTACAGCAGTCCAGAACCACCCGAAATTTCCTTTTTCTTATCTTCTGCGGATTTATGTAGCTTAATTTAAGAATTTTGTCCATATGTTTCTCAATCCAGCTATGATCGAAACTGATCTTGCCCAGACTGTCCCACCTTTTATATCTGATCCTGCCACTTTTCACTAATTCAAAAAGTTTCCTACTATTTTTTTCATCCAAGAAGATTCCATCCGCTCCCACAAATTTTAATGCATTCCACTGAATGGGGTTATGGCTGGCGGTTATGATTATTCCTCCCTTTGCCTTCAGTTCTTCGACCGCTATCTCGACGGTGGGAGTGGCACAGATGCCTAAATCTATCACCTGGCATCCGGTTGACAAAAGTCCGGAGATCACAGCAGACCTGACCATTTCCCCAGAGACCCGTGAATCTCTTCCCAGGATCACTTTTCCGGATTTACACAAGGTCCCAAAGGCGGAGGAGTATTTTAGCACTAAATCCGGGGTTAAACTTTCTCCGACTACCCCTCTGACACCTGAAATTCCTGCCATCAAATCTTTTCGCACAGGGAAGGCTCCCTTCGATTGGAGGTGCGGCGAACACGCTTCTCCACCCAGTCGACCAGATTAATCACAATCCGATCCACCACCTCATTCGGTATGCCATCGAAATGAGACGATTTTTTCCTCAAATCCACCTGATCGTTTACGTGATCAATTACCAGAAGCTTTCCTTGAGAGGTTAAGGCTATCTCCGTGGAGAAAAGTTCCAATTTGGAAATTTTGGCTACTTGCCGCATGATGCTTTTTATATTAGAATAAATCTTTCTGTCGATCTCTAATGGCGATAAAACGTCTGCTATCTTGGTCTGATCATCCCACCAGCAGGGAAGAATTTCTCCAAATGCGAAGAAAACTCTAAACCAGGCTCTATGACCATTTATCTGAACTGGATCGATCTTCTCCTGCACCAGGTATTTATCGTCGGGGAACTCCTGTCGAGTTTGTTGAACGTCCTCCATGGTTCGGGCATCAGTGATCACGCCATCACCACACCCTCCACAAGCTGGCTTGATCACAAAGGGCGTTCCCACTCTGTCCAGATGGATTGAATTTAGTCGAGGACGTTTGTCCCAGGGAGGGAGTATGATGGTGTGGGGAACGTGTATTCCGTTTGAAGAAAACTCCTTATGCATGGTGGCTTTGTCGATCGCCCACAAAACCCGATCAGCATCATTGATCATCTTTACCCTCCGATACTGCATCAAATCCACCAACTGGTCAAAATCCTCCTCCTGATCAGATGCTCGATCAAAAAAGACTTTGAACCGAAGTTCCCTGTTCTCCATCCGATGTAGTGTTTCAAACAAATTATGGGGATGAATAAGATACGAGAAAAGTCCTCTTCTTCCACACTCGGTATCTATATGGAAGACAAAATCAGCGTCGAATTCCCAGCACCAGGCTATAGCCAAATCATATCTTTGCAAAGTCTCACCTCACCTGTGGAACATGTGACAGTCAATCCAAAATATTATACCTTTCCAAAAAAACAAAAAGAAATTTTTAATCCATTTGCATTCACTCGTGTGGTGTAATTAAGCCATCCTCTATTTAGAGGCAGTCTTTTTGCTTTTTTCCTTAGCTTACGCGTAGGCAAGCCTTTACACTTCGTCTCCCGCCAAAGGCGGGATGTCGAAGGATGGTTTGCCTCCAAGCCATGAAGGCTTGGCTACGCAAATTTTGGTCTCATTTTATATATGATCGGTTATGGAGAGGCGTTTATTAACTCTTATGACAGACTCGAAAAACTCAGACCTCTTACTTAACTCATACGGATTTGAAAGAATCAGATAGAATGAAAAAGTGGGGCGGTGAGGGCTGGGATCACCGCCCCAAATCTATTGCTTCTCTCTAAATTCGGCTCTGGCTCAAGAAAAATCTTTTCCTCGTTATTTTTCACCGCCTAAAATCAGAGGGAGTCCGGATTCTGAGCTTCCGATGACCACGACCTTGGTGTTGGGACTTTCGGCTAACTTTATGGTCGCCTCAATTCCCTTCCACCGAAGAAGATTATCAGTAAGCCCCTGAGTTATGATCCGTTGAAAATCAGCGATTCCCTGAGCTTCGATCTTTTTTCGCTTGGCCTCCTGTTCTTCTTTGAGCAGAACAAACTTCATCTTTTGTTGTTCCTGGTCCGCGGCTAACTTGTAATCTATGGCTTCAGTTATCTTGGGAGGGAGCACCACATTTCTTATGATCACGTTTTCCACATCTATGAACTTCTCTTTCAGCACTGCGCTGACTGCCTCTACGATTTCTGAGGAAATGATCTCCCTTTTGGTGCTGTAAATCTCATCCGGCTTGTATCTGCCCACGATGCTGCGTGCCTCGCCTCTGAGCACCGGACCGATCAACACATCATAATAGGCAGGTCCCACCCTTATCTGAAGGCTATCCAATTTATCTACAATGGGCCTAAACCAGACCGAGGTCTCCAACCCGATGGAAGCTCCGTCAGATGAAAGAACGTGTAAGTTCTCCAATCTCTCATCGGTCTGGGTCTTATAGACGAAGATGTTATTCCAGGGCAGGTGCCAGTTGAAACCCTCCCCGTAGATTTTACCCATCTGGGTCCCCCCCCGGAATTGGAAATATTTCACCCCGTGATGTCCGGAGGGAATTCGGGTGCCACAGCCCACCAGAAGCAAGCTCAAAAGAGCCAGAACCAGAAAGTTACGCTTGTTCATACTTTTCACCTCCTTTTTTTGGTTTGTGGTTTAAAAAGGATTAAGTTTTTATGGTTCATTCGCCAAGCCATGTTCGCAAAGACCTGCTATCTCTCCCCCTTGGTTCCCCCTCTCCATTTTATGGAGAGGGGGATAGACTCATCTTTTAATTCTTGCTCTTCTGTCCGAAACCCCCAAATGGGGGATTTCGGACCTACAAAATCCCTTCTTGATTTATGCGTTACTTTGTCTCATGAATTGGTTGATGCGGCCTCACCGCCAACCATGAAGAGAAAAAAAATATGACCATCCCGATGGCTCAGAGATTCGTTATGGGAGACGTCTTCGAATCTTTGTCCGTCGTATGTATTCATAGGAAAATTGGACAAAAGGTTTAAATCTCTCCTGAGATAGAAATCTTATGCACCCCGCCTAAATCTGCATAGGAGGAATAGGCATAATCAAAGCGGTAGACTTTCCATGTCACCCCGAACCCAGCGGCAAAGCCCGCCAAATTGTCCTTGTCTGAATCGGTTTTGAAATTCTTGCCAAAGGAACTCCAACCGAATCTTAAATAAAGGGGTTTGAAGGCGGTGAACTCCCCCCCCAGATTGAAGAAAATGTCATTATCAAAGGGCTTGGCCACATCAAAGGCTACAATCAGGGGAAGCTCTCGCATGTGATGAGAAATTCCCAGCTTAACTGATGAAGGTAATGGATCCTTATGCGATTTAGTGTGACCCTTGAGTTGATTCCCTATGTTCTGGCCCACTCCGCCAATGCGAGTACGAGTATCTCTGGAGATATACAAAATCCCCAAATCTAAAGCCAGAGCATCAGAGGAGTATCCTTCAATCTTCTCATAGATGAACTTTCCGGTTGCACCCAGGCTAAATTGAGAGTTTATCCCTTTGGTTAAGGAAACCGCTAAAGCGAAATCTGATGCCCCGAAGGTTCCTCGGGGTGAACCGTCAGCATCTGTCCTGGTGAAAGAGCCATAATTGAAATAAGAAATGGAACCACCCAGCCTGGTATTTTCACTATAAGGATGCACATATCCCAAGAAGCCTGATTGGATATCGGTGATGTAGTTGTTATAGGTGGTGAAGAAGCGTTTCGTCTCGATCTGAATCAGCCCGGCGGGATTGAAATACAAAGCCGCCTCATCATCGGACAGTCCCACAAAAGCTCCACCCATTGCCGTGGATCTGGCGCTGACGTCGATTTTGAGAAATCCGTAGGCGGTGGTGCCCACTTTAGAGTTCACCCCCCAGGAGGTGACCGAAATCAAAAACAGCAAACCCAATACAAAAATTCCACATGCGACTGTTTTTTTCATTTTTTATTCCTTATCTTAAGCTTGATTTTAATAAACCATAAAGTATTACCTATCCAAAAATCTCTTCGTTTGTCACATTGTGCAAATTTACTTCCACTTGCTACAAAAGTCAACGTTTTTTCCCAACAGATTAAACAGATTTAAAAATGCTATTTGTTTAATCCTTTCATCTGTTGGAAAATCCCGTCATCGAACCTTATTCGACCCAGAAATTCACCATCCCTTTACAATTTTGTTCACAATATCCTCTGCCAGTTTCTCGATAGCTCTTTCTTTGCCCATATCCTCGGTTTCGTCCTCTGCCGAGTAGATGCCCCAACCAAGAAGGCTATCCTCCTTCCAGATAACCTTTTTGTTCTTCTTCTCCTCGAAGGTCACCTTCACCCAGATTCTGACTATGTATTCTTCGATGTTTTCTTGTTCATCAAAGGTATGGGCTTCTCTTATATATTTGGTGATCACCCCGTGTAAAATGGATTCTGCTATCTTTTCGTTGACCACTTTGAGGGTGTTGTCCTGGACGAACCTTTCAGCGATTTTTTCGGTAAGCGCTTCCCGAATGCCATATTCCCGGGTTTGATTGTCAAACAGAGGTATGGCTATGGTGTTGATTCCGGATAGCCCGGAACCGGAAAAGGAGTAGACACCGCATCCGGATGTAAAAAGTAGTAGGCAGTAGGCAGTAAACAGTATACAGTATACAGTAGGCAGTAGGCAGATGGCAGAAGGCTGGGATATGGATTTTTTGGCGTTATATGACATTATTCTGCAATTGAGCTTATAGGTCAGGTGCCCTGCGCACTTGATCCGTAAATGATGTCTGCTCTAGAACCCCCTACATCCCCTTGTCAGGGGAACAAACCCAACTGGTCCCCCTGGAAAGGGGAACAATCCAGCTAATCCCCCCTGATAAGGGGGATCACAGGGGGTTTACAATTCATTCAACGTATATTCTGATGTCTAACGCATTTCCCTCAGTTTCCATCGAATCATCTTAGTGCGCTTTGACGAGCCCTTGACCATGAATTCATGCATCTGACGAAGCCACTCTAATTTCTTCTTGGGTGGTATCTTCATGAATCTCGAAAGCCGTTCTTCTTCGGTTTCCCATTCGAAAATCATAGACTATCCTTTAGCTTTTTTATCTTGGTTAGTTCTTCTATGTCCAAATCATCAATTGCGCGACCTGTCTTTTTTTTCATCTTGATTAAGTTCTCCATAGAAATCACCGGCAACGTTAAATCATCAACTTTAATACGAAGTGCGCTCTTTTTAGCTCCCTCAAAAGACACGGGTGATTCGATAACTATGTCTACTTCTTTCAGTTCATCCTCTTTGTAGAAGTTGAAAGCCTTCATGTGTTTCTTTTCGATCCACTCCTCCCTTGTCTTTCTATCTGCGATTTTCATGGGATCAACTGGTTGTTTTACCTTATAACCTTGCTTTTTCAAAATCTTTACGATCTTATTGAGATTTTCATCGCTCATCTCGACAAGGAGATCCAAGTCAGCAGTGCTTCGCATTGCTCCCAAAAGATTAACAGCGATTCCACCTACCAGCACATATTTTACTTTTTGCTTTTGAAACGCCTGGAATATTTCTTCATAAAAAATCATTTTCGGACTATCCTTTTATTTACATTTTACGCTAAGGCGTTATGGCTCAGAATAGTGTCAGGAGCAGGAGCTGCTGACCTACGACCATTCAACATTTTCATAATAATTAATTAAGCCATAAATCCTTTTACAATACTCGATGAAAACCTGCAAATAAGCGAATATTTGCTCTTTCTTAATTACCTTGCCGGTTGGGTGTCCAGCGTCATTTCTATTATTACGTATCATCTCAAAGACACCTAATAGAATTGTTGTTATGTTATCAGACAACTCTTTTGGTAATGAACCCAGGTGAGCAGTAATGGCTTTTGAGAATTCCTCATATTGTCGTTTTATCATGCGGCCTTGAACTTTATTTCTGAATGATTCTTGCTTTGTAGAATCCTTTATAGAATTGGTGTAACTTTCAATCAACAGAAGCAAAGCTTTTTCGGAAGCGCAACCCAAAGTAACCGAAGCAGAAAGATGTGCTCCTATATTGTAGGTGTGGATGCTTTCTTCCAAGTACTTATAAATAACTTCATCAATATTTGGAATTTCTTCTTTTATTCTACCTAAATAACCAGAAGGATCATGAGGAATAGGCTTTTGGCTGTTGACGATACTATGACCATACGCCGTCAACTTTAGAAAAGGCCAATTAGAGCTTGCACTGTCGATACCGATTGTAAGAACTCTTTCAATTATCAAATCCCAAATTATTTCTCTCACAAGCTCCTCGTCGTCTTTCTGCAAGGAGTATGTAGCACCGTAGACTACTGTACCTGGGTGCGGATGGTGAACAATTTTTCGATCCACGGCAATTTGAGCAACACCATTGCATATATCAATGTATTGAGTATCGTGGTTGTTCTTAAGATACTCCAGTATAAGGCTCCTTATCTGGTCATATGGAATATTCAGTCTTTCAATTCTGTCTGACATTTATTTCCTCCTAGCGTAGCCTCGTATGTCAGGTCCCCTGCGCACCTGACAAATGAACCGTGCCAGGCAGGAGTACAGAGCGTCTGACCTAAGAATGCCTAGTAGCATGAAGTTCTTTTTGTATTCTCTCAATCAAAAACATTTTCATTAACGACTGATACGGTATGTCTCGCTTATTCGCCAACACCTTCAAATATGCTATAAGAGATTCGGGCAACCTGACGGACACTGTCCTAACCGAAGGTTTCAAATTTGAAAATGCTACCCTCTTCCCTTTTGAAAAATCAACATATTTGGTCGAATCATGGGTTGACCAAAATTCGAATTCCTCTTTTTCACTTTTAAATTTTGGTATCTTTTTTAGGGTTTTCATTTATAGTATCTCCTCTCTTTTTTACTTGCATCTCTGGCTGAAATAACTCTTATTTTATCGCCTCTTATTGTGAATACAACAAAAAGCACTCGCCCTCTATCTGTTTTTCCCAACGCGAAATACCGTTCCTCAGATGTTGAATGTGTCTTATCCTGCTGAACTATAAGTGGTTCATTGAAGAAGATTTCTTCACATTCCAAATGGGTAACTTTATGCTTCTCCCAGTTTTTATTTATATTCCTTTCATCCCATTCAAAGCCCTTAACTTGTGAAAATATCTCCATCTGAGACTCCTGTTGTATATAATGATTATATACCATTGTTGCTTATTTGTCAACAGAAATGCTTGTGCCATCCTTTTCGTCTACCGACATCGTTACCTTTTGTTCCGAGCCAGAGTGATGTCAGGAGCACGGGGCTCCTGACCTACGAACTGAAACCAAGAAGATTAACCGCGATTCCACTTACCAGCACATATTTTACTTTTTGCTTTTGGAATTCTCGGAATATCTCCTAATAAAAAGTCATTTTCGGCTTATCCTTCTGTAATCATTTCGTGTGCTCGACTATTATCCCTTCCTAAAATTTTGAACTTTGATTTGAGATTTTGCATTTTTCATTTTGTATTTTGAATTATCGTTCAACTTTCCCCCTCACCCTTTATCTCTCTCCCCTCTCAGACTTTGTCACAATTCTCAAAAACCTGCTTCTGTCATTCTGAGCGAGCGGACGCTCGCCCCCAGACGGGAGCGTCTGCTCGTCTGGGCGAAGCGAAGAATCTCGTAGTTACAATAAGTTGCAAAATCGATCCGAAGGATTAATCCTTCGGATCGAGATTCTTCGGCTAACGCCTCAGAATGACATTATGACACACTCTCAGAGGGGAGAGGGAATTACTTTCCCATCTTTTATCACCTGATCGACCAAATTTACCCCGTAATGATATGGAATCTCTTTATAATTTTGAACATTCCAGATGACCAGGTCTGCCTTCTTCCCTACTTCTATGCTTCCCACTTCATTCGCCTTATCTACGGCGTAGGCGGAGTTTATCGTTGATGCAGTTATTGCCTCTGCTGGCGTCATCCTCATCATCTGGCAGGCTAAGCTCAAGATGATTGGCACCGATTCGGTCATGGAGCTTCCCGGATTGAAATCGGTGGCTAATGCCACAGGTATACCTTCATCTATCATTTTCCGAGCGGGCGGATAATCTCTTATCCCCAATCCGAAACAGGCTCCCGGCAGTAAAACCCCAATCACATCCGACTTCTTCATCATCTGGATTCCTTCTTCGTCTATGAACTCCAAGTGATCAGCCGAGACAGCGCCCAGTTGAGCAGCAAGTTTTGCACCCCCCAAAGACGTGAGTTGATCCGCATGAAGTTTGAGCTTAAATCCATGATTCTTAGCAGCAGTCAAAATCTTTCTTGATTCCTCTATATCAAAAACTCCCTTTTCGCAGAAGATATCACAGAAGACGGCTAATTTTCTTTTCGCTACCTCGGGGATCATTTTCTCGATAATCAATTCGATATATTCATTCCTTCTATCTTTGTATTCCTCCGGCACCTCATGCGCCCCTAAGAATGTGGGAACAAGATCGATAGGGTGAATTCGATTCAGCTCCTCTATCACCTCCAGCATCTTGATCTCATCTTCCAACGAGAGACCATATCCGCTTTTGGCTTCGATGGTGGTGGTTCCGTACGAGAGTATCATGTCAAGTCGGGGCAGAGTCAGTTGGATTAGCTCTTGTTTGGATTTTGATCTTAAAGCTTTCACGCTGGATTTTATTCCACCCCCACCGGCGGCTATTTCCTGATAGCTCTTTCCCTTTATCCTCATCTCGAATTCTTCTTCTCTGGTTTCAGCAAAGACCGGATGAGTATGACAATCAACAAATCCGGGAAGAACAACCTTGTTCTTGGCATCGATGACTTTGGTTTCCTTATCAATTTTGATTTGTCCCAGAACCTCTTCAGTTTTTCCCACCGCAACGATCTTGCCTTCAGAGATCGCCACCGCTCCATCTTCAATAAGCCCCACATCCTCCATGTGCACGCCTGTCCGGGGACCTTTCTGATCTGATTCCAAGGTCAGAAGCTGTCGGGCATTCCGGATGATTAAACTGATCGAATTCATATCAACTGTCTATATGGTAAGATGTAGGGACGAACCTTTACAGCCATCCCGCCAACGGCGGGATTCCTATGCCTGAAGCACCAGTAAGCTGGTGCACTCCAGTTTGGGCTTTTTACGTGCCTGTCGGGTCCCCTGACCCGACAGAAGACAAAGACAACATCATTCCGCCAGGTCTGGGGACCTGGCGGACACAAGACTTTTACGCAGGCTGAAGCCTGCGGCTACCGCTCACATTATAATTATGCTCCTTCTTCTTTTAACATTTCTTCTACATCTTCTGGTTTTTCTTCTGCTTTCAACATGGGGATATTTATTCCCTTTTCCTGGGCGACCTTGATTGCCCCATCGTAACCTGCATCTACGTGGCGGGCGATGCCGATTCCCGGATCGTTGGTTAAAACTCTTTCCAATCTTAATTTCATCTCCTTAGACCCATCCGCCACTATCACCATTCCCGCATGGATGGAGTTGCCGATTCCCACTCCTCCGCCGTGATGAACGGAAACCCAGGAGGCGCCGGATACTGCATTTAAAAGCCCATTTAATATGGGCCAATCAGCAATGGCATCTGAGCCGTCCTTCATCCCTTCGGTCTCCCTGAAGGGAGAAGCCACCGAACCACAATCCAAATGGTCTCTGCCGATCACGATGGGAGCTTTCAGCCTTCCCCGCTTGACCATACGATTGATGATGTCGCCGAAATGCGCCCTTTCACCATATCCCAGCCAGCAGATTCGAGCCGGCAATCCCTGGAACTTAACCTTCTTTCGAGCAAGCTTGATCCAGCGAGTCAAAGGCTCATCCTGCTTGAACTCCCTCAACACCACCTTGTCAGTTAGGGCAATATCCTCCGGGTCGCCGGAAAGCGCCACCCATCGGAAAGGACCTTTTCCTTCAAAGAATAAGGGACGAATGTAGGCGGGGACAAATCCGGGATAAGCAAACGCATCTTTGATTCCGGCTTTTTGTGCCTGACCTCTTAAATTATTTCCATAATCGAAAACCACCGCTCCCTGTTTTAAGAAACCCAACATGGCTTGAACATGGATAGCCATCGACTCCATGGACCTTTTTATATAATCTTCAGGATTTTCCTTCCTCAGCACCAGCGCCTCTTGGTATGGAATGCCGGCAGGAATGTATCCATTTAACTCATCATGGGCGCTGGTCTGGTCGGTGACCACATCCGGGATTATTCCTCTTTTAAGAATCTCCGGATGAGTCTCGGCACAATTTCCCACCAAACCGACGGAAAGAGGTTTTCCTTTCTCTTTGGCTTTCAGAACCCAGGTGAGCGCCTCATCCAAACTATCAGTCATCTTCTCACAGTATCCGTTTTTCAAACGCCTTTCAATCCTATCTTTGTCTACCTCCACATCCAGGATGGCTCCACCATTCATAGTAACAGCTAAAGGTTGAGCACCACCCATTCCTCCCATGCCTCCGGTGAGCACGAATTTACCGGTAAGATCACCGCTGAAGTGTTTTTTCGCCAGGCTTGCCAAAGTCTCATAAGTCCCCTGCAAAATTCCCTGAGTGCCTATGTATATCCAGCTTCCTGCGGTCATCTGCCCGAACATGATCAGTCCCAGTCTCTCCAGTTCCCTGAACTTTTCCCAGGTTGCCCAGGCAGGGACAAGAAGAGAATTTGCGATCAGAACTCTCGGCGCATAGGGGTGAGTTTTGAATATCCCCACCGGTTTGCCCGATTGAATCAAAAGAGTCTCGTCATTTTCCAGATTCTTGAGACTTTCGGCGATGGCATGATAACATTCCCAGTTACGGGCGGCTTTTCCTGAGCCGCCGTAGATGATCAACTCCTGCGGTTTTTCCGCCACCTCCTCATCCAGATTATTATTGAGCATCCTCAAAGCCGCCTCCTGCGGCCATCCCTTGCAGGAGATGACATTGCCCCTTGGCGCTTTTACTGGTTTGTATTCCATCTTAAACCTCCAAGTTTTTCCAGATCTATATTACAGCAGAACAACTCAATTCGATTATAGGTACGCCGCCTCTATGTCGAGTCCAACCTTCATTTCAAATTCCGTTTGTGGGAAATCCTGCCTGATCGTGGATCAAAATGCCATATTTCTATCTGTTTGCTGAAGCCTGCGTTCCGAAACCGGTTGAATAGTCCATCAACCATATAGTGGTCTGTTAGAATTAGCACCTTTCGTTTAACTGTTTTAATCAGATCTAACCACAACAATTCGGCCGTGGCGTGGTCCTTCGCTCCGGTATTACTCTTTCCACCAGAGGTTTTCCACTTTCCAGTCGTTACTCCTCCGGCGAGTTTCCCTTTTTCAAAAAGATCGAACTCATGTGTAACAGACCCGACCTTCACGTCCTTTTTTATACTTGCCTTTGTCCTATTCTCTTTATTGAAAGCAGCAATCGCTTTCTTTTGTATCTCGCGCCAATTCATTTTTCCTCCCGGCTGGCAAAATTGCTTTTTGACTCGATTTTGGCATCTCTTTGATGTATCGGCATTAGGATTCATCCTGAAGGAAATGCCAATGCTATTAATCCACCTTTGCTTCGGGAATTCCCTCCCCCGCCTTTTGCGGGCGATCTTGAGACTATTCCCCAAGTATCAGAAATTCGCTTTTTTACTTGGTACCCACTGACTCACGCTTAGGTCTCCGATTCAGGTTTATGCCGTTTATCACCGGAAGTCTATGACCCAATTTCAGTCCCACAAGTATCCAATCCTCCAGAGTGGAGCGCAGATGGTCTTCGCACTCTTTCAGAGTTTTAGCGAAGGCGATTACCCCCTTGCATTTGGGGATTCGTCCGGCATAAGACCCGTCCTCTAATTTTTCGTATTCTGCATAAGACAGAGCACTATTGATATAATGAGTTAATGTAAATCTCATACCCTTTGCTCCTTTTGAATCTTTTGATTCCTCGGTGTTAAGAAATGTCGATACTTTTACTCTGCTATTACTTCGGGAATCCCCCCCCCCCCCCGCATTTTGCGGGGGATCTTGAGACTATTTCCGAAGCATCGAAGTCAGCCCATTTTCCACAAGGTCAGAAACGTATCCTCGAATCGTTCCCTGATGTTTTCTGTGGTTTCTTCTTTGGTTTTCCCTTGACTGATACATCCAGGAAGACTGGGGCATTCCACCACCCAGTATCAATCTTCACCATGATAAACTACTACTTGTCGCATCTTTATCCCTTCGAAACTTATATAATCTTGTCAACCACCAATAGTTATACTTGGCCGCTCAATTTTTATAACTTACAAAATCTTGCTCAAAAAAGCAATAGTTCTTTGTTTTTCGGAGAAAGCTTTAGATCAGAGGTTATTGCGGAAAAGCATGCACTGATTTGTATAGGGAGAATTTCGCAGATGTTGGTTTCTCAAACGCCAAGAAATTTTGATTGGCGTTCGATTTTAATCAAAAGCTGGAGCAAATCACATGTTTCAGATACCTTCAAATGGCTGGTATTGATTTATCTTCAGTCTTGTTATTGAGCCATCCAGATATAAAGTTAGCTTTCGAGGAGCTTGGTCGAAATTTGGGGTCTGGTATACGTTGTCTGCTTCTTTTAAGGTAAGCCAAGAGAAACTGATGGAGCTTAAATTGGTGTGGTTTTCGATTTTCAGTCCCATATCCTCCGGCAAAGAGACCGAAAGCTTTGATGCTTTCGATTCAATTCTTACGGTAACCTCCTCTACCAAATTCCCTATCTTTATATCTACCTCGGAGGCTTTAGCTTCCAGATCTAAATCCCGAATCTTCAACTCGGAGAAATCCAGATCTGCTTCACTGGCTTTGACGTAAACTCTCAGATTGACCGGGATAAGATCAGTTAATCTGATCTCCCACCTCTTTTTATTCCATGCACCCCAGAACCGTCCCTTGCTCAAGTTCCATTCAAACCATTTCCTCTCCCTGTCGGTGATCTTCACCGTGGCTGATCGATCCAGGTTAGTATGCTCATAGACCGTAAGCGGTTTTCTTTTAAAATAGTCCAGTTCTGCCGAGATCAATTTATCTGTGCCGGATGAGATTATCAGATTTCCGGCATTCAGCCGAATGGTTGCATTTGCCTCAGTCAAAGCAGAGTCTAAATCCTCACTCCAATCATATGTCTGGCTGGCTCGATAGATTTTGCCGAAATCTGATTCATAGAAAAAAGCAGGACCTAAGATGGCGGCAAGGAATAAAATTGGCGACAAGATGGTGATAAATGAAAGGCGGGTTTTTTTAAACAACAACTCAATTCCGATAGCGATCAACGCAATGGGCCATAAAGAAAAAATCCTCAGCCATACCGACCAAAAAAGATGTCCGGTGGTGTTTAGAAGCAAAACCACTCCCGCAGATATAAGTATAGCTCCATTTCTCATTCTTCCGATATTCATGCTTTGATCTCCTTTAATTTTTGTTCAGGAGGAAATTTCTCTTTTCTGGGTTTTGAGCAATAATGCTACGCCCAGAACGATTAAAACCACAGGCCAGAGATAACTGAATCTGAACCAGGGGATAAGATTGTTCACCAAAAAGATCAAACCGATCACAATAAGAGCCAGGCCTGGCAGAAGTGGACTCAACTGGGATCTTTCCGATGTTACCACTTCTGCTTCCATCTCCGGGCGGCGAGGAATGAGTAGCCACCCGATAAGATAAGCTAAAAGTCCAATACCATCTGCAAATATCAAAAGCACTGCCACCACACGTAAAATGGTGGGATCAATGTTTAGATATTCCCCCAATCCTCCACACACGCCTCCAATCATTGAATTGGTTCGGGAACGATAAAGTTTTTTTTCCATAATATTCTCCTCTGCTATGTGGTCTATTTGTGTATACGAGAAATATCCCCTTACAGATTCATTTACTAAGAGGAGCAAGAAACAATTTACATCTTATTATTCGTATGAATGCTTCGCATTGATTTTTTCTCCTACACCTGTTTTGGGCTTGACTTGAAATTTGTATGAATGCATACGCATCCCCCTTTAGCGAAGGGGGATTTAGGGGGATTTTTCAAGTTTCAAATGCGTCCCGCATTTTGCGGGACGAATCTCCCCTTCCCCCCTTTTTCTAAAGGGGGGATGTAAACAATTATATGCGCTCCTTGACAAGTATCAACTGAAGCTGATGATGGTAAACATTGGCAGGAGACCTCACTTGAAAAAAAATTGTGATAGTTTGTAGGTCAACCATCCCGAAGGGCTTGTCCTGAAGCCTTGCGCTGAAGGATGGTTGACAATTCGTATGAATGCATACGCATCTTTTTCGTCAAGCAGTCCTGCGGACATGCTTGACCTACGAGACTTAGCTTTACATTGGACTGATTTAATTTGTGGCACTCACGCCAAAGCTCACCACGAGGGCTGGAGCGAAGCAGAATCCCCGCCCGCTATAGCGTCTCGTTATGTGGGTTTATCATTGATTAGGGAAACACTCTGTAGATGTCTTTACGATGTGCAACGCTTTGACAAATTAACAATTTTTCGGATTTATTCATCGTGATACCTATTCTGTATTCTCCGATTCGAATTTTGTACTTATTCGGATAACCTGTCATATGTTCCAGATATCCGATTCGAAGGGATTAGGAGACAGTAGTTCCTCAAAAACGATTTTTTCGGCTTGAGCTCGAATCTCCTTAGGTAGCTTGGAGAGTTCTTTTAGGAAGCGTTTTGTATACTCAACTTTCCACATTCTATTTCAACGATTGATAATATTTTTTTGCATCCTCAACTGAAAGCCGTTCATCGTCTTTTACTTCGTCCATCAATTTTGCTAATCCATAATTTTCTATTATATTCTCCAAACGCTCAAATTCTTCTATTGGGATTTGCACTGCAATCGGCTTTTGACTTTCATCTAGGACAATCTTTTTATGAATTTTTAACATCCTTTACCTCCTCGTATATTAGCTCAAATCCTTTCTGTTAATACGTAACCAACGTATTTTATTCAGTCAAATAATATCACATAACTGCACGGAGTTCAGCCTCTTAGCTCAGGTGGCCTGCGCCCAGACGGGCTCGCCTGCGCACCTGACAAATGAATAGTGACAGGAGCACGGGGTTTCTGACCTACGCTACTGGACCAGTAGAAACTAGAACGGTAGATTTTCCTTCTTTCTCATTTGCTCAATCCCACGCATCCGATGCCGGATGTAGCTAATCTCGATCAACGAAACTATGGTAGCAGTGATCACGAGCCATTTAGGTGACGCTTTCCACTCAAAAAAAACATACCAGGGTAGAGCCCCGACAGCTATAGCGGTAACACACGGTCCTTGAACAGGAAGATAAGTCATATACGCGAAAAGAGAAATCCCCCAACAGAAAACCTTAATCACAAAAGATTCGAAGAGAAGTGCAATGATAAGGGGCACTATCATCACAAGTGCAATTATTGCGAGGTTTTTCCAATGGAGATAAATCTCGCCCCTTCCCTCTAGCTTAATATCTTTTGGCCACATAACCGAACTCTCCTCATTCACAAAATCCGCAGGAAAATAAACGACTTGGACAATGGGTATTACCAACAAAATCCCAAGATTAGTAGGTCAGGTTCCCCGCCCACCTGACAAATGAATAGTGCCAGGAGCACGGGGCTCCTGATCTACTACTTTTCGGTCATTGTTTATTCAACATATTCTGCTATTTTCATGCCAGTTTTGATTAAATCATTCACAACCTTAGAGATATCAGAATTTTTCTTCTCAGCGATGCTTTCCACAAAAGAGAGGGTCTTTGGTTCAAGATAAATAGGAAGGTTCAGTCTCGCTTTTCTACTATAGAATTTACCTCTCTCCCCTTTTGAAAAATCATATTCCTTTTTCATTTCACAACTCCGTATATTGTTTTTTCTCATTCTTTGTCGCCTTGCGGCTCGATATTATTCGAATGGCAACATTATCTCCGTCTGCTTGCTCAAATGTGTGATGAACAACCAGTAAAGAACCATTGGATGCCAATCCCAAAGTAATCCATCTGTCTTCATCACCACTGTGTTCATCATCGTATATTGATATTGCTCGTGGGTCTTTGAATACCGTCGCAGAAAGTTCAAAGCTGACTTTGTGCTTTGTTCTGTTTGTTTTTGCCTTCTTTGGGTCCCACTCAAAATTATATTGCAACTCTCATCTCCATCTCTATTTTACCATGATGTATACTCTAAAATTGGAATTTTTTAAGTCTAACGATAAAGGTAAGCGGCGGTGTCTAGCCTCGTAGGTCAGGTGCCCTGCGCCCAGACGCCCGGACGGGCCCGCCTGGGGGCTCGTCCGCGCACCTGACAAATGAATTAGGACCTCTCCCCCTGTGTCCCCCTCTCCACACTTGTGGAGAGGGGGAATTAAAGGGGGGGTGAGGTTAGAATGTTGTGTCAGGAGCACGGGGCTCCTGACCTACTACCTGCTCGTCAGGCCGGGTCTGTCATACCGAGTACCTGTCAAGGGAACCAGTATCAGGAGCACGGGGCTCCTGACTTACTGCTACTGTTTGGTTTTCTGTATCTCCTCTTCGACCTCTTCAGCGCCTTCGGCATAGAATTTCTCTTCGTCCGGCGCCAGCTCTCTCAATAGGCGAAGGAACTCGCCGGCATGTACTCGTTCCTCATCAGCTATATCCTTCAGTACTTCGATAGCAAGTTTATTATCCGTAGATTCTGCGAGCTGCATATAAAGCTGAATAGCCTCATACTCGGCGGCGATCATGAAGCGTATCGCTCGAATTAACTCTTCATGTGTCAGTTTACGATCACTCGCAAGTCCGGAAAACGCAGTCCCAAAATCGGGCATGGTCATCTCCTTTCTCCTGCAGAACAGCTTGAATAGCATCGTGTCAGGAGGGCAGGGCTCCTGACCGACTGCTGACAGTTCATACCCTCCAAAGGCGGACAAGACCTGTCAGAACAAGCTCATCCACTTCATTCATATTGGACATTATAATCATTCATGCACCCTTGTCAACCACTTTCTAAATTGCTTTTCCGATTGGTAGTGTTTAATTTGGATAATCAAGGTTGTGTCAGGTCTTGCTTATGGCTTGCCATAGGTATGACCTGACACCTGATTGCTCGGCTGTCAGGTCACACCCGCCAAAGGCGGGCAAGACCTGACAGAACGCAATAATATTATGATGTTCTGGTTCTATCAAATCTTTGAGTTCTTTTTTGGCGCTAATCGCTTGAGGTCGATTGATCTTTGCCCTCTTTTGTCTGGGAAGAGTCTTTCGTTTCTTCCGGATGTTCCTCCTTTTTTTCTTTTGACTCGCCTGAGCCCGATTGATCCTTCTGGGCAGAGTCTTTTTCTTTCTCCTTTTGTTCTTCCTTCTTCACTTCATCCAGGTAGTTCATCCTCAATTCGTATAGAGTATGTTCCAGAAACTTCCTTTCGTTTTCAGAAAGGTTATTTTTGGTTTTATTCTGGATCATCTCCAGCATGTCGATGGAGAGTTTTGCACCCTCTAAGTTGCGCTCAACTTTTTTGGTGATGGGATTCTGTAACTTTCCCATCTGCTGTATGGCGGCGGTCTGGAACATTATCACCAGTTGGATGAAGTGGAATTCGTCCTTTTTCTCTGATTCATTCTTAGCCATATTTTCCTCTTTTCTGGTTGTTCCGGAATACTGGTGTATATCCAAGTGAAAGGATGTTCACAGGCTGACTGAGAATTGTCATTCTGGCCCATATGGAGAAGAATCTCGCTTCCCAACCCGCATAAAACCAAGATTCCTCACTCCGCGGAGTTTACCCTGAGGCAATCCAGACCCTTCGCCCGCCTTAGGCAAGGCTTCGCTCAGGGTGACAAGTGCCGAAGGGCTCCGTTCAGAATGACACAATTGGAGTTCTCGGTCACCCTGTTCAGGTTTTGCGAGAAAGGTTTATTTCAAAGTGGTTTTTCTTTTTGCTTTCTTTTTTCTCTTTCTTTTCTGCGGGAGTCCTTCAGCCAATCTTTTAGCCAAGGATAGATTGTGCCGGACGTCCATACATTCTGCATCAATCTTTTTTAAAAGCCTCTCAAAATCGTAATCGTCGATTTCGCGAATGGTCTGCTTGACGATTTTTTCCAAAAGGCGCGCCGTCTCCAATGCCTGATCTATTTTTTCTGCTTGGATCATAACTTCCTCTAATTTTTCAGTTAGTTGTATCACCGGCTTAGTCCACTTAAGCTTTCCCAAAAACGGATTAAACTTCGTCTTTTGCTACTGGATGCTTCTGGTCTTACAAAGTTTTTGTGAGATGAGCCGCATATCCAGGCGATATTGATCCATCACCGCCTGGGAGATGTCGTTGGGATCGATTCCAAAGTCGTCCAGTCCCTTGGTTTTCACCGGTGTATTTTTACTGGAGATGTTTATCCCCAGATGAATCTTGGTGGAGACTGACGTTCTCACCGTGGCGGAGACGGTGAGCTTATAGTCGGTGTCAAACAGATCATCTCCCCATCTCTGAAGCACTTCTCCTTTAAGCCGATGATTCAGCTTGTCCTTTAAGATGTCCACCAGAAGCTTCTGCCTAAGAATCGCTTTCTCCAGATCCAGATCGAAATGCTCCACCAAAAAATGAAGCATCCGCTCGCTTTTGATCCGGGTTTTCTTTTTGAAGTGATCTATTCCGATGATGTATTTTTCATCCACCTGGCAGGGTCCGATGAAAGCTATAATGTTGTCCCCCAGGATGTCATAATTCTTGTAAGCCCAGAAGGAGGTGAGCTGTTCTCCGTTGAACAGAATCTCCTCGCGGATAAAGAGTGCTCTCATGGTTTTATCCTCTCGTCGAGATTTTCAGTATGATTACTTATTGGCAGGGCTAAATGCCCTGCCCTATGAGTGATACACTATCGTTTCTCCATAGGGGCGGGAATTTTCGTATGAATGTGTGTCCCGCACTTTGCGGGACGAGCATACGCATATCCCGCCATAAAGTGGTTTTTAGCGAACCTTTATCCTATATCTATTAGCGAAAACCTCTTTTTATATTTTCGGATGAAAGTCGACCTGATACACAGGTTTTCGTTTTTAGTTAACTTGGGGTCCTCTCTGATTATCTGAAAGGCCCAATCTCTTGCCCGATACAAAAGCTTAGCGTCTGAGACGATATCGGCGATCTTAAGCTCTGGCAAGCCGTGCTGGCGAGTGCCAAAGAATTCGCCCGGTCCCCTCAACTTCAAGTCCATCTCGGATATTTTGAATCCGTCGTTGGTTGCGGTCATAGCTTTTAGCCTCTTTTCCGCCTCCTGAGACAAGGGTGGATTTGCTACCAGAAGAGACCAGGATTGATCTGCCCCTCTGCCGATCCTCCCTCTCAACTGGTGCAACTGAGAAAGCCCGAATCTTTCCGCATGTTCGATCACCATTACCGTGACATTGGGAACGTCCACCCCCACCTCAATCACCGTGGTGGCAACCAGAATATCATATTCCCGGTTGCGAAAGGCTTGCATTATTTTTTCTCTGTCCTTGCTTTTTATTCGACCATGAAGCAATGCTAATCTTCGGTTGGGAAAAATCTCTTCTCTTAGAAACTCATAGCTTTCGGTTGCCGCTTTCAGATCCGCCTTTTCTGATTCCTCCACCAGAGGATAGACTATATATGCTTGATGTCCTTGCTTCAACTCCCCTTCCAAGAATTCATACACTTTCTGTCGACTGTCGACTGTCGACTGTCGACTGCTTTGCACAGTCCACAGCGTGGTCTTTATCGGCTTTCTTCCCGGTGGAAGAGTGTCTATGACCGAAACGTCCAGATCACCATACACGGTTAAAGCCAGACTGCGGGGGATGGGGGTGGCGGTCATCACCAATACGTCCGGGGAAAGACCTTTCTGTTTTAACTTCGCCCTCTGCATTACCCCGAAGCGATGCTGTTCGTCTATCACCACCAGCCCCAATTTGAAAAACTCCACCTTTTCTTGAATTAAAGCATGAGTGCCAATCACCACCTGCGCTTCGCCACTTTTTATCTTTTGTAAGACGCTTTCCCTCTCCGCTCCAGTCACCGAGCTGGTCAGCAAGCCAACCTTCACGCTTAGGGATTCTAACATCTGATGGATGGTTATAAAGTGTTGCTCCGCCAGAATCTCGGTTGGAGCCATGAGCGCAGATTGATAGCCGCTCTCCACCGCCATGAGCATGGCTACCAGCGCCACTATGGTTTTGCCTGAACCCACATCCCCCTGAAGCAACCGATGCATGCTGTTCTTTGACATCATATCCGCAGAGATTTCCCGCAGAACCTTCTTTTGAGCATCGGTCAACTGAAAAGGCAACGTCTTTAAAAGCCCCCTTACCAGATCCCCTGGCTTCTGAAAAACTATACCTTCCTCCCGATGAATTCTTTTCTTCCTAAAAGCTAACATCAGCTCCAGATAAAAGAGCTCATCAAAGGCGAGCCGGGCTTTTGCCAACTCAGCAGACTTCATATCATCCGGGAAATGAATTTTTCTTATCGCCTCAGCAAGGGAAGCAAGTTTCAGATCAGCAACGACCTTTTCCGGCAGGTTTTCCTTAACCAATGAGGGGACTCCATCCAGAAGAGGTTTTAAAACTCTTCTGAATCCACGGCTGTCCAGTCGATACTTCTTCAACTCAGCGGTGGAAGGATAAAGAGGTATGACCCGACCGGTGTGAATCAATTCATCGTCTGATATGTCCCCTTCTGATTTCTTGGAGATTATCTCAAATTCCGGATGAACCATCTGCAAGCCACGATAAAGGGTCACCTGTCCCGAGGCGACCACCAGATCATTTTCCTCGAAAACGTTCTTGACCCAATTCAATCCGGAAAACCAGACCAATCGAATGATGCCGGTGTCATCCTTCAAAATCACCTGGAATTGAGGTCTTCTGGTTCTCGCCCGTCCGAATGCCTCCACCCTTCCTATCACCGTGGTAGCGGACCCCACTTTGACTTTCGCCATGGGAAGGATGGTGCTACGATCCAGGTATCTGCGGGGGATGTAATAAAGCAAGTCTTCGACGGTCTCAACACCGACCAGTTTCAAAGCTTTCGCCTTTACCGGACCAACGCCCTTAAGATACTGGACTGAATCCTTCAGCTCCACCCGAAGAGGTTTTTCTGTTTTAGCTTTTGTGGTTACCAAAGAAACTCCTGACGACAAGTGCACTCTACTTGAACATATCTTAATATAAGAACGATTTCAAATTAATGTCAAGAAGATTTAGTGGAGGACTTACAGCCTCACCAGAGCAACACTTTCCATCACTTGAAATTCGTTTAACCTTCCCTTAATCCCCTCCTTAGGAAGGCTGACTATTACCCACAAGTCGCGTGATCGAGAGTTAAAGCGGTTTTGTCATTCTGAACGAAGCGAAGCGGAGTGAAGAATCTCCTGTCAAGACCTGCGTAAAATTGAGATTCTTCGCTGCGCTCAGAATGACAACCATCAAGATGTGGGTAAAAGTCAGCTTAGGAAGGAGGGGATTTTGTTTCTCCCCTCTCCTTTCTAAGGAGATTCATATGAATGTGCGTATGCACTCATACGAGCTTCGCAGGGAAAGGGTGAGGTTGACAGAATTCAGCTTTGCGGGAAAAGACAACAAATCTTTACATGGTTCACCTAAAGGTGAACACTCCAATTCCCCGCCTTCAAAGAAGTTTTTCAGTCACCTCATACAATATCTCATTGATTTTTTTCTTTTCCCAAAAAATAAAATCCTGCAAATCTTGTATCACTTCTGTGGTGATAAGGATGACTCCAGAGTGTTTGAGAGGTTTACCCTTGTTGGGACAGGGGTTCAACCCTTCAGGTCAAGCCTTTCCTTCGACACCCCGCCTGTGGCGGGGGACGAAGTGCAGGACAAGCCCCTGCCCCAACGTCTTAGGATCTTAAATTCGAGGATGAACATGATATCTGTTTCTTTACTGAAGAGTCTTTTTAAGGGGGCTTTTTTCACGCAAGATAAAGATAAAAGATCGGCAAAGCTTCCCCTGGCAGATTTTAAGACTTTAGTGAGTCAAAAATTTTCTGTGATGAAAAGGACGGATCAAAGCATTAAAGATTTCCCTACCTCACCTGTTTCTAAAAGAACCTCATATCTGGATCAAGGGGAGCTTTTGTTGCCACAATCCAGCTTTTACGAGGGTTCCTTTCGCATCAAACTCTATCGGTTTTTGAGGGATAATATTCCCATCCTGAATTCAGCAGTTTGGACCTGGACCCGTATATGCGCTTCTCCGGGCTATTTTGAACTGAAAGGCTCAGAAGATTCCTCACTTTTAGATAGAGGCACTGAAATGATAAAAAGCCTGGATCGCCGTATTTACCAGCATAGTTTTCAAAAGTTCGGAGGCACGGATGCACTCCTGTCCCAGTTCTTCAGATCACTTTTTACCGATGGAGCAGTTTGCGGCGAGCTGGTTTTGACTCCCTCCAGAAATAGATTGGATAAGTTTTATTTCATCGATCCTGCCACCATCAGGTTTAAGCTCAAGGGTGAGAGCACCTGGGAGCTTTTTCAGGAGGTGGACGGAACTCTAATCAAACTAAATCCACACTCTACCTTTTATCTGGGGTTAGACCCGGATACAGATGACCCCCGAGGCAAAAGCATCCTAAGCTCCATCCCTTTTGTAGCCAGAGTGGAACAGAGGCTTTTGGAGGATATGCAGAAGACCATGCACAATGCTGGCTATCATCGCCTGCACGTCAAAATCAAGCCGCCGGACAGATTTTCCGGTGAATCCGATGAAAGTTATCTTTCCCGGGCGAATAAGTATTTTGAGGATACCGTGGAAATGGTGAGAAAGCTTGCTCCGGAGGACAATCCCATCACCTGGAGCGATGTGCAGATCGAATACATCGGTCCTTCCGGACACATCTCCTCCTCTCATTACTGGTATATCAATCATAAAGCTTTAATAGAGGACATCTGTTCGGGAGTGCATCTGGATCCGTCCATTTTAGGTTACTCCTATGGTCCCACCAGAAGCTGGGCTCAGTTTAAATATGAACTAATTCTGCGAAACGTTGTCTCCATCCAGGGCTGTGCCAAAAGGTTTTTAGAATGGATACGCAACATCGAGTTAGCCTTAAGAGGATTGCCTTTGGAGTGCATTCACCATTTCGATAACCGCAAATTCTTTGGCATGCTGGAACAAAGAGAGGCGGAAAGGGTTCATCTGGAAAATATCATCCGTAAAAAAGAGGCGGGGTTCATTACAGAAGATCAGGCGAAAAGAGAGATGGAGAGTAGCCAGTAGGCAGTTTTCAGTTGACAGTTGGAAGTATGCAGTAAGCAGTAGGCAGACTTCAGACTTGGATAGTTTACTTTTGAGTTGGCGATACTGGTTTATGTTTGTAGAAGCTCGTATCGAGATTCGACGTTCGAAGCACGAGCCTCGATACGAGCTTCGTCACCACCAAACCAGCTTCGAGATAACAAGGGTTTAAGGGATGATGATTTGCCAAAATTACAGAGAAGATTCTGGCGAAAGGCAATCTCCGACCCAGTTTTATTTGCCAGAGAGTTTTTGGAAATTGGACCGCATCCTGGACAGGTGAAATGGTTATTTAATTCCACTAGACCGGAAAATGCCCTCCACACCGGCAATCGCTGGGGCAAAAGCCTGGCGCAGGCTATCAAAATCCTTCATCGCTGTTTTTTTAAAATCAGAAATCCCAAGTATAACAATACCGAAAAATACGAGGCGGTCAATGCCTCTATCACCTTAGATCAAGCCAAGATAATCTTCGAGAACGTGATCAGGTTGATCAAAGGCAAACCACATTTGGAAAGGCTGATTAAGGATGTGAAATTCACCCCCTTTCCTCACGTAGTTTTCGGAAATGGAGCCATCTTCTGGGTAAGATCAACTCAGAGAAGAGGAGAGTATCTTTTAGGGCGGGATTATGATTATTTCAATTTCGATGAGGTGGCGTTTGAGCCGCATCCGGAATATGTGGTCAATCAAGTTATCATGATGAGGCTGGCAGATCGGGCTGGAATGCTGGACTATACTTCCACCCCCAAAGGAAAGAATTGGTTCTATCAGAAATGCTGTGAGCTTGGTAAAAATCCCGAACTGGGTTACGTTCAAAATGGTGATTCAAGGGAAAATCCTCATATAAGCAAAGAATATCTGGAGAGAAAGCTAAAAATCCTGTCTCACAGCAAAATCGAGCAAAACATAAAAGGTCTGTTCATTGATGATGTAAATCAAGTGATAAGAGAAGAATACATTCGAGATGCCATGACAGCCTCCACCGGTCTGTCCGCACCAATAGCCGGACACAGGTATTGTCATGGCTGGGATTTAGCTCGCAAAAGGACTTTCACCGTGGGTGTCACTCTGGATATAACCACAAAGCCTTATCAAGTAGTGGCGCTGGAGAGATTCCAGCGGGATTGGAAGGATGTCTATGCGGCGATCAGAAGAAGGCACAAAGAGTATGGGGGAGAGGTGATCATAGATTCCACCGGATTAGGGGATGTGGTCTTATCCGAGCTTTCGAATATAAAACCTCAAGGGTTCAATTTCGGAGAAAGAGGAGGAAAGGCAAAATCCGAGCTAATTGCCAATTTGGAAAAGATGCACGCTTTGGGCAAGATAGCCTATCCTTATATAGAGCAAATCAAGGAGGATGGGGAATTATGGACTTTGCAGGATGAGTTGAGAAATTTTTATTGGGACAAAAATTCCGAATGCGATGCGGTGATGGCGTTGGCTTTAGCTTTGTGGCTGGTCAGAGAAGGGGGGAAGTCGTCTTTGGTTTTGTTACCGAAGGTGGAGAAGATTTGATAATTCGTCCACAGTCCGCAGTCCACCGCGAAAATCAGGTCAACGGTCATTTGACTCAACTGAGATTGAACGGATTAAGCGGATAAAGTAACGGAAGGTCAGTTGACTCAAATGAGCTTCAGCCTTCCATTAAATCACATCAACAAGTAGGGACAGGGCTCATCCCTGTCCGAACTGTAAGACGGACAGCCACGAGGGCTGTCCCTACGCATTAGTCTTAATGTTTTTAGTCCCGCTAAAGCGGGACACTCCAGAAGAGTTACTTCAAGCGGAAAACCAGATTCAGCATTATCTTTTCTTGGTCGTAGGTGCAGAGGACTCTGGAGGTTGGTTGATCATACATGGCAGAAACTATTCCCAGAACGTCGACCGTTATGTCCCGGGCACTCCAGCCTTCACGATAAGCATCTTCATATTCTTTGTATAAGCCCACAGAAAGGATCAAAAGCCCAGAGAAATATTTATTCATGTGTTTCGATAACAATTTTTGGGAAGCATAACATCCGGTGAAGTGCTGCCATTTGTCCGGGGCTTTTATGTCCCAGTGCTCATCATCCACAAAAAACCAGGGATCGCTTTGAGAAGCAATTTTCTTGAATCTTCCATCCCGGGGATAGTTCCAGGCATGAGATAAATTGGGTAAGACCAAGAGCAGAGTTATCAAGAAGAATAAGGTTTTCATCCTCATGACCAATCACCTCCGGGTTCTTAGCGGCGTAGCCAAGGGTTCATCCCTTGGTGCCAAGCCGTGAAGGCTTGGCTACGCTTTTTTTCAAGAGCCAATCTCCGTTTTTTCAAAAGTAAACCCCGCTTTCGGGCGGGGTTTACTTTGGGGGAACATCTGATCTCTTGGGGCTTATTGACTCTGCGAATCCCCCGCCTTTGGCGGGGGGTGAGTTTTTGAGTTCAGACATCCTTCAGGATGAATCTTTCAGAATGAATCCAAAAGCTTTGTTCCGGATGAATCTTAGAATCGATTTCAAAATTATCCATCCCACTCGATTGAACCAAACTGGATGAAGTTTGAGAAGACTGATAAGATGAAATGGTTTCCCCGTCGATATCCTCAAAACTCAAGAAGATGAAAAGAAGCGCCACCAGAATGGCAATTCCAACCAGAACTGCTTTTGGCGTCTTCTTTTCTATCTTCACCGGAACTTCCCGTAAGTAGCCAAAAATGAAATGCATGATAACATCCTTTCTTTGTTTCAGTCTTTATTTCCATCCCCCTATTGAGCAAACCCAGTGCCTATGTCCTCCATTATTAGAACCAGTGCTTTAAGTCGTTGTGGGAGTTGAAGAAAAACTGAACTGGGTTTTCTTTAAGTCTCAAAATCTTCGCAATCTGTGTGCAACTGGATGCAGAATTTATGAGAATGGATTCATTCAGGAGCCAAGAAAGAAAAGTTTAAGAGTTAAATGGTTCAAAAGTTCAAGGGTTTAATTCTTCTGGTTCAAAAATAAGAGAGCTTCTGTGGTGAAAAGGATAGGTCGGGGATTTGTGAAAGGAAGTCACTTTGGGCAACAGGTTAGGTGAGTGTTCATCTGGTGAACCTTTATAGAATTCACAGGAGCTTAAGTGGAAGAGCTGTTAGCATACGTAGGGGCAGAGCTAAGAAAGCCGAAAGAGGAGATCTCCGACGAGCTGATCTTTTTGATCAACTCCCGAATAAAACCTCCCAAGCCGGTAACCAAAGAGGATATCTTCGTCCGAACCATGTTTTTAGTCTCGGATGAGGTAAACTCTTACGGTGGTCGTTTCCCCTTAGAGGAGCTTTTCAACATTGCCAACTTAGTCATCGACTCTCCGGTGATGGTGGGGCATACCAAAGAGAAACTCCCCATCGCCAGAAACTTCAAAGCAGAGGTGGTGCAAAAAGATGGGAAAAACTGGGCGAAGGTGTGGTTCTACTGGCTGAAAAGCGCCAGGGATGCGTCTTCTCTGAAGGAAAACATCGACCATGGAATCTATAAGGAATGCTCCTTAGGATTTGTGTTTGAGTTTCCAGAATGCTCTATCTGCGGCGAAGACATGAGAAAATGCCGGCACATCCCGTTTAAAACCTATCCTGCAGAAAAGGGTCAAGGAACAGGGGTCAAGGAAGAAAAAGAAGCTTACTTTAACTATCGAAACATTACCAGAGTGCTGGAAACATCTTTAGTTTATCGGGGGGCAGTGCCCAATACCTCCATGTCAGATGAGCTATGGCTATACCAGAAGTGCAAAAAGAATTGCGGGGATTTGGATTCCTCCCAGAATTCTCAGTCGGGAAGGATTCATAAGGAGGTAGTGGAAAAGGCGCTCAAGCGGGCGGGACTTTCTGACAAAGTGAAGCTGGTGGGTGGTATTGTGGAGTTTGGCTATTCGGACCATGATGTGGATTTAGTCTGTCCTCCCCATCTGGAGGTGCTGGTTTTAGGGGCACTGCCCACCAGCTTACGATCCAGGGTTCACTTTGTGCAAGATTTAAGCGAAAAGCCACCTGAGGTTTTGCCGTTTAAGTTCATTCCTCTTACCAAACCAAAGAAATCAAGTTCCAGCTCGAATGAGATTTTTCATTTAGAGGATACCTCCTCTCTTTCCGGCGTGTTTTTGATTGAGCCCAAATATGATGGGATCAGAGCGCAGGTACATAAAAAAGAAAAAGAAGTGAAGATCTTTTCCGATGAAGGCAACCACATTGAAAAGAAATTTCCTCATCTGGCAAAAGAAATTCTTTTGAACACTCAAGAAAGCTTCATACTAGACGGGGAGCTGGTGAAATATAAAGGAAATTCTCGTCTTTCACACAAAGACGTGGCTTCCTATATTCACCAAAAGCCTGCCGAATCTTCCTCAAAAAGAAATGACCCTTTGGATGATTCCCATTTCAAATTCAAACTTTTCGATCTGCTTCATCTAAATGGAGAGGACAAAACTTTCCTCCCACTTGAGGAGAGAAAAAAGCTTTTAGAGAGTTACTTTCCGGACACCAATTTCATTCAGAAAGTTAAATATGAAAAAGTCCTCTCCAGTGATCTGCCTTCGAAAATCAAAAGTGTTGCTACCTCTGAAGGGGCGATGATCAAAAAATCTGATTCCGGTTATTTTGAAGGAGAAAGCTGGTACAAATGGAAAAAACATTTTGAGTTGGATGTTTTGGTGATGGGAGTGGAGAAAAATAAAGGAGGCAGTTATAATTTCACCTGTGCGGTTGGCACAAGAGCAAAACCCATCCCCATCGGCACTACCTATTCCACCTCCATTCAAGCCAAGGTAGGCGATATAATCAGAGTGAGAGTTGATTATGTGACCATAAATGATGATGGTTTCACCTGGTATGCTCCCAAGGTTTTAGATAAAAGGTCTGATAAGAAGGAACCGGATCCAGTTTCGGTCCTGGATAGGATGAATGAGGATGAGAGGTCCGCCGATGGCCGACCGCAGTCCGCCGCAAAAGATCTTGAGGCGGCCGACCGCGGACTGCGGACTGCGGACAGATTCGTGCTTCAACTCCACTGGTGGGGAAAGGCGAAACATCATGATCTTAGATTCCAGAAGGGGAAGGTGGCTATCGGATTGACCATTTTTGAGCTTAATCTGGATGAGTTGAACCGGGGGAAACGATTCTTATGTGAATGGAAAGATTATCATGATCTTAAATGGATGGACTTCGAGGGAGATATCCCTCCGGAAGAAGACGGGGCGGAAGGGAATCCTTCAAAGAATCTTGTGGCACACATGAAAATTCTGGATAAAGGGAAATATCAGATTCTGGAAAGGAGAACGGACTTCTCCAGTTTCAAAATTGAGGGGAAAGTTCTGAATGGGATCTATCTGGTGAGAAAGGTTAAGCTGAAGGGAAAAGATAGATGGCTGTTCTGGAAACGGTCAACGGATGGGTCAACGGATTAAAGGGATAAAACGGTCAACGGATGAAACGGATTAAGCGGATAAAAGGCGTTTAAGGTTTAAAGTTGAAGGTTGAAAGTTATGGAGAACAATAGGGTGTTTTCAAAAGTGCAGTTGTTGCAATTTCTTGTCGCTTTCTTTGTGACCGCTTTGGGAATCATCACCGCTTACTACACCACCATTGCAGGAATAAGGCTGGATCTTTCACAGAAGGCGGAATCTGTTGTGGTTAATCAGTTGGACAAAAGACTCTCCAACATAGAGGTGCTTTTAAATCAGAATTTTTTGACCAAAGAGGAATTTCACCAATTCAGCCAAGATTTACAAAATCGATTGAACAGAATCGAATATCAACTTTCGGAGATGGATAAAAGGTGAGTTTAACCTAATACAAAAGCAAGAAATAAACTTACATACCCCTCACCCTGGCCCTCTCCCCCAAGGGGAGAGGGGACTTCCCAGACGGGTCTCCGTCATAAATCCCCCTTCCCTTGATGGGAGGGGGCAAGGGGGAGGGTGATTATATCAATTTATCTGATTGTTTGCTATAGTTTTCAAACTTCATATGAGAGGTGAACATGAACATTCAAAACTTGATTGAATCCTTAAACCAACACCAGGATGCCATCGGTGATGAGATGGTCCAAAAGATTGACTTTGACCAACTGGAAAAGGATTTGAGTGCGGCGGTTTGTGCTTTAAGCTCTATGGAAGAAAAAGAAAAGCTCTCAGAGAAGCTTCTTTCTGAATTCAAATCGGAGATCAAAAGGATGGCTCTGGCTGTTTCTCGCGCGAAGGGGGACTTAGATTCCTGTGGTTTGGTGGAAAAGCTTTTGTCATCCCCGGATTTGAGTTTTGAGGACCTCCTATTTTTGAGGGAAAAAGTAAAAGAAGAGTTCAATCAGAGTTTTCCCGCCACGCCTCAATCCAGGGTGATGGTCGACCACGGTGAATCTAATTTTCAGATCTCAGAATTCAAAACAGGAGTGAAAACATAACCAAGTGTCATGCGAGTTACCAATTCTGTAGAGGCGAACCTTTCCTTAGGATTCTGCGGACAGGTTTGCTCTGCAAAACAAGGGTGGAGCTAAAAACGTGTTTAAAAACCATGGACTGCACCAGCAAGCTGGTGCAGTCGTAGGGACAGCCCTTGTGGCTGTCCTCTTTAGAGTTAGGACAGGGACAAGCCCTGTCCCTACATAAAACTACTTTTTCAATAGACCCTGAAACTCCACTTCTACAGTTCACTTTTTTCTATTGCAAAACAAAGGTTAAAAACAGAAGGAGAACCACAGTGGGTGTTATGACCCGAAGGGATGTCCAAAAAGACGGAGACCCGTCTGGGACAGTCTTCTAAATGGTTTACAGTTCACAGTAAACAGTTTCAAAGAAGGAGGAAAGAATGGGAATTAGAGATCAAAACTTGGAAGCCACGGGAGCGGTATTTGCCACCTTCTCCATCAAGCAAACCGGCGGAGTGGATGACTTAAAAGACACAGATATAGGACAGGCGGTAACGCTTTCCGGAAACAACCAGGTAGGACCCAGCACGGACGATTCGGTTTTTCTGGGGAAATTGATCGATCTTACTCTGACAGATGCAGACGATGGAAAAAGAGTGGCTACCGTGCAGATCGGTGGAGTGATGACGGTTCCCATCACCACCACCTATCCTCAGGTGGGAGATCGAGTGGTGGGCGGTGCCAGTGGAACGGTGAAACAAGCTCCCGCATTGACCGGTTACGATCCCGATGGCGGAAATATCGCCAGAGGAACGGTCATCTCGGTGAATGGAACCACGGAGTGCACATTGATTCTGTAAAAGCGGTCAACGGATTAAACGGATGCAGCGGATGAACATCTTCCCAGCAGATTAAACGGATGAAACAGATTGAAAAATGGAGTGCATCCACTTGTCGAAGCAAAGCGTCCAGACGGACGCCCGTCTGGGCGGAGACCCTGACTCTGCAAGGTTGATGTGCCTTTAGAAATCTGATTTTGAATTAACCTGTCCGCCGACCGCCGCTTCAAGATTTTTTGCGGCGGACTGCGGTCGGCCGTCGGCGGACGTTTCAAAAAGGAGAGAAAGATGGATTTGGAAAAGTTGTTAAACTCGGCTGAAGGAAAGAAGCTTCTGGAATTGGCCAACTGGGAGAAGCCTGCCTCCGGACGGGTGGATCTTTCCAGAGCAAAGGAGATCAAAGTCACCCGGGAAACTTACCTGGATGCACAGTCCCGAGGTGTGACCTTATCGGAGCTTCTGGAAACGGAGGAGTATGATCCCAGTGATATAAACTCCCCTCTGGACGCTTTTGAGCGGCAGTTGGCAGCGCACGATATAAGGGTGGGAGGAAAAAATCCTGTCACCGTGGAGCTTTTCTATCAGGGAGCACCGGCACTTCTTCCTGAGTTCATGATGAGGGAGATCAAAAGAGGTCAGAAGATGCGTCCGGAGCTGGGCAAGCTTATAGCCAGTTCCAGCATGATCTCCTCCTCCCGCTATACTCCATTCTACGTCAACGTCACTCCTGATCAGTCCAAGCTCTCACTGCGACCGATCGGGGACTCAGCGGAGATTCCTACCCTGACGGTGGCAGAACAACTGCACTCCATCACCGTGCCGGATTACGGGATAACCTTGAAGACCTCTTACAAAGCCTTAAGACATCGCACCACCGCCCAGTTCAAGGTTCTTCTGTGGTTCATTGGATTCAGACTTCAGGCAGACAAGATGGCAATGGTGGTGGATACCACCATCAACGGAGATGGAAATGACAATGCCGCCACGGTGATAAACACTGCCACCTCCGGGAGCTTCACCTATGCTGATCTTATCAGCTTGTGGAATGAATTCTTCCCCTTTGAGATGAATACCATCCTGTGCCACAAGGATCTGATCAAGACCATCCTTACCATGGATGAGTTCAAAGATCCCATGGCGGGGTTTAAGTTCCAGAAGACAGGTGATCTGGTATCTCCTTTGGGCTCAAGCCTGGTAAGATGTGATGACGTTTCCTCTGATCTAGTGATCGGGCTGGACAATCGCTTCGCCATCGAGGAGGTGGTGAGCCAACCTTTGATGGTAGAATACGACAAGGTGATTGAGCAAAAGCTGGAGGAGGCGGTCATATCCGAATCCGTGGCTTACGCCAAGGTGATCAAGGAAGCGGCTTTGGTTCTGGATACGGTCTGGACGTAAAATTCACCTACCCCCTCTCCCTGTCCACAGTCAACAGTCCGCAGTCCACAGCTAAGATCTAAAAGCCGTGGACCGTCGACTGCGGACTGTGGACGGAGTGGGGAAGAAGTAAAGGCAGAAAAACATGCAGAAACTGATCGATACAGTCAGCTCATTCTACGCCACTGGTATTCAGCCTCAGGCTAAGATGTTCAAGGTCTCCTTTGGGCAATATCAGGATCGGGTGATCATCATCTATCCCCAAACTCCCAATCAACTGGTATATGTCTGGTCTGATCCGCCATATTTAAGCTGGTCAGATCCAACAGAGATAGCCACAGATAGCGCAGACTATCCACCTTCTGTTTTTATGGACTCAGACGGCAATATCTATGTGGTGTATACTCAACAGACTACTCTGAATCTGCTTGAACTAAAGATGAGCTTTTCTCAGGGCAACTGGAGCTTAGGAACGGCCAATACAGTGTGCAATGTGGGAGAAAATTATTTTCCCAGCTTTACCAAAGATTCCACCAGTCGCCTGTGGATATCCTGGACCTATTACGATTCAGGAGCCGAGCGCTATTTTGTGCATGCTAAAACTTCGCAAGATGATGGAGCCACCTGGGGAACCGGTCCATCTGATCCGGGATCGACTTTGACCAACGGCACCGGATCTTGCTATTCGCAACTGGTTTTTCAACCACCCTATATACATTGTTTCTATTCGGATGATTCCACCCTTTTGGCTTATCGTTCGCGCGAGATACAAGCCGCCGGCTGGGATTCACAGCAGACCATCTATTCCAGCTCCACCATTGATGATAATTTCTGTGCAGACCTATCCGCAGATAATAAGGTGGGAATCCTCTTCCCCGGAACATCATCCCTTCTATACAAAGAATTTGATGGAAATAATTGGAGTGGGGTGTTGACCGTGGACAACAGCGTGCCTGAATCTTTAGCCATAAAATTTCTGGACAATATCCCTTATGTCTTCTTTGCCAAAAACGTCGGCAACGGGCAGAATCAGCTCTTTTATTCCTATAAGGAGGGCATCTCGTTTGTATCACCTGAGTTCTTTGAGTGCGGACAGAAGCCTTTCGATAAAGTTTTCTGTTACGATGACTCCGCAGTCACCAAATATTACGACCGAACCACCGAAGCATCCGATTCGACTCCCGCAGATGTATTTCATCCCACCTCCGGTGGATTGGTCAAGGATACCGATGATGCTTTCTATGTAGGGATGGATGTCAAATTCAACCTAACAAAAATCATTTTGTCCACCGCGGGGATTGGTGGTGAGGTGAAGTGGCAATATTGGAATGGAGAGAGCTGGTCTGATTTTGTCCCTCAATCCGGGGGTTATCATCTGGACTCAGAGGATAAGACGGTCATTTTGTGGGAGGATTTAAACTCCGTTCCCTCTGACTGGCAAAGATGTCCGGTAAATGGTGTCTTTGAATTCTGGATTAAAATTCTGGTCACCACAACTTTTGCCACCGCTCCGGTTGGGACTCAGATCACCGCGGTGCCGGAGGCAAAGTATCTGAAGGTGATAAGATAAAGAAAAGCGTTTAAGGTTTAAGGTGTAAGGTTCAAGGTTTAAGGTGTAAAGTTTAAGTGAATTGAAAGGGTAGGTTCTAATGGATGAATTTCTGTCTTTCTTGTTAGAATAGAGTGATCTTTGCGTAGGCAAGCCTTTACGGCTTGCTATCCCTGGTATGAACCATCTTGGTTCATGCCAAGCCCAATTTTAAGTTGGGATTTATAAAACCTCTCCCCCTATCCCCCTCTCCATAAAATGGAGAGGGGGAATCAAAGGCGGTGAGGTAAAAAGCCTGAGTTTACGACGAATAAGGAAGGATAAAGAAGATGGGATTTACAAACATAGATTTAGTCAAAAGGCATATCCTGGAGCATGAACTTGGCACGGTCAGCAAAGAAAACGTAGCCTGCCGTCTGGAAGGAGAAACGCCGTTTCAGCTTCCTCATGTTTTGCTCCTGCCAGGATCGGAGAAGGTAAAGGCAAAGGAGCAGAATGTCCCTACTTGCGAAACCATAAGCTTTGCATCTTTTGACACAGTGCAACTGGCACATCAGGAGCTCATTTTTGATACCGTGGTGGTGGCAAATGATTCCTCTCTGGGGGAAATCTATGTGGAGAACGTGGATTATTCCATTGACTACGATAGTGGAACGATAACCCGCATCTCGACAGGCTCAATCCCAACGGCATCTTCTGTGGTGATCTGGTATCTTTACTTTCGGATATATACCAAAGATACCGATTATCAGATCGATTACGTCAAAGGACAGATAAAAAGACTGGCTTCCGGAGATATTGAGGATGGTCAGTGGGTACTGGTGGATTACACGGTGGAATTTGCTCTTTTAAGTGATAAAGTGATTGAAAACGCCATTAAAGAAGCAAACGACCAGATTCTCCAATACATCGACTCCTCTTATGCCAACTCCACTGATCAATCTCTGGTGACCGCGGAGACCTATCTAACTGTTTCCATATTGTGCAACATCAAAGCCATGGAGGCGATGACGCAGAACATTGTCTCCGGCACAGGATGGCAGGCTCACTCTCTGTCTTTGGCGTGGTCGAAAATGTCAGGTACTTATCGGGATCAAGCATACGGGCTTCTGAAAAGATTCAGAAAAGACCCGGGTGGTTTTTGTTCACCTTATGCGGTAAAATCGACGAAGTAGCCTTACCCCCCCACCTCCTCTTCAAGGATGAAGAGACGCAGATAGACGTGAGGTGTTGTGTAATGGTGTAGTTGCTCGATTTATCGAGCCCAATGAATTGGGGGCAACTACGAGCTGATAATGTTTTTTCGCCTTCGGTAATTCGGCAGGGAGAAATAATGCGCTGGGAATTTGAGAAAGAGAGGAAACCATGAACATTACGTTAGATTATCTACGAGGAAGAAGAACCTGGGTGGTGCCTAATTTCGTGGTGTGGGGAGATTGGTCTTTGGCATCTTTCCTTCTCCTCTACACCGAAATGGGCGAAACCTCTAAAAGAGTGATGCTGGCAAAAAATAACCTGGGCGGTCTGGATCAGGTTATCAATTTCTCCGACCTGTATGATTTCAGAGGGAATCAACTCCCGGAGGTGATCGGAAATCCCAAGGTGATAGTTATGCCCAAAGACGAGGTCAACTGCTTTGTGGTTGGAACAGAAACTGACACAGGTTTCAGGATCGCCAGGTTTTCCGGATCTGAGAAGACCGGATTGGTGGATTTGATGATTGTGGAGATGGGGTGAAGGCGTTTAGGGTTTAAGGTTGAAGGTTTAAGTGAATTGAGAAAAGAGAGGTGTTGAGGATAAATTTCTCCTTTTTTGTGTGGCAAAGTTGACTTTCGCGTAGGCAAGCCTTTACGGCTTGCCATCCCCGCCAAAGGCGGGACTACGCAAACTTTAGCATGGAGGTTTAGGTTTGTGTCACAGGCGGAAAGGATTCAATTATCGTGAAAAGAAAAACTAAAAAAAAGACCAGATCAAAACCCAGTTCCAAAAAAGCTGACAATCGACAGATATCGGATCTGCGACTTCTGGAGACGTTGATCAACAAATTCATCGAGAAGCTGGAGAAGAACGGCTTTGAGCCAAAGGCGCAGGATGCGCTGAAGGCAATTCAATTGAAACAGAAGCTGGCTCAAACCTCCGAGGCAGAAAAGATCTTCTGGGAATTGATTGACCAGTTGAGGAAAGAGGAACTAACCCCCCAATGATGGATGACGAATAGATGCAATTCGTCATTAATCATTAGTCATTCGTTATTGATTATCCGCCACGAGGAGCGAAGATATGATAAAATTAAAAATTCAGAAATACAGGGTCAAGGGGCAAGGGTCAGGCCACCCAGCCTCTTGTTCCTTGACCCTTGCCGTTTTTTTAATTTTGCTTTTGTCATTTTTCATTTTGAATTTTCCTGTTTTTGCCGCCTGGTTCGGATTAGAGGATTGTCCCAACCACGCAGGGGAGTCGACCAATTATGCTAACGCTATAAGATTTCAGGCTCCAGAGGATGGCACCTCCACCCGCCTGGAAATGCGCACCTACGGTATGCTTGGAGCAGGCACCTTTCGCATGGCAGTCTACGATGATGAAAATGGTCATCCTAACGATAAGCTGTGGGAAGGCACAGACGTCACCTATCAGGCAGGAGCTTGGTGTGGTGAGGATGTGACCACCATCCAGTTGGAGAAAGATAAATACTATTGGTTTGGCTTCAAGACCAGCACTACACTCCAGATGTGTTATGTTCCGAATGGACCGTTTGGGAGTCACGAGTGGAAGGCGGGACAGCCATATGGGAATCCCTTTCCCGACCCCTGGGGTAGCTATTCGGGTCGTAACGCTAATCGATGCACCATGCGGATGCACTATGAGACCGAGGAAAAGCGTAAAGGAATCATCGAGATTGATCCAGGTATAATTGAAGGAGGATTTGTTAGATGAGAAAGTTTAAAAAGCAAAAAGCAAAAAGCAAAATTTTATGGGTTTTAATTTTGAATTTTTCTTTTTTATTTTTGAATTTTTCTGTTTGGGCAGAATATTATTCTCCTACAGATAGCGTTCCGCTCACCATAGGAACGGTAAGCATAGGTTCTGATTCTGTTCAGGACTGCGATTCGGTCAGAATCAAATGGTGGTGGCTTTCTGGGGGGTGGACTTATGTAGGAACCAAAAAGCTAACCTCATCTGTGGAGTCCGGCTTTTACGCCACCAACATCAAAGCCTCAGACGCCTCCGACCATACCGGAAACTATATAGCTAAGGCCATAGCATATAAATTTGGTGGGTCTTATACGGACATCAAGACCTGGTCCTGGACTGTGGCGGAGACTTTTGACTCTCTAACCAACGCCATCACCAATGCCAACAAAGCCAATTTTAAAGCAGACATTTCCAATCTCTTAGGGAAATCAGATAGCTCCCTTTATATGCGAACCGACTGGAATAACATAAAGAATCAATCAGCATCGGTTAACCTCACTCAAACCAGGATCATGGGGGTAGATGAGGGTGTGGGTTATTTAGCCGGGGATGATCAAAACATTGTAAGAGATGCCTGTGCAGACGCCAACTCCGATTCTGGATGGACTAAAATCAGAGCAGAAAGATTGGACTCACTCCTCATCCGGGCGGATAGCTCACTTTATATGCGCACCGACTGGAACAACATCAAAAATCAAGATGCGGTGGTTAGCCTCACCCACACCCGCTTAGCTTTCGTGGATTCAGTGGACAGCATAACTCAGACCTTTTCCGCCTCCTGTGATACGGAATCCATTGCCCGCTCCACCTGGAACGATGATGTAATTCCTAAGACTGAAAGAAGGATACAATATGTGGATAGTCTGGGCGAAGAGGTTTCTGCCTCAGTTGACACCTCCCAGATCAAAACCATGAACGACAATAACCAGTGGGGTGCATCTTTTATCTGGAATTATTCTGTCAGAACTTTGACCTCTGGAACTGGTTCTGGAGCTAACAGCGCGGTGATTAAATGTAAGAGTTTTTCGGACAGCTCCTCTATTGCCTTTGCACAAATTCAGGTCCTGGACTCCACAGAAAACTCCACCCTCGGTCTTCTGACCTCAGATTCTCAGGGTCGGGGATTCTTCGCATTAGATAACGGAGTTTACAGCGTGAGGCTTTATAAGCCCGGATGGCAATTTACCGTGCCAGAGACTTTGTGTGTGGACGGGAATGAGGATACCACCTACTATGCTGAACCTTTCGATCCGGGTTCACCACCACAGGCGAGTTTGTGTCGGGTATATGGCTGGGTTTATGACATAAATAATCAACCCATGGTGGGGACAAAGATTGAAGCCAAAATAAAGACGGTTCCTTTGAGGTATCAGAACCTTGTTATCAGCCCTTATTATAAGAGTGCTGTGACGGACGATGATGGCTACTGGTATCTGGATCTGTATCCCAATTCTGTCTTGAGCCCTTCTGACACCAAGTATATCTTCCACATCTTCAGTCCTTCCGGCACAATTTTAAGGCTTCAGACAGAGGTGCCGGATCAGACAAGCTGGGAATTGCAGTGGTAAATAACTGCGTTTAAAGTTCAAAGTTAAAAGTTAAAAGAGCGAAACCTTAAATCTCAATCAGGTTTTCTCTCAATCGTAGGGGTCGAATTCATCCGACCCGAAAAGACTCAAATTAAGGAGGTGAGAAAAAATGTTCTTTAGCATATTCACAGCTTTAGGAGATTGGATCACCACCAATACGTTTCATGCTTTAAGTGCCGTTCTTCTTCTGTTTTTAGGATGGGCGGTCAAAAAATATCTGATCCCCTTTCTTGATACCGAGCTTAAAAAGAAGACGGCGGAGTATGTTCTTTTGATCGCCGACGAGGTGACCGATCAACTGGTGGCGAAATATCCCCAAAATGAGCTTTTGAAGTGGCTGGATCAAGCTGTGGACAGGATAATGGAGATAACCGGAGTGTCAAAAGAGGTGGCCACCAGAGCGGCACAGGCGGCTTTGGCTCGTAAAGGTATAAAAAGCTGAAGGTCAACCCTGACACTAAAAATTGCAAATACTATGAACCTAATTGCACAGGCTCACCCAAAATTTTTGGAAAGCCAAAAGAATAGGTCCTCCTTCATGCAAAATCCGATCTTTGGGGATTGCCTCTCAGCCAAAAAGAGGATAGAACTTAACCTTTTTGTCTACAAAGACTTAAGCGGAGTAAAATGGTTGAATCTTTTCCCTTGTTTTACTTGAGCCGTTTTGGAGGTGGTATTTAGCCGGGCAACTGATGGTAATATGGGGGCTTGGCACATTGATTGCTTATCAAATTGGGTGAGATTTGCGTATATAAAATGGTATAGCAGAAAGCATTAATTGGGAGTGGTGCGGTTGTGAGCAATCATAACCACCCGACTCCAAAATCGGGCATCCCCCCTCCACCACTCCCAATTTTTTTTACCTTAGATTTTCCCAGTATACTCCCCATCAAAATTTTAGGTTGTTCTTTCACTTTTTAGTTAGAGCAATTTTATAAAAACGGGTTTGATGAATCAAACCCCTACGAAAGTTCTCTGCTGAATTGTAGGTGTTGGATTTATCCGACCCGGAAGAACTAAAATAAAATCCCTCCACCATGGACAATAAAGGTGTTAAGCATTATTTTCTTGACAAAATTTACTACTTGCGTATTTTAGTGCATGAAAAATTGGGGGATCGTCCAATGGCAAGACGGCAGACTCTGGATCTGTCTATCGGGGTTCGAATCCCCGTCCCCCAGCCAGGATTAATTCGGTTCACGGTTCATAGTTCATGGTTTAAAGTCTATGGGAAGAAGCTGAACTTCTAAAAAGGAGCAATTCGTGAAAAAACTTTTCTTAGTTTCTTGGTTGATTCTGATTCTGGGCATCTTCGTTCTCACCCAGGTGGGATGTGAAAAGAAGGCTGAGGAGAAGAAACCATACGAGATTTTAACCAAGACCACTGAGAGGGTGGCCATCTGCTATCTGGAGCATGTGGGGCCATATGATCAAATGGGATCTTTGTTCAGTCAACTGGGTGGATACGCCGCTGGTAAGCAACTTACCGGGGAGATGGTGGGCATCTATTATGATGATCCAGCCACAGTTCCGGCTGAGAACTTAAGAAGTGAGATCGGGATCGTTGTCCCGGATGGTTTCATGCCGGATTCAGGTTACGGTGTGCAGGAGGTTCCAGCACAAAAAGTGGTTTATGCTATATTAAAGGGACCGTATGCGGAAATCGCCAAAGAGTATCCGTATATTATGGAATGGATGGAGAAGAAAGGATATAAAATAACTGGACCAGTAATGGAGATATATCTGGAGGCGGATCCGGATGTTCCTCCAGAACAACTGGTCACCGAAGTCCGATTTCCCATAGAATAGTATGCAGTATGCAGTATTCAGTAGGCAGACTAAACCCATGGTTCATAAAATAGGTTTTCACTATGAACAGTGAACCATGAACTAATAACCAGTCAAACATGGCGCTATCGTCTAGTGGTTTAGGACGGGTGGTTCTCAGCCATCAAACCGGGGTTCGACTCCCCGTAGCGCTACCAAAATCCCGGTCTCTCAACTTTCTTAATTTCCCCGAATTTCCCTCAACCTGATTTTTTGCTTTACAGAGGGTCAGCTTCTTGTTCCATTTCAGTCAAAATGGCTTGAGCGTATTTTGTGATCTACCAAGGTGTAAATAAACACAAAAAGACAAAAGCATGCCCACAGAAGTAAGAAAGCAAAATTTGTTGGAGGCAAGGGAGTTACGGCACGATTTGTTGGGATAATGCGGGTTGTGGAAAACTGCCTTTTCAAATCTTGAGGTCGGCACAAAGGAAGGTTTGCGCGAAGTTTAAGGGGATAATTTATACTTGGATATTCTGTCTCTGAGTGTATTTCTGGAAATTCCCAAAAGCTGTGCAGCCCGGACTTGGTTGCCTTTACAATATTTCAGAGCATACTCGACCAATGATTTCTCAAATGCCCAGATCAATTGATCGTAAACCTTCCCTTCCGAAGTACAAAAAAGCTTATTACAGATGGGTGCAAAAATCTGGTTGAAGATTTTGGAATAGTCCTCTTTTATCGTTTCCAAATCAAGATTTAGAACCTGATCTTTTTCTTGGAAGATGGGGAAATGTTCAGGAAGAAGAACATTCCCTTTGCTCATTACTATGGCGCTATGAATATTGTTCTCTAACTCTCTTACATTGCCAGGCCAAGGATATTTAAAAAGGAGTTTTGTGGCTTCGTCCGAGATACCTTTGATTTGCTTGTTCACCTTTTGAGCAAATTTCCGGATAAAATTCTCAACCAAAAGCGGAATGTCTGATTTTCTTTCTCTTAAAGTAGGCATGTATATTGAGACCACTTTCAAGCGATAGAAAAGATCCACCCGGAAGGTTCTTTCCTTCATGCAATTCACCAGGCTCTTGTTAGTGGCGGCTATAACTCTGACATTCACCTTAATGGTTTGGTCACCCCCTACCCTTTCGAATTCTTGCTGTTGCAAAACCCTCAAGACTTTACTCTGAGTCAAAAGGCTCATGTCGGCGATCTCATCCAAGAATATGGTGCCCCCGTCGCATTGCTCGAATTTACCTAATTTTCTTTGGTATGCTCCGGTGAAAGCCCCCTTTTCATGTCCAAATAGTTCGCTTTCCAAAAGACTGTCTGGCAGGGCGGCGCAATTGACCGAAAGAAAAGGCCTATCTTTACGTGGACTGTTACGATGAATGGCTCTGGCCACCAGCTCCTTACCGGTCCCACTTTCTCCCAGGACCAGAACCGAGGCATCGGTTGAAGCCACTCGTCCAATGAGTTTTGCAATCTCGACTATCTCCAGACTTTGTCCGGTAAGTTCGTCTTTACATTCGTGGAGGTCAAGGCTTTCAGTTATTCGGTTTTTTACTTTTTCTCCAGACTCGGCCTTATTTAAAGCTTTATTGATCAATTTTTTCAGTTCATTTATGTGGAAAGGCTTGGAGATATATTCATAGGCTCCCTCCTTTACGCACTCCATAGCTGACTGGGCTGAGGAGTAACCGGTCATTACTATCACCTGTTGATCTGAATTTTTACCCTTTATCTGCTTGAGTAGCTCCAATCCGGAAACATCCGGAAGTTTTAAATCCAAGAGAATCAAATCAGGACACAGATTGGATATGGTCCTTAGGGCTTTGGAACCTTTAAAGATAGAATTTATTTCAAAATGATCGGGATTGAAAAATTCAGTCAATGCTCTTGTGATTTTGGGATCATCGTCTATGACTAAAATTCTTTTCATGCTTGTGTAATCCTCAGGTAGGAAGAAACGTCGGAGTCGCTGGAGTTCTGATACACTGAATCGTTTAACCCATAGTCAATAAATGAAAAATCTTTTTTCAATAGCCTTAATCGGCAGGCAAAAAAGGAAACTTAAATTGGGAGACATTTTTGCCCCCATCTTTTTTCCTTAGAGGTTAAAGGTGAAGGGTAACGAATGATCATGAGTATTTTTTACTTTAGAAAAAGATCACAAATCTCCGGCAAGGTATATTAGTGGTATCGAAATAAAAACCCGCAGGGTTCTTCGCACACGAAAGAATGGGTTGGAATCTAAGCCGCCCCTTTACCGTTTAACATAACCGCAATGGTTTTCAAAATTATGATGAGATCCTCGGTTGTATGCCAATGCCGAACATACCGGAGGTCATATTTAGTTTTGATTTTTGCGCTCTCTATGGAGTAGTCATAACCAGCACTTACCTGAGCCAGTCCGGTTATTCCTGGCCTTAACCAGAACCTGTCCTTATAATTTCCTATATGCCCGGAGAGACATTGGATGAAATGGTGTCTTTCGGGTCTGGGTCCCACCAAACTCATATGTCCCATAAGCACATTGAAAAGCTGGGGGAGTTCATCCAATCTCTTCTTTCTCAAAACCCTTCCCACTTTTGTGATTCGGGGGTCTTTTTGTTTAGCCCATATTGGACCAGTTTCTTTCTCCGCACCATTGACCATGGTTCTAAATTTATAGATGTTAAATGGTCTTCCTAACACATTGTATTTTCTTCGGTCCCCATTCCTTCTATCAGCTTCAACCTGAAAATTTAGCCCTCTTCTATCCCCCCTTCGTCGATTTTGCCCAACCCTCACTTGCTTGTAAATTACGGGTCCGGGAGAATCAAGTCGGATCAGGATTGCTATAATCAAAAAGAATGGGGCAAACAGAATCAAACAGATTGCAGAGATCAACATATCTACAATTCTTTTTACTTTGAGTCCAGGCCTTTTTGAAATGCCCGGAGAAAAGCTGACTCTCTGTTTCTTTTCAGGAAGCACTATCAACGCTGAGAAAAAAACCGCTAAAAGAATGGGGGAAAGGAGATATTCTCTCATCCAATAGACAAAGCAAAGTTTGATCTTCGTCCTCATCTGGGCTAATTCCAGACCAAACTGAGTGCCCCGACCATTGAGAACCCGTGTTCCATTTATTTTAAACATTTTGCTAAACCTAAAAGCTTTTATCCTTGTCGTTTTTGCTTCTTCAACATAAAGGCCCAGCCCACCTCTCTTTTTATATCTGAGCAATCTTCTGCAGTATTCGATGTGCAAGATATTTGCCTAACCCCCACTATTTTTTAGCTTAAACCAATTCAGAAAAAATCTGGATAAAGAGAGACAACAGCTTAGGATAAAAGGATGGAGTGATTGATCAAAAATTTGACAGGAGGGGTATGGTTATTTCTAACCTCTTTTTGCCAGAACCCGTAAGAAAGCGAAATCTATTTCACTTTCTGTGTGAGGATTGCACAAAAGCATAAGAAACGAATTGCACATCGTTACGCCAAGGTCAGCTTGAATTTTTGAGCGCCGTCTCATATTTGTTAGTTGCTTAGCTTTGGCAGATAAAATATAATAGGGGGACAGCGCCAGAGGAAGGAGGTGACCCCCCGGATGGAAATAATGGTTTCCATCTCTGCCAGAGTTATTATACCAAGAGAATAATTCCCTCTCCCCATTGGAGGGTGTCTCAAAACCTCTTGCCTTTAAGGAAGGGTATATGTATATATAATATGAGAAGTGAATTTTGAAAAGGAGATTTTAGATGAGTTATGAGATTCGAGCAAATTATGATCAGCAATATTTAT